>Ga0255342_1000941_pt1 | contig 45264 bp, 33 predicted proteins | sample wastewater_treat_3_FD_192416 | JGI IMG/M metagenome (GOLD analysis project Ga0255342, IMG submission 192416) | Wastewater microbial communities from Lulu Island WWTP, Vancouver, Canada - plant14 | ecosystem: Engineered > WWTP > Wastewater > Unclassified | place: Canada: Vancouver, British...
CTGTATTTATCAGATAAATTAGAGATATCCAGACCTAATTCTGTCCAGAAAGGTTTTATAGTTTTTAAAAGTTCTGTTGGTTTCATTATTTTTATTTGCTCTTGATTAATATGCTTCAGTTTATCGATATCTAAAACTGCAGGTTTTTTGGTTACATTGGAGATTTCAAACTTTTCTATCGCTTCTTGTCTAGTGAATATTTCTTGATCATTTTTAGGTGACCATCCAAGTAATGCTAGAAAATTAAAAACGCCATCAGGTAAATAGCCTAAATCTTTATATTCAAAAACACTCGTTGCACCCTCTCTTTTAGAGAGTTTTTTCTTGTTTTTACCTAAAATCATTGGAAGATGAGCAAATGTAGGGGGTTCAAAACCAAGTGCTTCATATATAAGAATCTGTTTTGGAGTATTTATAAGATGGTCTTCACCTCGAATAACAGTATTGATGTTCATTGTATAGTCATCTATAACCACTGCATAGTTGTAAGTTGGCAATCCGTCGCGTTTAATAATGACAATATCTTTTATCGATCCATCTTGATGAACAGAGGTTTTTTCACTCATTACGTTTATATTCCCATAAACCATATCGTTAAAAACAATTTTTTTATTACTGGGGACTTTGAAAAAAATAGCTCCGTCTTTTTCATAAGCTTGTTCAGTGTCGAGAAGTTCTTTCGTATATTTAAAATAAATTTCTTTTCTTTCTGATTGTCTATAGGGACCAAATTCTCCGCCTATATTTGGGCCTTCATCCCAGGTAAGACCTAGCCATTCTAACCCGTCCATAATAGACTGTTCAAATTCCATAGTCGAACGTTCTATATCGGTATCTTCTATTCGCAATACAAATGTTCCATCTGTATGCCTGGCCCAAAGCCAATTAAAAAGGGCTGTATGTGCTCCGCCGATATGCAAAGCGCCGGTTGGACTTGGGGCAAATCTTACTCTTACTTTTTTTGACATCCATCTTCCTCCAATAGGTTATAATAAACAAGCAAATTTAAATAAATTTACATGAATAAAATATATTACTATTTAACGATAGCAATATTATATCGAAAAGACAAATATATCTATTGTTTTGAAGGGAAATTTTAAAAAATGATAGAAGACACCCCTAGAATGCTTTTAATAGATGGACATGGCCTTGTTTACAGGGGATACTATGCACTGCCTGATACTTTAACAGCCCCAGACGGGGTACCAACAAATGCAATAGTTGGATTTACAAATATGTTATTAAAATGTGTTAAGGATATTAATCCGAATTATATAGGCATTTTCTTTGATCCAAAAGGGCCGACTCGTCGACATGAACTTTATAAAGAGTATAAGGATGGTAGGAAGCCTACCCCAGATAAACTAAAAGTTCAAATACCTCTTATAATTGAAATATGCACTGCGATGGGATTTCCTGTTTTTGTAAGAGACAATATTGAAGCAGATGATTATATCGTGTCCACTGCTAAAGCGGCCTCAGAGAGTGGAATTCAAGTTACAATTCTAACAGCAGACAAAGATTTATTCCAAATCATATCGAAAGATATACAAATAATGCGTCCTATAAAAGGGGTTTCAAAATTTAAAATTTACGATAAGTTTTATTTTTGCGATGAGTTTGGGTTTACACCCGAGAAAATGTCAGACTACTTGGCACTAGTTGGAGACAGTGCTGATAATATTATTGGGGTAAAGGGCATCGGAGAAAAAGGAGCAAAAGACTTAATTGCACAGTTTAGTGGGTTAGATGAGATATACGCTAATTTAGACAGTATCCCAAAGGCAAGAAGAACAAAGCTTGAATTGGGTAAAGAAATGGCCTATATCAGTAAAAGCCTGATAATACCAATAGAGACAGATAGTGTGCCTTTGGATGAGTTAAATAAACGAAACGTTGATTTTTCTTTGCTTAAAGAAATAACTCAAAGGTTAGGATTAAAAAGGCTATATGATAATTTGAAAGAAAGTAAAAAGCCTAACGGGCCTGTGAAAAAAATAAAAGAAACAATTGAAGCAAATCAAACAAAAGAATCATTTTGCAGTAGTATTTTTCTGAATAATGTTGTGCCGGAAGAGATAGAATTAACAGAAATGTTAAAAAAACATAAGTTAGCTCTTGCAGAGTGTGTTAAAGATGGTGTAAAAGCCCTTGTTCTTGCTGATGGAAATGGGAAAATATCATATGTGCGTTATAACAATAATGAAGAGTTAAATTCTTATACAGAGTGGACAAAAAACGGGGCAGCTATTTTATACGGATATAAAAAAATGTTAGAGAAAGATTCTTTCCCTCTTCCTAAATTAGAAAGAATCGAAGATGTGGAAATAGTGCACTATGTATTGCATCCCGACAGGGCAGGGGTAGGGATAGAAGAAACAATAAAAACAAAAATGCCCCAGGGTGCAGAATTAGCTAACTCTCTTTTCAAACTATGGAACGCTTTCAATTCTGAGATAGAAGAGCATCATCCTAAAATAAAAAAGATTATAGCTGAGATAGATCTGCCTCTTTGTCCTGTTTTAGCAGACTTACATAAAAACGGAATTTTAGTAGATGTAAAAAAACTGAATCAATTAAAATTTGACCTAGAAAACGAAATAAAAATAATAGAGGACAGTATCGCTGAAGTGTCTCCAGAAAAAATAAATTTAAATTCACCCAAACAGGTGGCTACGCTATTATTTGAAAAACTGAAATTGCCTCCTATTAAAAAAACGGCAACAGGATTCTCTACAGATATGACAGTTTTAGAAGAACTGTCACGTTTGCCTGAGCCTTATTCTTATGTCCCTACAAAACTAATAAAGTATAGAGAGAAATCGAAAATATATTCTGGTTTCGTAGAGCCATTTTTGAAATTAGCAGAAGAGGGTGATTCTAAAATTCACTCGATTTTTGATCACCTATCAACTGGCACAGGGCGCCTTTCCAGTAAAGATCCGAATGTACAAAATTTGCCCCAATTTGGCGAATGTGCAATGAAATTTAGAAGATGCTTTGTACCTGATGATGGAAATATTTTTGTTTCAGCTGACTATTCTCAAATAGAGCTTAGAGTTCTAGCACATTTGTCAAATGAGGAAAAACTTCTAAATTCATTCTCTGAAAACAAAGATATCCACTTGGAAACAGCATCATGGATTTTTTCGATGCTACAAGAAAAAATAACTGATGAACAAAGACGATTTGCAAAAGTAGTTAACTTTGGATTGCTGTATGGAATGGGTTCTTATGGGCTGGCTCAAAGACTTGGTATAGGAAGGCCTGAAGCTTCAAAAATAGTTGAAAGGTATTTCGAGGCCTTACCAAAGGTAAAAACGTATTTAAATGAGAGCATTAAAATATCAAAAGAAAAAAGTTATACGGAATCAATATTTAATAGGATTAGGCCTTTAGACGAGGTATCAACAATAGGAGGTAGGGATAAAAATTCGTTAAATAGGGTCGCAATTAATACCCCTATACAAAGCTCTGCTTCTGACATAGCAAAGTTGGCTTTGATAAGATTTAAAAAGTTAACAGATACCGAATTTAAAGGAGTAAAAATTATTTTACAGGTACATGATTCTATTGTTTGTGAGTGCAAAGAAGAAGATGCAGATAGTGTAGAGAAAAGACTTCTTGAAGTAATGGAAAATATAAGTGTCTTGTCAATCCCATTAAAAGCAGTTCCAAAAAGAGGACATTCTTTAGCAGAAGTATAAAATATAAAACAAAAGAATTTTTAAATACCTATTGCGTCTTTTGCAATCCTAGAATACAATGTATTGCTGTATGTTATGGCAAAATTATTATTTTATAAGAATCTTTGGAGGTGCTTATATATTGAAGAAAGATATTCATCCGAAATATGAAGATTGCAAGGTGGTTTGTGCTTGTGGAAATACATTTGAAACTAAGTCAACTACCGGTGATATGAGAGTTTCAATTTGCAATGAATGTCACCCCTTTTATACGGGGAAAAAGGGAAGAGTAATTGAAGAGGGACGTCTTGAGAAATTCCGCCAGAAATATGCCGGAATGAATTACGGGCAAAAAAAAGTAGAAGAAAACACCGCAGCTGAATAGCTTTTAAGTATAAGGGGGGGGCAAGTCAGCTCCCTCCTTTATTATTTTTGTGCGTATATAGAGAGGAGATTTATTATGACAATTGATGTGAAGCTTCTCACTTTTACTCCTGATGCCGCAAAAGTTGTGGCTGCAGCAGCGAAGCTGTGCTATAGTTCTTCAGGAGCAGCCGACTTATTTAATGAACTAGATAATAATAAAATAGAATCTTTTTTAAAGAAGCTCAACGAATCAGGGCATATGTCTCCATTCGAGCACGTTTCTTTTACATTTGCCGTGGAGGGTATCAGTAGAGTTGCAACACATCAGCTTGTGAGACATAGGCTTGCAAGCTATTCTCAACAAAGCCAAAGATATGTCGAGATGTCTTCCCGCGAGTGCATTATGCCCCCAGCAATACAAAACAATACTGATGCAAAATCAATATTTAAAAAACAAGTTGCTTCTGCTTGGGATTGTTATGAAAAACTTTTATCAATAGGAATAACAAAAGAGGATGCAAGGTTTATTTTGCCACATGGAGCAGAGACAAGAATTGTAATTTCAATGAATGCGAGAGAGTTGCATCATTTTTTCTCTATACGACTTTGTAAAAGATCACAGTGGGAAATAAGGGAATTAGCTCGGCAAATGTATGTTTTGGTAAGAGAGGCTTCTCCTGAACTTTTTAAGTTGGGAGGACCATCTTGTATTGTGTATGGACAATGTAAAGAGGTTCACCCGTGTGGAGATCCTTATAAAGATATGGAAAGTATGTTAATAAAATGAAGATGATTTTTCGAATCAAAGCTCTTATAAACATGCTTCTAAATATTGCTTTAAAAAAAGATGTTGGAGGACAAGCAGTGATAGAAGGGGTTCTTATGAAGGGGCCTTCACATTGGGGGTTGGCATTAAGAGAACCAACTGGGAATGTATGGAAAAAATCATGGAAATGTTCTGATTGGTATAAAAAGGGAGTTTGGAAATTACCTATATTCCGAGGTTTTGCAAGCATGGTTGAAATGCTGCGAGTAGGAATGAAAGCTCTTTCTATTTCAGCAGACGTAAATTTGGGAGAAAAAGAGGAACTATCGCCTTTTGAGATGGTAGTGGCAATTCTTTTTGCACTTGTAGCCGTATTGATCTTTTTTGTGGCATTACCAATGTACGCTTCTGAATATATGACTTCACAGTTTTTATTCTCTAATTTTACTAAGAATATACTTGAAGGACTTTTACGTGGAATTATTTTTATAGGTTATATCGCAATTATCGGTATTTGGAAAGATATGAGGCAAGTTTTTTGTTATCACGGAGCTGAACATAAAGCAATAAATGCTTTTGAAGCAGGAGCTGACCTTGTGCCTATTGTGGTTGAAAAATACTCAAGAATACATAGACGATGCGGCACTTCTTTTCTAATTGTAGTTATATTTATAAGTATTGTAATATTTTCTTTTATAGGTGAAATTTCATTCGTTTGGCGTGTATTAAGTAGAGTTTTACTCCTTCCGCTAGTTATCGGGATTTCTTATGAATTTATAAAATCAGCTTCAAAATCAGAAACATGGGGCAGTTTTTGCATCATGCCTGCACTCTCACTTCAGTATATAACGACTAGAGAACCAACGCTTGAACAAATTGAGATAGCTCTTGTTGCTCTTGATTTGGCATTGAATTCTAAAAGTGAACTTTTAATGAAAGGTATAAATGGTATAACAGATGGATTTCATAGCTAAATTGCAAGAAATAGAAGAAAACTTTAAAGAATTAGAATTAAAAATGGGGGATTCGGAAACTGCGAATAATCCAAAAGAAATGGAGTCATTAGCTCGCAAACATTCAAAAATGGCTCCTATTGTAGAAGCTTTGGCCGAATATGAAGCTGTGATACAAGGAATAGCCGATGCAAAAGAGATGCTGACAAGTGAAGACAAAGATTTTGCTGAACTTGCGAAGGAAGAGCTTGCTATGCTTGAAAAACAAATACCTGAATTAGAACAACATATTCAGATTTTGCTTATTCCTGAAGACGCAAATGACGAGAAAAACGTAATTATTGAGATAAGAGCCGGTGCAGGAGGAGAAGAAGCTGCCCTTTTTGCAGCGGTGTTATATAGAATGTACGCTCATTTTGCTGAAAGACAAAACTGGAAAACAGAGATTATATCTCAAAATGAGACTGGCATTGGGGGCTTTAAAGAAATCGTATTTAGCGTTTATGGCATGGGAGCTTATAGTATGCTGAAGTTTGAAAGTGGTGTTCATAGAGTTCAGCGTGTTCCTGAGACAGAATCAAGTGGCAGGGTACATACGTCGACAGCAACGGTTGCAGTTTTACCTGAGGCTGAAGCTGTTGATATAGATATAAGACCAGAAGACTTAAAAATAGATACATATCGTGCCAGTGGAGCGGGTGGACAGCATGTTAATATGACAGATTCAGCCGTAAGGATAACACATCTACCATCCGGTATAGTATGTACTTGTCAAGATGAGCGTTCACAGATAAAAAATCGTGCGAAAGCAATGCAACTATTGAGAACGAAACTTTACGATGCAGAATTACAGAAGCAAAACGAGAAAATGGCTGCAGATCGTAAGGGACAGGTAGGCACAGGAGATAGATCCGAACGAATTCGGACATACAACTTCCCACAAAATAGGATATCAGATCATAGAATTAACCTTACTCTTCACAAGCTTGAGCAAATTTTAGACGGAGATATGTATGAGCTAATAACTTTTCTAACAGAAGCAGATCAGGCAGAAAAGTTAAAGGCTTTATCAGTGTAACCTGCCTGATTTGAAAATAATAAGTATAAGAGAAACACTAATTAATTGTTTTTTAAAAGCGGGCATAGAAAGACCTAATTATACGGCAGATATAATTATATCTAATGTGTTATCAATATCAAGAGCGAAGCTTATAACAAAAATGCAAGATGAGTTGTCAGAACAGAACATTAAAAATATATTTTTAATGTCAGAAGAAAGATTACAGAAAAGACCATTATCATATATTTTAGGTGAGTCAGAGTTTTACGGAAGGATATTTAAGGTCGGTGAAGGGTGTTTCATCCCTCGTCCAGAGACGGAGTTGCTTATTGAAGCATTGTTGTCTTTGGCTCCTAATGCGGAGCTATTTGCTGATTGGTGTACAGGAAGTGCTTGTATTGGGATTACTCTATTATTAGAAAATCCAAAATATAAGGGATACGGAATAGATTCTTCTGATGCAGCATTAAAGTGGGCACAAAAAAATGCAAACTTATACTCTTTAAATGAAAGAATTACTTTTATTTGTGAGCAATCACCTTCAAAGTGTACAATTAAAGAAAACTCTTTAGACTTTATTATTTCGAATCCTCCATATATTCCGACATCAAAAATAGAAGGTCTTATGAAAGATGTTAGGGATTACGAGCCGAGAGAAGCGTTAGACGGAGGGGAGGAGGGCATAGATGTACTACTAAAAATAGTTAATAATGCTCCTAGATTGTTAAAACCTGCTGGTTACATAGCTCTTGAAACTGATGGAGATGAACAAATAGAAAAAATTATTGAGTGTATCTCTGCAGATTTTAAAATAATAAAAAAAATTTATGATTATAACAACATAATGCGGCATCTTGTATGTCAGTTAAAGTAGATAAAAAGATGTTAAAATATTTTTTATAAAATAATAATATGGAGGTGCCCCAAAATGGAGAAAAGGGAACTAGTAATTATTGGAGCTGGTCCTGCTGGTCTTACTGCAGCTATTTATGGAAAAAGAGCAGGATTAGACGTTCTCGTTTTAGAAAAAGCAACCCCTGGAGGGCAGATTAATAATACTAATGAAATAGAGAACTGGCCTGGAACTATCCACGCAGGTGGTATGGAGCTTGCAAAGAAATTTAGGGAACATGCTGAACATTTTAAAGCAGAGATAAGAGAAAGTATAGTTGAAAAAATTGAAATAAGAAATGGAACAAAAATAGTAGTAACAGATAAAAACGAAGTAGAAGCAGACGCAATAATTCTATCATCAGGAGCAAGTTTTAGAAAGTTAGGATGTAAGGGTGAAGCAGAAAAGATAGGAGCAGGTGTTAGTTTTTGTGCAGTCTGTGATGGAGCTTTCTTTCAAGATGAAGTTATAGCGGTTGTTGGTGGTGGCAATGTGGCAGTGGAAGAAGCAAATTATTTGACAAGATTTGCGAAAAAAGTTTATATAATTCATAGAAGAGATGAATTTAGAGCAGACAAGCTTGCAGTAGAACAAGCATTATCCAACCCCAAAATACAGCCAATATGGAATACTGTCGTAGAATCTATTGATGGTGATACTTTTGTAGAGAAAATAACGGTAAGAAACGTAAAAAATGATAACCTGCAGGAGTTAGCTGTAGCAGGAGTATTCATTTTTGTTGGTACAGAGCCTAATGTGTCATATCTTGGAGCAAAAAACTCTATAGTCAATCAAGCCGAGAATGGATGGATAATAACCAACGAAAAGATGGAAACTTCAACGGAGGGGATATTTGCTGCGGGAGATATGCTTGATAAATCGTTACGTCAAGTGGTAACAGCTGCTGGAGATGGGGCAACTTCGGCGATGTCTGCACATTCTTATATCACAGAACAATTACATATTGAGTCGTTATTATTTAAGCCGGCCCATGTGTATGCATTAATTACTTCAAGTATTGATAAAGCACAAGTTTCATTGCAAGTTGAAACCGAAAAGTATTCAAGAGAAAGCGGCAAAAAAGTTTCTTTTATAGATGGATACAAAAATAAAAGAATTCTTGAAAAATTAGGAATAAAATCTTTGCCTGCATTATTAGAAATAAAAGATGGGAAACTAATACGCAATATTGAACCCAAAGAAATTGCAGCTGTAAAATTTTTCATGGAATAGTAATTCACAAATATCATAAAACAAACAAAGCAGGGAGAGCATGTACGCTTCCTGCTTTGTTTGTTTTATAACAGTAAAAATGCCCTTGTGAGTAATTAAAAGGACAGTAATATTATATAATATGTAAAGTTAAGAAAGGAGTGGTTTCTTGAAGAAAGTCGCATTACTTTCTTTAATTATAATGTTTTATTGTGCATTTACGACTTCCCTAGAAGCCAAAAATACTCTTGATTCTGCCGCAAAAACCATAAAGAAGGAAACTGAATTTGGTAAGAAGGCTGCCTTAGAATTAGAAAAACACATACCTAGATTGTTAGATCCGAATAAAGAAGCACATCTATCATTGATAACAAGCAGGTTGATACCATTTTTAGAAAGAGATTTAGATTATAATGTTCGTATTTTAGAAATGAAAGAACCAAATGCTTTTTCATTGCCTGGAGGGACAACATACATAACCACAGGGATGCTATCATTTTTAAAGAGCGATGCAGAAATAGCTGCAATTTTAGCACACGAGTTTGTGCATGCAGATAAAGCGCACGTAATAAAACAAAATAAAAAGAGTAGTAAATTAAACTTGATTACTTTATTAGGCATTTTAGCAGCAACACAGGGTGCTGGGGCACCGGCAATGTTAGTTTCTAGTGCTGTTCAGACTGCTATAATTAATTCATATAGTATTGAAATGGAAAAGGAAGCGGATGCTATAGGTATAGATATTTTATTTAAAGCCGGATTTAATCCAACCGCGATGCTCACAACTATGGAGCGTTTGAAGGTTGAAAGATTAAAGCGTGCATATATTAATCCAGGAATCTATCAAACACATCCAGATGATAAAGAGAGAGTTGAGGCTGCTTTAAAATATATGAAGGATAAAGGAATTCCTGTAAGTAGAAGAGACGTAGTAAAAAAACTAAATCCAGAGGTAGTCTTAATTTCTGGTGATATATCTCTGACTATTGATGGTATCACGCTTATATCTATTAAAGAGTCAAAAAAATCAACATTGTTGTTAACAGAACTAGCAGAAAAGCTTAATAGATATTTAGAGTTAGAGCTGGCACCTTATGATATTCAGGTAGGAACGTCCAATGGAGAGGAAGCTCTATATATAAAAGGTAATGTCATAATTAAAGAAAGTGACTCTATCCCAGGAATCCCTAAATTTTCTACCTTACGAACAAAAATAAACGATATAATCAATGAGGCAAGAAGAGAAAATCCTATTTCTAACTATTTCCAATAGAACTTATATGAGAATAAGAATTCAGCTCACCTAGCCGACAAGGAGGAAGCAATGTATATTTCACTTTATCGTAAATATAGACCACAAACATTTTCTGATATGGTAGAACAAGATGCAGCAGTTTGCATTCTACAAAATTCACTAAAAAATAAAAAATTAGGTCATGCCTATCTTTTCTCTGGTCCAAGGGGATGCGGAAAGACATCTGCCGCACGTTTACTTGCAAAAGCCTTAAACTGTTTAGCACCTACTGAAGACAAAGAACCATGTGGAGAATGTATAAATTGTAAAAGTATTACTTCGGGAGAACATTTAGACGTAATTGAGATTGACGGAGCATCAAATAGACGTATCAGCGAAATTAGGGAGCTTAAAACTCACATTGATTTAAAGCCCCTAAGCTCCTTATATAAGGTATATATAATAGACGAAGTACATATGCTTACAGAAGAGTCCTTTAATGCCTTATTAAAAACATTAGAAGAGCCTCCTTTAAATGTTTTTTTTGTCTTAGCAACAACTGAGCCACATAAAGTTCCTGTGACAATAAGGTCAAGGTGTCAGCATATACCCTTTCATAGGATATCTATAAAAGGATTAGTAGAAAGAATAACATATGTATGCGAATGTGAAAAAGTATCTTTCGAAAAAGAAGCTATTTGGGAAATAGGAAGGTTGTCTGATGGAGCACTTAGGGATGCTCTTTCTCTTTCAGAACAAGCTATAGTTTTAGGGAAAGGGGAATTGTCTCTTGCTAGTGTAAAAGAATTAACAGGGGGAGGAACGAGAGCTGAACTTGAAAATTGGATTCTTGATTTTCGAAATGATCAGAGTAAAGCTGTTCTTAATCTTGATGATATGCTTTCTTCTGGAGTGTCTCCAGAAAGTTTTTGTGAAGCACTTTTTATTATATTTAGAGATCTTTGGTTGTATCGCCTTTGGGGAGACAGTATTTTTGAAGTCTTAGAAATTTCTGAAGATGGAAGAACGTTTTTAAAAAACGAGTCAGCAAGTTGGAGTTCTAAAAAACTAAAGAGCGTTTGTGATTTTTGTAACTCTTTGCTACCTAGAACAAGGTATGGAATGAAAAAGGAAGTTTTTTCTGGAATTATCATGCTCAAGTTGTATGAACTTCTTACTAATGAAGAGGTAAAAGAAAAAAAAGAGATAGATGAAAAGACAAACTATCAAGCTCAAGTAAATGTGCCAGAAAAAAATATCCCAATCGCAAAAAAGATATCGCAGGTAACTATGACAAAACAGGATACAAGTAAGACTCTTCTTGAAAAAAATAAGAACCCTGATGAAAATATCTTGTCACCAAATACAACGAGTGTAAGAATAACCTCTGGCGCAGATAATACATTAGATATTAATGAGTTGTGTAGTGAATTAGGTATTGATGTCCTCACAAAAATAATATGTAAAACACAACCGAAAGACTTGCTGATTATATCTGCTTTGCTTAATGTAATAATAAAGTTAAAAAACAACGAACTTCAATTTGAGTTCCCCAGTAGTGGTCTATCAAAGACAATTATTTCTCTTCCATCAAACAAAAAGCTGCTAATTAAGATAATAAAAGATGTTTATTCTGTAAATGTAATAGAAAAAAAGGAAGTTGAGGTTTTAGCACCCCTAGCACCCTCTATAGAAAATAAGGTAGAAAAACATAGGATGGCCATGTCAGATAGCCAAGACGTTTTAAATAACAAGAAAATTTCAACGAAAGCATTGGCATCTCCGGATAGAATCCTTAAATTATTGGGTGCTGAAATATTGTACGTACAAGAAACAGATAAATATGACGAAATGGAACCATTGAATTGTGAAGGAGACAATGATGAATAAACCTTTTGTTCACTTACATGTTCATACAGAGTATAGCCTTTTGGATGGAGCTAATAGATGTGAAGAATTAGCGATAACAACGAAAAAAATGGGCATGAATTCGGTTGCTATCACTGATCATGGTGTTATGTATGGCTGTTATGAGTTTTATTCAAAATGTAAGGTCATTGGAGTAAATCCAATTTTAGGTTGTGAGGTTTATGTTGAACCTAATGGACATACTTGCCGTGATAGTAAGAATCAGTATCATTTGATACTTCTTGCGGAGAATGAAGAGGGGTATCACAATCTAACTCGTCTTGTTTCAATAGGAAGTACGGAAGGATTTTACTATAAACCAAGAATAGATCATGACTTGTTAGCAAAATATGGCAAAGGAATAATAGCATCTTCCGCATGTTTAGGTGGAGAGATTCCAACTTTTATAATGCAAGGAGATATCGTTGGAGCCACAGCAAGAGCAGAGATGTACAGAGATATTCTAGGAAAAGACAACTTCTTTTTAGAAATACAGCATAATAGTATTCCGGAACAAGCTTTGGTAAATAAGGCTTTGGTAGATATTGCAAGAAGATCTAGTTTTGAACTTATAGCGACCAATGACGCTCATTATTTAAAACAAGAAGATGCTCAATGGCACGATGTTCTTCTATGTGTTCAAACCAATAGTTTGAGAAGTGATACTAACAGATTAAGATTTCAAGGCGACGACTATTATTTTAGGTCGCCTGAAGAAATGTGGGATATCTTCGGAGCAGAACTCCCAGATTCACTCATAAACACACAAAAAATAGCGGATAGATGTAAGGTGGAGCTAAAAAAAGATAAATACTATTTACCTGAATTTCCTATTCCAGAGGGAGAAACTCTTAAATCTTATTTAAGACGGAATGCAGAGGAAGGGTTAGAAAAGAGAGTAAAATCCGATGTAATTCCGGAAAGATACAAAAATAGATTAGATTACGAATTAAATGTTATAGAAACCATGGGATTTTCTGGATATTTTTGTATAGTAGCAGACATCGTAAATGCAGCTAAAGAACGTAATATTCCTATAGGTCCAGGCAGGGGCTCAGCGGCAGGTTCCATCACAGCGTGGTCTTTGGGTATAACAGATTTGGATCCAATAAAATATAATCTTTTATTTGAGCGTTTTTTAAATCCAGATAGACTAAGTATGCCTGATATCGATACAGATGTATCAGATAAGCGAAGAGACGAACTTATTGAATACATTGTGGAGAAATATGGAAGTGATAAAGTTGCTCAGATAATAACTTTTGGTTGTATGAAAAGCAGAGGAGCCATCACCGACGTAGGAAGAGCACTTGGTATACCTATACCAGAAGTGAGGAAAGTCACAACACTTATTCCTGCTGATTCTAATAAGTCTGGTATAGCTTCAATACCTGAGGCAATTGAAGGAATTCAAGATTTAGCACATCTATATAAAACCGAACCTAGAATAAAAGAACTTCTTGACATCGCACAAAAGATTGAGGGTATTTCACGACATTGTTCTCAACATCCGGCAGGAATCGTGATCACACCTAGCCCTCTTATTGACATGTTACCTGTAAGAAAATTTGGTGAAAAACAAAATGTAACTCAATATTCTATGGATCCAGTTGAAGCATTAGGCCTAGTAAAAATGGATATTCTTGGATTAAAAACTCTTTCTGTTATTGAAGGTGCTCTTTACAATATCCAGTCTGGAGGTAAGGGGTATATAAATTTAGACGAAATTCCCTTGGATGATACAAAAACATACGAAATGCTTCAAAAGGGGGAGACACTCGGAGTATTTCAACTTGAATCAACTGGGATGACATCATTAGTTCGTCGAATGAAACCAGACTGTTTTGAAGATATGATTGCACTTGTCGCTCTTTATAGACCAGGTCCGCTTGAAAGCGGAATGGCAGATTTATACATCAAGTACAAACACAAGGAAGAGCCTATACACTATCTACATCCAAAACTTGAAGAGACGCTGAAAGAAACGTACGGGGTTATTTTGTACCAGGAGCAAGTTATGCAAAGTGCGTATGATCTAGCAGGATTTACTCTAGCCGAAGCAGATTTGCTTCGTAAAGCAATGGGTAAAAAGAAAATGGATGTTATGGCAGAACAAAGAATAAAATTTATTAAGGGGGCAGTCGAAAGAGGAGTAGAAGCAACGCAAGCAGGGGAAATATTTGACAAGATTGAAAAGTTTGCAGGTTATGGGTTTAATAAATCACATAGTGCAGCATATGCCTTGATAAGTTATAGAACAGCATGGTTAAAAGCAAACTATGGACCTGAATTTTTAGCCTCTTATTTATCAAGTATAGTCGGCTCAAAAATGGATGTATTGGGGCAGTATATAAGGAGCGTAAGAGATGCAGGATATCCTGTTTTACCTCCGAACATTAATGAATCAAAGGAAGATTTTACTGTAGTGGGTGATGTTATTAGACTCGGGCTTTCTGCCGTAGCTAAAGCTGGACATGCTGCAATTGAAAATATTATTAAGAATCGTGAAGAATACGGCAAATTTGATTCATTATGGGATTTTATAAGTAGAGTAGACACAAGAGTTGTAAATAAAGGTGTTTTAGAGAACTTAATAAAAGCTGGTGCATTTGACAGTATAGAAAAAAATAGAGCAAAGCTTTTTAACTCTTTGCCCCTTTTTATAGATGCAGCTTCAAGAAATGTTTCTTGTAAAAATCAATCATCTCTTTTTGCTGAAGAGGACGCCGTAATGTGTCCCGAAATGCCTTGTTGCGAAGATTTTAGTGAAAGAGAAAAATTAACTTTTGAGAAAGAAAGTATGGGCCTATATATATCAGGACACCCATTTAATCAACATTCTTCCGTTGTTAAGAGATATGCCAACTGTCCATTAATAGAATTAGAAAAGTGGCAGTCGCAAAAGTATCCAGTTATCACAGCCGGGCTTTTATCTTCCGTTTCTGAAAAATATACCAAAAGAGGAGACCCAATGGGTATTATAGTTATTGAAGATGCTGATACTACTGTTGAGGTCGTCTTATTTGTGAAACAATGGGCTAAATACAAGCCTTTACTAAATATTGGAGATCTTGTTTTTATAAAAGGTCAACCTAGGTTTGACAGGGGTATTTCGATTTTAGCAGATGAAGTTTATTTTGAAGATAATTATGCTTCTAATCTTGAAGAGCACTCGGTTTTATCGATAAATGCAGAATTTTGTACAGAAGAGTTTTTTATAGGCCTTTTCAATATTTTTAAAAAACATAAAGGGAACAAAAAAATATTGCTAAAAATATTTTCTTTTGATAAAACTATAGTTTCTGAACTTAAGGGGCAGAAAATAGATTTATCCGAGAAACTTACAAAAGAATTTAATGAATATGCTAAGGAAAAGGCTATACTTGAATGAGTTATTGATTGGAGGAAAAATAAGATGGGAAATAAAACATTTAATGAACTCAGTCCGATTTACGGAGCTACAGAATCTGTAGTTGTTGAAGCACTAGAAGATGGTGTAACTGTTATAGGAGTTACAAGGGGATCAGATAACAAAATATTACATACAGAAAACTTGAAAAAAGGAGAAGTATGGATAGCACAATTTACAGAACATATTTCTGCTATGAAAATTCGAGGACTTGCAAAAGTTCATACAAAATATGGTGTAGTAGAGAGCAGTAAGTAAGTGAAATGTTTTTTTTAAAGAAACAAAAACATAAAAATAGAGAAAACTGTTAATAATGTTATTAATTGGAACGCACATATCAACTGCTGGTGGGTTGCATAAGGTTTTTAAAAGAGCCGAGTTATTAAAGTGTGAAGCAATTCAAATTTTCACGCGTAATCAATTGCAATGGAACAGCAAAGAATTATCATCCGAAGAAATAAAAAACTTTAAAGATGCCTTTATGATATCGACAGTATCAAAGGTAATATCTCACGCTTCGTACCTTATAAATTTGTCCGGAGAAAAAAACATAAGGATTAAAAGTGAACATGCACTTGAACAGGAGATTCTTAGGTGTGAATTACTTGGAATAAATGAAGTAGTTTTACATCCTGGTTTTGCGCTAGGGCTACCTAAAACTATTGCAATTAATAAAATAGCCGAGTCTCTTCAGAGAATAATTGATACATTTAAGAATACCAATATTACGATTTTATTGGAGACTACGTCAGGACAAGGCTCTGTTATAGGATCTGATTTTTCTGAATTAGCAAGCATACATAGATTGCTAAATTTTAGCCCAAGAATAGGGTTTTGTATTGATACATGTCATATTTTTGCTGCGGGTTACGACATAAGAACTGTAACTGGATATAATGATGTAACATCTCTTTTAATTAGCAAGCTTGGACTAGAAAACATAAAATGCTGGCATCTGAATGATAGCTTGAATGAACTAGGTTCTGGCAAAGATAGGCACGCAAGCTTGGGTGTAGGGAAAATAGGACTAACTCCATTTGAAATTCTTATGCAAGATAAGCGATTTAATTCATTACCAGCCATATTAGAGACGCCAAAAGAAAATAACGGTGATATTAGAAACCTTGCTATTCTAAGAAAATCTAAATTTATTAAAAAATAGTCTCTTAAGGAGGAAATCTATTGCCTTTTATAAGTTTGCGTTGGCAAGATATACCAGACATTTTTATAGTCGCATTTGTTATATATCGAGTGCTTATGTTGCTTGTTGGTACTCGTGCTATGCAACTACTAAGAGGATTGCTTATTATCGGATTTATAGGAGCTATTGCAAATATTTTAGAATTAAGAACGTTGTCTTGGATTATTGGTAAAGTGCTCGGAGCTTTTATTATAGTAATACCTATTTTATTTCAACCTGAGTTAAGACATATGTTAGAAGAATTAGGTAAGGGGCATCTCTGGAGATCTGATACAGAAAATAAATCAGCAGATATAAGAGCAGAACATTTAACAAAAAGTTTAATCTACTGCAAGAATCAGAGAATAGGAGCATTATGCGTTCTTCAACGTAATACTAGCCTTAAGGAAGTATGGAGAACAGCAATTCCTTTAAAGTCAGATATAACAGAAGAGCTGTTAATATCAATTTTTTGGCCAGGCACTCCACTTCATGATGGTGCAGTGGTTTTAGACCAGGAAAGTATACTCGCTGCCAGCTGCTATCTTCCTTTAACAGAAAAAGCCGATATATCTAGATGGTATGGGACACGGCATAGAGCGGCTCTAGGAGTTACTGAGATGACAGATGCGTATGCGTTTGTTGTTTCAGAAGAGCGGGGGGAAATTACAATTGCGGTTGGTGGAGTACTCTCCAAACCTCTTACTGATAATCAAGTAAGAAGTATATGTAATCATTATTTTAGCTTTGAGGGGAAAAAAGAATCAAACTTTATGTCACGGTTGCGTGAAGAAATTCAGCATAAGTGGCCTGGAGGTAACACTAATGAATAGCTTATTAAGTTATTTAAAAACTAGAATATTAAAGTTAAAAAAAATAATTCTAAGAATAAATAATGAAACCTACTCAAGAACAGATACATCATTGAAAAAAAGGATTGTTTTAGCAGCCATTTCCCTTTTTATATCACTATTATTTTGGGTTTTTATTGCTTGGAACGGCAATAATGAGGGAACTAAAAATATTGCTGTTAATCTAGAATATGAAAACCTTCCAAAGGGACACATAATATATGCTCCAACAAAAAACATAGAGGTAAAAATTTCAGGAAAAGTTAGCACGATAACACGTGTTGAGCATGCTGATATTAAGGCGACAGTTGATTTAGAAAATCTTTCCGTAGGAACATATAATCTTCCAATAAAAGTTGAAGTGCCAGCAACAGTAAGATTAAGAAGTTGGAATAAAACAACAGTTCCAGTAGAGCTTTCAAGATATATTGAACGCAAAATCCCACTCACATGGAGAATAGAAGGTGATTTGCCTGAAGGGAAAGTAGTCTCTTCTGTTAATATATCACCTAAAGAGGTAACTGTCGGAGGTGCTGAGTCTGATATATTAAGTATTCAAGCAGTTAACGCCATTTTGCCAGATTTAAAGCAATACACTGGCAATGACATAAAAGCAAAAATAGAAATCATAGGAGTAGAGAATAAACAAAATAGAGATCGTATTTCTATCTCGTCTAAGTTTGCGAACGTAAAAATAAAGCTGGAGGATGAGATCCAAGTCGATAAAATCCCCGTAAAAGTATCTATAACTGGCAGTCCTTATGATGGGCTTGAAATTAATACGGTGAAAATTATACCTGACATGGTTTCCATTTATGGTAAAAAGAGTGCAATAGATAAAATGAAAGAATTAATTTTGCCTCCAATTGATATAACTGGATTGGAGCAAAATATACAGCTAATGGTTCCGATACGGCCAATAGACTTAGAATCCGAAATAGAACTAAGAGGGCCAGATAGAGTGAGAGTTGAAATAACTTTACGGAATAAGATAACGACTACAACTTTTACTAACATTAACATTGCGTTGGTAGGGGCGAACTTAACTCAATTTAAGCTTGAGCCTAAGGTGGCTACTGTAACTATAGAAGCTTCACAATCCACAATGAACACACTAAATAATTCAGTGCCGTTTAGTTTATATGTCGATGTTTCTAATGTCGTATCTAAACAAATATCTCTTCCTATTTTAATTAAGAATCTAAAATATGGAGTAGATATAAAAACTATAAGTCCTGAAGAAGTTGAGGTCACAAATTTAAGTTTTTAGATAAAGATAAACGAGTGGGAATTATGAGAGGGGATACCTTTATGTCAATATCAGAAAATAAAAACAGAAGATATTTTGGCACAGATGGAATAAGAGATATAGCAAATAGAAATAACATGACTCCTGAGTTCGCACTAAAAGTAGGGCGAGCTTTTGTATCTTCTCTTAAAAAATTAGGTTATAAAAACATAAATATACTTGTAGGAAGAGACACAAGGTATTCTGGAGCAATGATTCAAGCAGCATTAGTTTCTGGAATTAATTCTGCGGGTGCAAATGTTACAGATATGGGCGTAGTACCTACTCCCGGAGTTAGTTATACTTTGTCAAACAATAGTTATTCCGGAGGAGTCATAATAAGTGCATCACACAATCCTGCTGAATATAACGGTATAAAATTATTTAACTCTAATGGTTATAAGTTAACAGATGAAGATGAACTCTTAGTTGAAGAGATGCTTAATTTCGAACATTCGGAAAATCGTCCAATTAGAGAGAAAATAGGAGTAATTATTAGCGGACTTCATCATTGTGAAGATTATCAGAAAATGCTTATTACCCTCCTAAGTATCGTAAATAAACAAGATTTCAAGATAACAGTTGACGCAGCAAACGGAGCTGCCTCTTATTTTGTAGGACCAATATTTGAAAATTGGAAGGCCAATGTTTGCTTATTAGCTAATAATCCGAATGGGCTAAATATAAATGACGGAGTGGGGGTTACGCATATGAACTTTATATGTGAAGCGACAATAAAAAACGCCTCAAAACTCGGCATAGCATATGATGGTGACACGGATAGAGTTCTTATGTGTGATTGTAAAGGAAGAATAATTGATGGCGATATCATGCTTTGGATTTTAGCGAGATGGCTTGCATCTGAAAAAAAATTAGGAAGCGGAGTCGTCGCGACAGTTATGAGCAACATGATTTTAGAAGACCTGCTTAAAGAAGAGAATATTAAGGTTTTTAGATGTGGTGTTGGTGATAGATATGTAATGGAAGAAATGCGTAGAACAAAATCAAGATTAGGTGGAGAGCAATCAGGACACCTAATAGCACAAGATTACGCCAATACGGGAGATGGATTATCTTCTGGAATTTTGTTTCTTAAAGCGATAGAAGACCTTGATGAAGATATATCTACGCTTGTAGATAGGTTTGATAGATACCCGCAAATACTGGCTAATGTCGAGATAAAAAATAAAAAAACGATAATGGACAGCTCGAAACTAAAAGTCCAATTAGAAAAAGCAGAAAATATGCTTTTAGGAAAGGGTAGAGTACTACTACGACCTTCTGGTACAGAACCTTTAATTCGCATCTTTGTCGAGTCTAGATCTGAAGAGCTAAATAACAAAATAGCCTCAATGTTAAAAGAAACAATAGAGGCAATTTCTATGGAGAATAATAGTGAAAGTATTTGAGAAAGTAAGGCAAGCAGTCTTTCCCGTGGCCGGATTGGGGACAAGATTTTTGCCTGCGACAAAGGATATCCCAAAAGAAATGCTGCCGTTGATTGATAGGCCCTTGATTCACCATGGAGTTGATGAGGCTGTTGCGTCTGGCTGTAGTGATATTATCTTTGTTACAGGTAGCGGAAAAGAATCAATAAAAAAATATTTTAACCATTCGGAAAACCTTGAAAAGCACTTACTAAATCAAAAAAAAGATGACTTGGTTCGTATTATAAGTAGAATCCCAGAACTTGCGGAATTTCATTATGCATTTCAGGAGAAGCCATTAGGGTTGGGGCATGCTGTGCTGTGCGCTGAGAAGTACTGTAAAGACTCAAGTTTTGCTTTGATTCTTCCTGATGATGTAATGATCTCTAACCCCGCTGTGCTAACGCAACTAGACATTGTTAGAAGTAAATATGGTGGTTCAATATTATGCCTTGAAAAAGTTAACCCCAATGAAACATCAAGGTACGGAATTGTAGATGCGGAAGAAATTGAGACAGGGATTTACAAAATAAATGCTTTGGTAGAGAAACCAGAACCTAAAAATGCACCGTCCAACTTAGCAATTATGGGTAGGTATATATTATCCTCTTCGATTTTTAAACATCTAAAACAGATAAAACCCGGGAAGGGTAAAGAATATCAATTAACCGATGCTATTGATTCTATGTTAAAAACTGAACCTGTTTATGGCTATATATATAACGGGCGCAGATTAGATTGTGGGGTTAGAGAGGGTTGGATAAAGGCAACAATAATTAAATCTCTTCAAGATAAAAAATTAAGAGAAATCGTTTTAGAAACGCTAAAAGAAGAAAAAATAATATAAAAATTTATAGTAATTTAATGCAGGAACCGGAAAGAATCTATCTCGTTTTTTGTATTTCCTCTTGGAACGGGAAGTATAATCTAATGTGAGTTACGTTTTTTAGTGCCTTATCATTTCTGCCAGTAATACTAGAAGTCTTTTGCCATTTTCCTCCGTTAAAACGAAAAAGTATAAGAGATTTTCTCCCATACGTTGACCATATATCCCACAGACGTTCGTCAGATGAAGGACCTGTTGTGAAGCCCAATTTAAAAAGAGGGTATGTCCCACCAAGTTTCGATTTACCATCTTTATGTCCAATAACTAACCACTGAGTCAAATCCCAAACAGATTGCATTTCTTTCGAGGAAATTGCATGCTCCCAAGGTATAATTTGAAATCCACCAATATCTCCGTAATTAGAAGTACTGACATCAATTACACCTGAATGATTGGCACGTAATGCACATATTCTTTGAAATAATGTGCCTTCAAATCTTCCTACACCCCCTACAGGTTTTATAACTTTAGCTACTACGGTATACCCATCTTTATCCCAAAGAAATACACGTCCACCCGGATGGTTTTCTATCTCAGCCATGTATGGGAGAGGGACATTTTTTGTACGTAGTATCAAAATGTCTCCTTCTTGTGGAATAGTGTTTAATGACAAAATCTTTTCTGAAGTTGAGCCTTTTTTCTGTATTAAAACTTGAGTGCCAACTTTTGGGGCCCATGAACCAAAAGGGCCATAGCCTGCTTTTGAAGTTACAATAATAGAAGCCCCGGCACCTGCCGCCGGTGCAATAGTTTCTCGAGGGATAATACTTAATGTACGTCCCCTGCCATTTTCAATTGAAACCAACATGTGTATGGCGTTTACTGCTGTTGCGCAGACATGCCCCGGAGTGCCCCATGCACTTGCTGTGTAGCTTGGATATCTAGTTGTTGTGGGAAGTGCGTGTACTTTACCAATAGAGTATTGTTCGTTTTTATAGATTGCTATAACTTCTTCACCAATTATGAATGGAATTTTAATATCAAAATAATCCAACTGCGTCACAACTTCTGAACACGCCGATTGCACTAAAAATAAAGAAAAAAAGAATAAAATATACAAAACATTGATTAATTTTTTCATCAACTTGTCCTTTTTATATCAAATATTTATGTTAAGTGTTATATCTACAACTAATCCAATAAATACTGTGTTCAAAGCACAATTATATCACTATGAGGAAATAAAATAACGGGCAGAGAAAGAAAGGCTAGGTTAATTTAAATTCAATAAATAATGGACAAAATTAAAAGTAGCAGATAGAATAATCAATTGTGCAGAAACACATATATTTATTATAATAGTAATATACTTGTATAAAATATAGGTTGTTAAAACAGAGCTCCAAGCCTTCATAAAATAATTTATATAATTATAAATATTTAGTTTTGAATTATTTAAATATAAGTGCCTATAATGGGGCGTAGCCAAGCGGTTAAGGCACCGGACTTTGACTCCGGCACCGATGGTTCGAATCCATCCGCCCCAGCCAAACAAATTACATATTAAAAACACAGATTACAGATTTAATTTTATAAAAAGGAGAGCTAAAGAATGGCTAATAAAAAAACTTCTTTTTGTGCTTTAATTTTAGCGGCAGGAAAAGGGACTCGTATGTTTAGTGACACCCCTAAAGTTCTCCAACCCATACTTGATAAACCACTTATTTATTATATATTGCAAGCAATTAAAAAATCTGAAATTGGTAATACCGCTGTTATGTTAGGATTTTCTGGAGAAAAAGTTGAAGAATGGTTAAAAAACGAACGAGCCGATGTTGATATACTCTGGCAAAAAGAGCAAAGAGGAACTGGGCACGCAGTAAGGCTGGCCCAAGAGTGGTGGAGTGATTTTGAAAATATTCTTGTACTTCCGGGAGATACTCCTCATATAACGCATGAAACATTGAAAAATCTTATAGAACAACACGTTGAATCTAAATGTGATTGTAGTTTTTTAAGTTTTGAAACTTCCGATCCCACTGGCTATGGAAGGGTAATAAGGAATCAATCTAATATTAAAATTGTAGAAGAAAAAGAAGCGTCTGAAGAAGAACGTATGTGTAAAGAAGTCAATAGTGGGATGTATATTTTTAAAACAAAAACGCTGGCACAAATAATCAATGAACTTACTTGCATAAATAAACAAAATGAATATTATCTAACAGAAGTGCTTACTTTAATACAGAAACAAAGTGGAAGGATAAAAGCAATAAAGTCTCCTTATTCTTCAGAGTTTTTTGGTGTTAATAATCCGTTACAACTAGCAGAATCAACGTCGTTAATGAGAGAAAATATTTTGAAAAAATGGATGTTGTCTGGCGTTCGCTTTATGGATCCAAGCACGACATGGGTGGGCCCAGAGGTTAAATTTAAAAAGGATATACTAATAGAACCTAATGTTCAACTTTATGGTAATAGCACTATAGGCACTGGTTCAAGAATTGGAAGTTTTTCTATCCTTAAAAATGCAAAAATTGAAGAAAATGTTACGATAGTTGGATCAACAAGAATAAATGATAGCATAGTAAAGAGCAATTCTATAATTGGACCGTTTGTTTTTATAAGAGAAAACTCTGAATTATTAGAGGAAGTTTTGGTTGGTCGTTTTGTAGAAATTAAAAAAAGTAGCATATCTAAAAAAACAAAAATTCCACACCTATCATATATAGGTGATTCTAAAATTGGCGAAAATACGAACATAGGAGCCGGAACAATAACATGTAATTATGATGGCCAGAAAAAACATAGTACAATAATAGGTGATGATTGTTTTATAGGAAGCAATACTATAATAGTTGCGCCAATAAATATTGGTAATAAGGCGACTACGGCAGCAGGCTCGACTATTACGAAAAATGTGCCAGAATCTTCTCTTGCTATTAGTAGAGAGAAACAAAAGATAATTGAAAACTGGTATTCACGCAAAAGAGAAAAAGATGGAGGAAAATAAAATGTCGTCGGGTCTTAGAGAAGTAAAGGTTTTTTCAGGAAGTGCACATCCAAAGTTTGCAGAAAATGTTTGTCTAAGTTTAGGATGCTCTCTCTCTGCTTCAAAAATCTTCAGGTTTTCAGACGGAGAAATAGGAGTATCAATTGAAGAAAGCGTCCGTGGCGCAGACGTTTTTGTTGTACAACCCACGTGTGAACCCACAAATGAAAATCTAATGGAGCTATTCATAATAGTGGATGCCCTTAAGAGAGCGTCTGCATATCGGGTTAATCTTGTTATCCCATATTTTGGGTATGCAAGACAGGACAGAAAAACTCGATCCAGAGAGCCTATAACAGCAAAACTAATAGCTAATTTGCTCGAAAAAGCAGGTGCAAATAGGGTGGTGGCAGCAGATTTACATGCCGGCCAAATACAAGGTTTTTTTGATATTCCTGTTGATCACTTAACAGGGGCTTCACTTTTAGCTAGTTACTTTCAAAAAGAGTTAAAACAAGAAGTTCTTAACGGGATGATAACGGTCGTATCTCCTGATATAGGAGGCGTAGTGCGTGCAAGAAAATTTGCAGAGAAAATAGGCGGAACAGACCTGGCAATTGTTGATAAAAGACGTTCTCATGAGGTTGTCAATAGTTGTGAGGTTATGGAAATAATAGGGAATGTAGAAGGTAAGATCGCAATCCTTGTAGATGACATAATAGATACCGCAGGAACAATAGTAAAAGCGGCTGAAGCACTAAAAAGAAGAGGAGCAACTGCAATATATGCGTGCGCTACACATGGTGTTCTCTCAGGTCCCGCAATAGATAGACTGAAGGAGTCATGCATTAAACAACTTATATTAACAGATACAATTCCACTTTCAGATGAAAAGAAAATAGAAAAAATTAATGTTCTCTCAATTGCACCACTTTTTGCAGAGGCATTGAGAAGAATACATTCAGAACATTCAGTAAGCATCCTATTTCGTTAAATTTAAACAAAAATATAATTAATTTATTAGAGATTTAAATAATTTGGGAGGAATTTTTATAATGGCTGTAAAAAAAGAAAATTTAAAAATTGAATTTACAAAAAGAGAAGCTAAGGGAACAGGAGCTTGCAGAAAAATAAGAAGTAAAAATATGTGTCCTGTTGTTTTATATGGACCGGAATATAAACAAGGATTTGCTGGCATTGTGCCAATGAAGAGCATTATATCAGTAGCAAACAGTAAAAATAAGGAAACAACGATTATTGATTTGGTTTTAGAGGATGGCAGCGTGGTTTCCTCTCTCATTAGAGATGTTCAAAGACATCCAATAACACAGCAACTTAGACATGTTGATCTTTATCAAGTTCTTAAGGGACACAAAATCAAAGTAGATATTCCTATAAACGTTATAAATGAGGATATTTGTCAAGGAATTAAAGATGGTGGAATGTTAATTTTTGAGACCAGATTTATAAGCGTAGAAATTCAACCAAGTGACATTCCAGAACAAATAGATTGTGACATAAAAGACCTAGAGGTTGGTTCTGATATATATGTCAGAGATATTCCTATCCCAGGTGAAAGTGAACTGTTGACCGATCCAGAAATACTTGTTTTGCATATAGCTCTACCCAAAGTACAGGTTGAGGACGAAGAGGCTGAACTAGGCGATGATACGCATTCAACTCAAGAAGTAGAAGTTATATCAAAAGGCAAAGAAGAAAACGAAGAGAAAGCTTCGGAGTAGTACAAAGATAGCGTTTATACATGAAGCTAATTGTAGGATTAGGCAATCCTGGAGCAGAGTATATTTGGACGCGGCATAATATTGGTTGGCATGTTCTTGATTCATACGTAAAAAACTTTTCTTTAGATAGGTCTAGTATAAAATTTAAAGGATATTTTTGGGGGCCAACTCTTATAAAAGGGCAAAAGGTCACATTTTTGAAACCTAAAACCTATATGAATTTAAGTGGAGAATCTGTCTTACAAGCTGTAACATATATGAACTTATCTACAAAAGATATTCTTGTAGTGTATGATGATGTAGATCTACCCTGGGGGAAAATAAGGCTTAAAAAAAACGGTTCTGCAGGCGGACACAAGGGCATGAGTTCCATATTATCTCTTCTTAAAACGACGGATGTTCCGCGGTTAAGAATAGGAATAGGGACACCTAGTGAGAAGATTGCATTAGATGCTTGGGTTCTAGGGAAAATCCCAGCAGAACAGCGGGAAAGCTTTGATAAACTGAAAGATGTTTCGATAAAAGCTCTTGATTTGTGGCTTTTTAATGGTATCGAAGTGGCAATGTGTAAAATTAATGGTCTTAATTTTGAACCAGAAGAGGCGTGAAACATATCACGCCTCTTCTGGTTTTTTAAGAAAAAAATGGTGTCAAAATGAACAAATCTAAATCAAATAATTTTTTCACTTTAAGTGTGGATTTTTGGAATAGGAATAAAGCCGTATTTGTCCCAACAAAAGGTGCAATGCGTTCTTGGCTATGTAAAGATTGTAATACACAACTGTTGGTCATATTACCCGACCAACGACAAGCTAAAGAGTTTTATAACGATGCAAAAAGTTTAAACATAAAAGAATCAATATATTATCTTCCTGAAATTCCCTTTATAGAAGACAAATTTAAAATTCATGCGATTAGGATGTCAAGAGGCGGAATATTAAGCCGTTTTAGAAACACGAATGGAATGCTTATAGCAACTCCTACCTCACTTCTTGCTCCCTTTGAAAACACGGATTATTCTTTTCAATTGTCTGTAGGACAAAATATACCTAGAGATACTCTTATTGAATGGTTAATAAAAAATATGTATGTGCAGAATGATCTTGTCTGGTCTCCAGGCCAATATGTTGTTAGAGGAAGTATTGTAGATATTTATAGCCCATCTGAAGACTATCCTCTCAGAGTAGAATATTTTGATGATGAAATAGTATCTCTTAGACAATTCCTGCCAGAAACCCAAAAAAGTATATTTTATTTGGAAAATTTTTATATACGTAGTTTAATTCCAGAGATAAATAGAGTCTCTTTAGAAAAAAATTTTGCATCTAATATGCACATTATTTACTTTGACCCTAAAGAAATTGAAGATAGTGCAGAAAACACATTATGGTTATGGAAAAACCTTGATAGTAATTTACAGAAGGCCTTACCTTATTTGGAGTGGAGTTTTTTATCTAAAAAACTTTCAAAGTATAAGAGAATAAGGGTTGTGCACGACACTAACACCATTTCATATAAAATGCCAATCAAACAATTTCCTTTACATAAGGGCAAGTTGAAAGATTTAGATAAGCTTATAGACTCATTCGTTTATGAAGGGTATAAAATTAGTTTTTTTACTCGTTCTGAACTAAGTAAAGACTGGACGCAAGATAAAGTGTATGAGCATATAAGTAAGAGCATTTCAGAAGGTTTTATTGATCCTATTGAAAAGATAGTCTTGATATCAGATTATGAGCTTTTCGGTTTTAATTTAATAGAAAATACGGATTATATTAATGCTCCAAGAGATTGGGGAGCGGGATTAGAGCCTGGACAATGGGTTATACACGATGACTATGGTGTAGCAAAATACATTGGCTCAAAAATTGTGACAACTGTAGATGGAGAACAGGAATATTTAGTTCTTGAATATGCAGAAGAACAAAGATTGCTAGTGCCAGTTTTGTATTCTTATAAAATATCTGCATGGTCTCCTTTGCCTGGACAAGAGCCGGTACTAAATAGTTTAAAGGGTTCACGTTGGAAAAGGAGTTCAGAAAAAACATTTGAGTTGGCAAAAAAAACAGCTGCAGACCTATTAAAAGTGTACGCTGAGCGGGAAATTATAAAAGGACACTCTTTTTCGATTAATACCGAACTTATGAAAGAAATTGAAGGAAGTTTTCCATATGAAGAAACAGTTGACCAAAGGAAAGCCATTGAAGCAGTTACTATAGATATGCAAGCTTCGTACCCTATGGATCGTTTAATAGTTGGAGACGTAGGTTTTGGTAAAACAGAGTTGGCAATAAGAGCAATAGCAATATCTGTATTTGATGGGAAACAGGCCGTTTTAATGACACCTACTACACTTTTAGCACAGCAACACTACGAAACAATTTCATCCAGATTCAGTAATTTACCGGTAATAGTAAGAGTTATTTCTCGTTTTGTACCCTTACCTGAACAGAGAGAGATTATAAATGATTTAAAAAAAGGTAAGGTGGACGTTATTATTGGTACTCACCGTTTGTTGAGTGAGGACATAAAATTCAAAGACCTTGGACTTGTAGTCATTGATGAAGAGCATCGATTTGGTGTAAAGCACAAGGAACATTTAAAAAAAACAGCACCTTATGTAGACATTTTAATGCTTTCTGCGACTCCTATCCCGCGTTCTCTTTCGCTTTCATTAAGTGGGTTAAGAGATATTTCGCTCCTTCAAACCCCCCCACAAAGGAGATTACCTATTATTACTGTAGTTAGGCCCTGGTCTGAAAATTTGTTAATAAATGCTGTGTTGCGAGAAAAAAACAGAGGTGGTCAAGTTTTTTATGTACATAATAGAATAAATGATATTCATGAAAAAGCTGCAAAACTAAAAAAACTTTTTCCAAAACTAAAGATTGGAATTGCTCATAGCAAAACGCCAGAAGTTGCATTAGAAAAAACAATGTCTTTATTTTCTTCAGGAGAAATTGATATATTGGTTTGTACTACGATTGTTGAAAGTGGTTTGGATATACCTAATGCGAATACTCTGATAATTGATGATACTCACGAACTTGGATTGGCACAGATTTATCAGCTTCGCGGGCGTGTGGGAAGGCGAGAAGAGCAAGCTTTTGCTTTTCTATTTTATCCCGTAGAAACAGCACTTTCTACAAATGCAAAAGAGAGGTTAGAGGCAATTGCAGAATTAGATGAGCTTGGAGCAGGGTATAGTTTGGCTCAACGGGATTTGCAAATAAGGGGTGCTGGTGATTTGTTAGGAGTCGCACAGCATGGTAATGCGATAAAAATAAGTCATCAAAAATATTATGATTTATTATCGGATGAAATAGAAAAAATTCAAGGGATATATACATCACAAGTAGAAGTTAAAATATTGTTTCCCGCGACAATTCCAACATTTTATTTGCCACAAGAAGCTCAAAGAGTGACACTCTACAGAAGGCTAATAAAAATAAAAGATCCTAATGAAGTTGTAGAACTCAAGAAAGAAACGGAAGATAGATTTGGGAATTTACCGAATAGTTTGAAGTTTCTTTTTGATCTAGCATTTGTACGTTGTTTTGCGAAAGAATATGGAATTACTAAAATACTATGCTCGCGTGAAGAAACAATAATTTATGGAGAGCCAGAAGGAAAATGGGAAAAATTGAGATATACAGGTAAGTGGTCTAAAAGGCTAAATGGAGTTATTTCAATAGGGGGATATGTAGGAATTACTTCTCTATGTGAGATAATAAAGAGCGATGAAATTTAATGGGATAAAAACTCCATATGTTTAACGAAAGATGAGGGAGAATTTATATTACTATGACTAAAAATACATCCGTAACAGACAAGTTTAATCACCTTATAGAAATAATGAGGCGTCTTAGAGCTCCAGATGGTTGTCCTTGGGATAAAGAACAAACCCTTTCTTCATTAAAACGCTATATTATAGAAGAGGCTTATGAATTAATAGAGGCAATAGAAAATGAAGATAATGCAAATATATGTGAAGAAGCAGGAGATCTTTTGTTACAGGTTGTTTTTGTATCAATCATTGCTGATGAGCAGAATTTTTTTAATTTATCAAATGTAATTGATGGCATATCTGATAAACTTAAAAGACGACATCCACATGTATTTGGAGATCTTAAACTAAATGATAAATCAGAAGTTTTAAATACTTGGGAAAAAATAAAATCAAGAGAGCGTAAGCAAGAACAAAATAATCATTCTATTCTAGAAGGAATACCCAAAACACTCCCTTCATTATTAAAAGCATATAGAATGCAGGAAAGGGCAGCAAACGTTGGTTTTGATTGGCCTAAAGGAGCGATAGCAACTGTTTTACAGAAAATAGACGAAGAAATATCTGAAGTTAAAGATGCCATAAAAACAAAAAATAAGCATAGAATTGAAGATGAAATAGGAGACTCTTTTTTTTCAATAGTGAATTTATGCAGACATCTTGAAATTGATCCGGAAGAGTCACTAAATAATGCATCTAGAAAGTTTGCACTTAGGTTTCAACATATAGAAGAAACGATATCTAACAGCAAAAAAACGTGGTCAGACTTTTCACTAGAAGAACTTGAAGCGTTTTGGATAATAGCAAAATTAAAAGAGAACGACAAAAAAATAAAAAATTAGATATAATGAAAAAGCTTGGATCGATAGAGATAATTTTAGAAAAGTTGTTATGTGAATCTTACTTATTTGCTTTAAAATACTAAAACAATTGGAAAGACTATTACAAATGACAAACAAAGAAAAAAATATTAATACAAACACAATTTCTGCAACTTATATAGATGAGCAAGTAATCCACTTACTCTCGCATTATTCAGAAATACACAAAATGGCAGAGAATTATTTTAATGTAAAAATATATATACGCGGTGAAAAAATATCTATAAAAGGAAAATCAGATGATAGCCATAATATAAAAAAACTAAATAGGGTTTTGAAGCAGATTGCAGAGTTTACTTCTTTTAACAAAGAAATTTCTAGTGAAGAAATCCGTATGTTTTTTAATCAAATGGTTTCTGAGGGGGCAGCAGATTTAAGAGATCTCCGTGAAGAAGTAATATGTCTGAATAACCAAGGGAAGCCTATTTGCCCATATACAACAGGGCAAATAGAATACGTAAAAGCAATAAAAGAAAATGACATCACTTTTGGAATTGGTCCAGCCGGTACGGGAAAGACTTATTTGGCGGTAGCACAAGCATTTGCATATCTAAAAGAGAGTTTGGTTAAGAGGATTATTCTAGTGCGGCCTGTAGTTGAAGCAGGAGAAAGTTTGGGTTTTTTACCGGGAGATATGTCTGATAAAATTGAGCCATATCTAAGGCCTTTGTATGATGCGTTTTATGACCTAATACCACCAGACAAGTTTAATCGATATTTATCTAAGGGAATAATTGAGTTGGCTCCGCTTGCATATATGAGGGGACGTACTTTAAATGACAGTTTTATTATTCTAGATGAAGCTCAAAACTCAACACAAGAACAAATGAAAATGTTTTTGACTCGCCTCGGCTTTAGATCTAAAGCTGTGATTACTGGCGATATCACACAAATAGATTTATTGGGACATAGAAAAAAATCAGGACTAATTGAAGTAACTCACGTATTAAAAAATATAGAAGGCATCAAATTTATAAATTTGACAACACGAGACGTGGTAAGGCATGAAATAGTTCAGCGTATTGTGCGGGCCTATGAGGAATATGATGACAGAGAAAAAGAAAAAAACATCACTTGATAAATTTGTGATACACACGATAGATAAATGTAAATTTAAGCCAGAAAATAAACAATATCTATTTTTGCGCTTTTATCTATTGTTTTTTGCTGCACTTCTCATTTCTTTAAACTGGTATATATCAGATAGAAAAGACAATTACAGTGTTGGTTACCCGTCTAAAAAAACATATTTTGCACTCATAACTTCACGTTATGAAGATAAAATGGCTACACTTGAGCTCCGTCAGCGAGCTGCCAACCGTATCGTAGATGTTATGGTTCGTGACGAAGAAGAAACAAAACAACTCGCTGAAAGACTAAGTTATATAGAGAGTGGTAAATATGAAATAGTACTTAACAGGGAATTAACTAAACTGTTATTAAAAATTCCAAAAGACACAAAAGAAAAGATTATAAGAGCTGTAATACAAATTGGAAATAAAATTACAGATAAGACACATACCAGAGAGCAACAAGCAAAGCTAATATGGAAACAATTAAATTTGACAGAACTTAAACAAAGTGAAAAGAACGTTGCTTTTCAAATACTCGATGTAGTAATGAGCCCAACATTACATTCAGACTTTGAAATGACTGCCAGACTACGAGAGGATATTTCACACCAAATCCCCGCTGTAATTAGGGAAATTCGTCCTGGTTCAGTATTAGTGCAAAAAGGACAGCTTATAACAGTAGAGTTGGCAAAGTTATTAAGGAGCCAAGGATACCCTGATGCAAAATATCCATGGAAAAACCTGTTATTTATTCTTTTTGTTATCTTTGCATGGAGTTTTTGGCCTGTTTGGATCGAGAGCGGATTGAAGGAAAAGTTGTCTGAAAAAGAGTGGTTATATGTTTCTATCGTACTTTCTCTGGTTTGGGCATTGGAACTAATTTTTGCTCGTATGGGCAGCTATTCAATGGCGGTTTTAGGTATGACTGGATGGTTGTGCCTAACGATTCCTCTTTCTCTTTCATACCACATCATTTTTGGTGGAGGAATAATAAGTGTCATGATTGCATATGGCTTATCACCAGGCATTATTACGATAGGGTTTATATTGGCCTCTTTTTCTGCCGGGATAGGAAGAGTTTTATTTTTAGATCCGCCCAATCATAGAATGACTATTTGGAAAAACTTGTTCTTTTTAGGTATATGTTTGGGCACACTTTCAATATTAATACACTGGGGGCTTAGTCTGTCAATAACTAAAAAACTTGTTGTTTCATCCTTGGTTTTTAGTGCAGTTTGGGGTGCTGTTGTCGTTGCTCTTCTCCCCCTTTGGGAAAATTTATTTGATGTAATATCTCCTCTAAGACTACTTGAACTTAGTCACCCTTCCCAACCTCTAATGAAACGCCTCCAAATTGAGGCACCAGGTACTTATCACCACACACTTATGGTGGGAACGTTAGCGGAAGCAGCTGCCGATGAGTTGAAAATGAATGGCTTATTAGTTAAAGCCGGTGCATATTACCATGATATAGGCAAATTAAAAAACCCAATGTATTTTGTTGAGAATCAAAAAAAAGGAGAGAATGTGCACGACAATCTCTCTCCTTCACTTTCTGAACTAGTAATAATATCTCACGTTAAGGATGGACTTGAAATAGCAGATGAGAATAAACTACCGAAGGTCTTAAGGCGCTTTATATCCGAACATCACGGTACAACGTTGCAGAAATATTTTTATGAGAAAGCCCAAGCCTTAGAAGATAATGTTACAGAAGAACAATTTAGATATCCAGGTCCCAAACCACAAACCAGGGAAACTGCACTGGTTATGCTTGCAGATTCTGTTGAAGCGGCAGTAAAAGGTTCTAACAAACCACTTACAACTTTAAGAGATTTGACACTTTTAGTTGACGCTGTAGTAGATTCGAAAATTAAAGACAAGCAGTTAGAAAACGTAGACTTCACATTTAAAGATATATCAAGAATTAAAGCAAGTTTTATTGAAATATTAATGTCGGGATACCATACTAGAGAAGTACGTGATATAAAAGATGTTATAAAAGAGAAGCAACTTAAAACATCAATAGAGAAAGAAAACGTTTAAACGAAAATGACATTTGAATTTACATTCGACTTAAAAGAAAAAAGTGATATTAGTCATGAGAACATTAAAAAAATAGAAAATATATACACTTCTTTTTTACTAAAAAAAAATGTTATTCCAGAGGCTGTTTCTTATGTAAATGTCTCTCTCACTTTTATGGATTTATCAAATATGACTATTTTAAATAACGAGTATAGGCATATGTCAGAAGGGACAGATGTCCTGTCTTTTCCATTTTGGGAGACAGAGGACAGTTTTTTTAGTCCTCCTCTGGACTGGAGATTTCTTCCACTAGGGGACATAATTATTTGTCCGGAAATAATTAAACAAAATGCAATAGAACAAAAAAAAGAAGTAATAAATGAAATGGTATTAGTTATATTTCATGGGCTATTACACCTTATCGGATATGACCATGATAACAATGAACGGAAACAACAAATGTGGAAAGAACAAAACGATTTGCTATTGGAGTATTTCACTTCTAATACATAAGTAATGAAGGGAAGTTTTTGCATTTGAACGACAACGATGTTCAAGAAAATAAAAAGATTAAAACAGGTTTTGTTGCCTTAATTGGGATGCCAAATGTTGGGAAATCCTCAATAATAAATGCTATGCTTGAAGAAAAAGCTGTGGCAGTTTCTCATAAACCACAAACAACGAGGAACGCAATTAGGTGTATTTACACATCAGATAAAGAGCAGATTATTTTTGTTGATACTCCAGGAGTTCATACCCCAGAACATAATTTAGGCAAGTATATGCTACAAGAAGCATTAGACACTTTGAACCAAGTAGATTTAATATGTTTTGTAGTTGACGCATTAAGTTCTAAGATAAACGAGAGGGAAGAAATGATCTTAGAAACACTTTCTTCGGTTACTGTTCCAGTAATTTTAATTATTAATAAAATTGATAAACTAAAAAACATAGATTTATATGATAGGGTTGCAAGTTTATACTGTAATAGGTTTTGTTTTAAAGATGTAGTTCCCATTTCGGCTTTAGAAAATATTAATCTTAAAAAATTAATAGAGAAGATTAGCGTATTCCTTCCAACTCAACCTTATATATATGATAAAGATATGTTAATGGACGTTACAGAACGATTTTTAGCAGCAGAAATTATAAGAGAAAAAATTTTATTGCATACAGAAGAAGAAGTGCCGCATAGCGTAGCTGTTTTGATTGAAGAATTCAAGAATCCTGATGAATATCCGGAACTAAAGGTGGCAAAGATAAGAGCAACTATTATTGTCGACCGAGTCGGTCAAAGGGGAATAATAATAGGTAAAAAAGGGTTAAAATTAAAAGAAATTGGATGTGCGGCAAGAATAGATTTAGTTGAGAAATTTGGATATCCCATTTATCTTGAGCTATGGGTTAAAGTGAAACCAGGATGGAAGAAATCAGTTGACGAGCTTCGAAGATTGGGTTATAGCAGTTGATGCAGTATAGCAATTTTGAGAAACTAGAACAGGGGTATTATGAGCAAGCAGGTACAGTTATACAAAGAAAAGACTCGCTTAAAAACGGTCTTACTCTGTTACTTTTTTTACGTGATTTAGGGCCAAGGTGGGTTATAGCACCAACAGGATCAAGTAAAAGTAGATTTGGTGGTGCTATAGAGCCGATGGTATGGGGTCTCTATAATATCTATCAAAGTCCATCTGGACTTTATTTGAAATCCTCTGAAATTAAAGAAGATTTCTTGTTATTAAGAAGGTGTTCTAAGCACTTACATACAGCTCTTCGACTTTATAAAACTGTTAGTAGAGTAATTTTTACTACTCACGAAAGTAATGATATCTTAAATTTATTATGGAGTTCAATGTTGCTTTTAAAAGATGGTTGTACTTCAGAGCTAGTGGAGTTTCGTTTTACATGGAGATTACTAAATTTAATGGGACTCGCTCCTTCTTTTAAACAATGTGTGTTGTGTGGTTCGCTAATAAACGAAAGCTCGTTTTGGTGCGATGATGGTTTTTGTTGCTCAAATTGCACGAGTGATATTTTAGTAAATATAAGCCAACTCAAAGATATGCGCTGTGCTGCGATGTTGAAACAAGAGGATTTTATCACCTGGTCCGAAAATAATATTGATATCGATATTTTTAATGATTTTTCTGTTAAACTAAAAAAGTTTTTATCTTCTCAGTGATAGTCATTTTTAAAGGAGGCAACAAGAGTTGAATTTTCAAGAGATAATATTTAGGCTAGAAAAATTCTGGTCATCAGAGGGGTGTATTATACAGCACCCGTATGATATGGAAGTAGGAGCAGGAACTATGAATCCAGCAACAACCCTTAGAGTATTGGGCCCTGAGCCTTGGCGAGTCGCTTACGTAGAACCTTCTAGAAGACCAACAGATGGCCGCTATGGTGAAAACCCTAACCGATTACAACATTATTATCAATATCAAGTTATAATTCAACCTGCACCCTCAAATATACAGGAGATATATATTGAAAGTTTAAAGGCTATTGGAATAAATCCAAAAGAGCATGACATTCGTTTTGTTGAGGATGATTGGGAAAATCCGACAACTGGTGCATCCGGTCTTGGATGGGAAGTTTGGTTGGATGGAATGGAAATAACGCAATTTACTTATTTTCAACAAATGGGTGCTATAGATATGGATGTTGTGCCTTCAGAAATTACATATGGATTAGAGAGAATTGCAATGTTTGTTCAAAAAGTTGATTCTGTTTATGATTTAATTTGGACCGATAATGTCAAATATGGTGATATACACCATAAAAGCGAAGTAGAGCATTCTATGTATAACTTCGAAATAGCAAGTACAGAAATGCTTTTTCAACTTTTTAATATGTACGAGTCTGAAGCAAGAAAAATATTAGAACGCAAAATAGTATTACCTGCATATGACTATGTTTTAAAATGCTCTCATACTTTTAATCTATTAGACGCGAGAAATGCAATAAGTGTAACAGAGAGAACTGGCTATATTGGAAGAGTAAGGGCTTTAGCCAGTATTTGCTGCCAATTATACATAAAACAAAGAGAAGTAATGGGATTTCCTCTTTTAAATAAATTCCAAAAACATGAAAATTATAAGGAGGTGGAATTTTAATGGATACTAAAGATTTAATTCTTGAAATAGGTACAGAAGAAATTCCAGCTCGCTTTATACAGAAAGCACTTGAAGACTTGTACCTCTATACAAAACAGGAATTTGAGCGGGCATATATAGAACATGAAGAAATTAAAGTACAAAGTACACCAAGAAGATTTTTAATATATATCAAGGATGTTGCTATAATTCAAAAAGACAGAGAAGAGAGAGTAAAAGGTCCTGCAAAATCAAAGTCATTCGACGTAAATGGAAACGCGACAAAGGCTGCTGAAGGTTTTGCTAAAAGTCAAGGCCTGCATGTATGTGATTTAAAGGTTGAATTAATTAACAACACAGAATATTTAATGGCAGTAACGAGCCAGTCGGGGTTAGAAACTAAAGAAATTCTTCCGGAAATATTAGAGAGAATAATAAAAAGCCTTTCTTTTCCCAAAAGTATGTATTGGGAAAACAACAATGTTCGGTTTGCACGACCTGTAAGGTGGTTATTAGCCCTATTTGGATCAGATATCATTAATATTAGGTTTGGTAACGTACTCAGCAACAGAATAACAAGAGGCCATCGCTTTATGGGAAGTTCCAAAATTGAAATTTTTACAACGGACGAATATTTTGATGAACTTAAAAGAAACTTTGTCATAATTGATCCAGAGGAAAGAAAGAGAAAGATTTTTACTGGAATTAAGAGCATAGAAAAAGAATTGGATGTAAAGGTAGATATAGAAGAAAACTTACTAAAAGAAGTTATACACTTGAACGAATATCCAATAGCTTTTTACGGTAGTTTTAATAAGACATTCTTAGAGATTCCAGAAGAAGTATTGATATTAACAATGGCAAAAAATCAAAGATATTTTCCTGTAAGAGACTTTGATGGAAACCTCTTACCATATTTTGTAGGTGTAAGCAACAATTTGGCCGTGAATATGGATGTAGTGAAGGAAGGAAATGAACGAGTATTAAGTGCTAGACTATATGATGCAGCGTTTTTCTGGAACGAAGACAGAAAAAGAACTTTGGAAGAAATGACTAATGATTTAAAAAATATAATTTATCAAGAGCAATTGGGATCTTTATATGAAAAAGTTCAAAGGATAAGAAAGCTTTCATCAGTTTTAACAGAAAAGCTGGGGAAAAATAAAATATTACCTATGATTGATAGAGCAGCATCAATATCAAAAGCAGATATATCATCAAGTATGGTATATGAATTCCCTGAAGTACAAGGCATTATGGGAAGAGAATACGCAAAAAAAGCCGGAGAAGATAAGAGAGTATCTCTAGCTATGTATGAACAATATTTGCCAAGATTTTCAGGTGATGAAATTCCAACTGATGATATAGGAGCAATAATTGGCTTGGCAGAACGAATAGACACCATTACTTCGATATTTAAAATAGGGCAAGAGCCGACTTCAACCCAAGATCCATATGCACTTAGGAGGGCTGCCCGCTGTATCAACGAAATAATCTGGGGCCTTTTTTATGATATTGATTTAAGATATTTAGTTGAGACGTCAGCCGCACTGTTTGTTTTAGAAAGTAAAAGGATTGAGCAAGTTTTATCTTTTTTGAATACACGTATTGAAGTACAATTACTTGAAAGAAACTTTGATAGAAATGTTGTCCTTTTAGCTTTACAAACGGTACCATATAGACCATTACAGATACTGCGCTTGGCTGAAACATTACAAAAGGTATGCAAAGAAGATTGGTTTGCTGATTTAATTATTGCAGCGGTCAGAGTTAAAAACTTACTCACAAAAGCTACAAGAGAATTTAACGAAGTTGACCCACAGAAATTTCTTAACGATTCTGAAAAGAAGCTTAATGATGAGTTAGAATATTTAACGACCATTGCAAAAGATGCAATAAAAGCTTCCGACTGGGAAAAGCTTTCTTTGACGTTAGCTAAGCTCGCCCCACTAATATCACGTTTTTTTGAAGACGTATTAGTAATGGACAAAAATCTGGAAATTAGAAATAACCGCCTAGCCTTACTTGCGAAATGCGAGTTGTTTTTTATGCAAATTGGGGATTTTAGTTTGTTAAAGTAGTATTATTAAGAAGTAAAAAATAATTTATACAATGCCTTTTTAATTTAGATAATTTAAATAAGTTTAATTTATTAGGGGGAAGTATTATGGATTTGGCAAAAAAGTATGTATATGATTTTTCTGAAGGTGACGAGTCTATGCGAGGGCTTTTAGGAGGCAAGGGAGCAAATCTTGCACAAATGTGGAAAATAGGGCTACCTGTTCCTCCAGGATTTATAATAACAACCGAGGCATGTCATGAATATTGGAAAGAAGAGGATTTTGTATCAAGTATATGGTCGAATGTAACAGAAGCCATATCAAAAGTGGAAACACTTTCGGGTAAAAATTTTGGAGGCGATAAAAACCCCCTGTTAGTTTCCGTCCGCTCTGGAGCCCCCGTATCTATGCCAGGGATGATGGACACGATTTTAAATCTTGGGCTTAATGATAAAACAGTTGTGGCTCTTGCAGAAGAAGCAAAAGATGAAAGGTTTGCATATGACAGTTATCGGAGATTTATACAAATGTTCTCCAATGTGGTTTTAGGAGTAAAAATGGATAAATTTGAAGAGAAATTGCATGCCTTAAAAATTAAAACTGGAGTATCAAAAGATCATAAATTATCTGCCGAATCATTAAAAGAACTAACTAAAGAATACAAAGATATAGTAAAAAGTGAAGGGCTAGAGTTCCCGGTTGATCCGTGGGAGCAACTCAAGCTTGCTATAGAAGCAGTTTTTAGAAGCTGGAATACACCAAGAGCTATAACCTATAGAAAAATAAATAACATTTCAGATTCCTATGGCACCGCAGTTAGCGTTGTGGCAATGGTGTTTGGAAATCTAGGTGATGATTGTGCTACTGGGGTTTGCTTTTCAAGAAGTCCTTCTACTGGAGAGAATCGTCTTTACGGTGAATATTTAGTTAATGCTCAAGGAGAAGATGTTGTTTCCGGTATAAGAACCCCTGTTCCAATAGAAGAGCTTGAAACAGAAATGCCTGAAGTTTTTATAGAGTTTTCTAGAATAGTAAGGCTCTTAGAACAGCATTACAAAGATGCACAAGACATAGAATTTACAATAGAAAAGGGCAAGCTATATATTTTGCAAACCCGAAATGGCAAAAGAACTGCTTCTGCTGCCGTAAAAATAGCAGTGGATATGTTTAAAGAAAAATTAATAGATGAAAGAACTGCAATATCAAGAGTTTCTCCAGAGCAAATTGAACAGCTCTTGCATCCTCAAATTGATCCCAACGTAGATTATCAAAGGTTAGCAAAGGGTCTTCCAGCCTCACCTGGAGCAGCTGTAGGAATAGTAGTATTCAACGCAGATGAAGCAGCTGAACGCGGTTCTAACGGAGAGAAGATTATTTTGGTTAGACCTGAAACGACACCTGATGATATTCATGGTCTTTTTGCTTCTCAAGGAGTTCTTACAACACACGGAGGAATGACAAGTCACGCTGCTGTAGTGGCAAGAGGTTTGGGAAAACCTTGTGTTTCTGGATGTGAAGAAATTAAGATTAACCTTAAGGAAGAAAACTTTGTTGTGAATGGAGTTATCGTCAACAAAGGTGACTATCTTACTTTAAATGGCAATACAGGAGAGGTGGCCTTAGGAAAGCTCACTTTAGTTGATCCACTTTTCGATGAAAACTTCCAGATAATACTTGACATGGCAGATAAAGTTGCGACTCTAGAAGTTTGGGGCAATGCGGACACTCCTGAAGATGCAGAGAGAGCACGCGTTTTTGGTGCTAAAGGCATAGGCCTCTGTAGAACTGAGCACATGTTTATGGCTCCTGAAAGAATAAGTGTTATGGAAGAAATGGTTGTTTCGACTACCACAGAAGAGAGAATAGAGCAACTAAATAAATTAGAGAAAATGCAAGAAGGTGATTTCTTAGGAATTTTAGAAGCAATGGACGGATTACCCGTTACCATTAGGCTTCTAGATCCACCTCTGCATGAGTTTTTACCCAAACTTAATGTTCTGGAAGAAAAACTTAAAAAAACAAATTCTAATAGTGAAGAAGCTAAAAAAATAAAAAACACTATAAAAAGAGCAATAGAATTAAGCGAACAAAATCCAATGTTAGGTTTTAGAGGTTGTCGTTTAGGATTGGTTTATCCTGAAATTTATGAAATGCAAATAAGAGCCATATTTAATGCGGCTTGTAAATTAGCAAAAAGAAAGATTACCGTTATTCCTAATATAATGATACCCCTTGTTTCCACGCAAGAAGAAACCAAAAGACTCTTTAACACAGTAAAAGAAATAGGAGATAATATTATAAAAAAGAATAATTGTTCATTAAATTACTATATAGGCACTATGATTGAATTGCCTAGGGCTGCCATGGTAGCAGACAAAATTGCAGAATATGCTCAATTTTTCAGCTTTGGCACAAACGATTTAACGCAAACTACGTTTGGTTTTTCAAGAGATGATGCAGAAGGAAAATTCTTGGCTCAATACATTGATCAAGGTATCCTAAAACACAATCCATTTGCGATATTGGACAGAGAAGGCGTTGGAACTCTTATGAGAATGGCCGTATCTTCAGGAAGAGCCACAAATCCAGAAATAAAGATAGGAATCTGCGGAGAACATGGGGGAGAGCCTTCAAGCGTCGCATTTTGCCATCATTTAGGTTTAAATTATGTTAGCTGTTCTCCTTTTAGGATTCCGGTTGCCAGAATTTCTGCTGCGCACGTCGCACTTGGTTTACTTGATTAATGAAAGAAAATTTATAAGAGACGTTAAATATAATTTGTTTTTTACTTTGCGTACGGTTATATGAACAGAGGAGATAAAATGTGAACATAAGAATGCACTGGGAAGAGATCGAAGAAAAAATATTATCTCCTTATGCGGCGTTGGCGTCAAAGAGTAAAGGGCGCTTACACGAAGAGAGTGATTGTGAAATAAGAACCTGTTTCCAACGTGATAGAGATAAAATAATACATTCTAATTCTTTTAGAAGGTTAAAATATAAAACCCAAGTTCTATTATTACCAGAAGGTGATCACTATAGAACAAGGTTGACTCATACACTTGAAGTCTCTCAAATAGCAAGAACAATATCTAGATCCCTTTCATTAAATGAAGATTTAACAGAGGCTATAGCTTTAGGGCATGATTTAGGGCATACTCCCTTTGGTCATATGGGAGAAAAAGTGTTGGATGGGCTTGCAAAAAAATATAAATTAAATGGGTTCCATCATGCAAATCAAAGCCTTAGGGTTGTTGACTTTATAGAGAAGAATGGAAGAGGCCTAAATTTAACATGGGAAGTAAGAATGGGGATATTACAGCATTCTAAAGGGCAAGTAGATGTTAAAGTTGGCTATGATTTGAAAAATCCATCAAGCATGGAAGCATGGGTTGTTAGGATATCAGATTCAATCGCATATTTAAACCATGATCTAGATGATGCTATAAGAGCAGGTATGATTCAAGAAAAAGATCTCCCAAAAGATGTTTTAAAAATAATGGGAGAAACTCATGCTGAAAGAATAGATTCATTAGTTAAAGATATAATTAAAAATAGCTGCCGGAATACGTTGCAATTTAATCCAGAAATGCTTTCTGTCATAGAAAAATTAAGAGAATTCCTTTATTTAAATGTTTATAGTAGAGCGAATGCTTTAATAGAAGACTCAAGAGTAGAACACGTGCTAACTGCTCTTTTTGAATATGAAGTACAAAAAGAGCAGAAGAGTGTTCAAGAAACAGTTGATTTTATATCTGGTATGACAGATAGATATGCTCTCCAGCTTTTTCAAGAACGCTTTGTGCCGTCACCATGGCCACAAAACAAGCATATAAACCAGTTAATAGACTAATCAATAATCTTATATTTTTTTAATAGTTCTTGATATTTTGCTTCCATTTCTTTCTCTTCATTAGAATGTGGATCTTTATATGCTTTGACATCTTTGTTAGGAACTTTATCTTGTTCTTGGGATGTTGTTCTTTTAATGTTACTCGCAGTTCTGTCTGCTTCAGCCATAGTACTTTCTGTAGATTTATTTTCGTTAGGAATTCTAAGTACGTAGGTATAATATGTAGCTTCATCATCTATAGGAGCAAGAAGCAGTTGTGGCGCATTAGGATCAGATTTAGCTTCAGTTATATTCCCTCCATGCCAAGGGCAGGTTGCTGTTGGAGCGTGTCCCGATGGGAGTAGAATGTTAGCTTTAGGACAGCCGTCGGCAGCAATAAATCCGGTTTTTTTACAGACTTCAACCGACTCCACCCCCGCATCTGGGGGTAAAATAAAGGTTGTAGGCAACTTTAATTTCTCTGTAGCATAACTAACAAATGCTTTCCATACAGGTAGAGCAGCTACTGCTCCTGTTTTTTTACCACCAAGAGGACTATGATCATCATTACCAACATAAACTGCCACAACCAAACCGGAGACCCCTCCTATGAACCAAGCATCAGTCCAGTCATTAGTTGTTCCTGTTTTTCCAAAAGATTGAAATCCTTTAATATGTGCATTTGCACCAGTTCCCCATGTTGTTACTTGTTCTAAAAGTGATCGTGTTGTAACTGCGGTTGTAACAGAGATTGCATTTGTCAACTTTGGCCCATTTTGCTCAATAGAAACACCTTTATTTGATTTTATTTCTTTTATCCCATACGGCTCTACCCTATAACCGTTATTTGCAAAAGTTGAATAAGCTACTGCCATTTCTAAAGGTGTTACGCTCGCAGTACCTAAAGACAAAGATAAATCCTCCGGCAAATGAGGAGTAGTAATCCCTATTCTTCTTGAGAAATCAACTATTTTGCTGACTCCGCTAATTTGTGCGACTCTAACGGCAGCAGTGTTTAATGATCTGGCAACAGCATCCATGATGGTAACTTCTCCCGCATATTGCGAAGAATAATTTTTAGGTTCCCATCCATTAGGAAAAACTAAAGGAGCATCAAGTATATGTTCTATTGAACGAAAACCGTTTTCTAAAGCAGTAGCGTATATGATTGGTTTAAATGCTGAACCTGGCTGTCTATAAGCTTGAGTTGCACGATTGAACTTGCTTTCATCAAAGTTTCTACCGCCAACCAAAGCTAAAATTTCACCAGTATTTGGATCTAGAGCGACCAAAGCACCCTCATTAGGCATTGCAGAAATTAGTTCTTCTGCTTTTTTTTGTAAATCAAAATCAATAGTTGTAAATATTTGCATTCCACCCCTATAAACCATATCCGCTCCATATTCAGGAAATAGTTTTTTAAACAAAATATATGAAACAAAATGTGGTGCATCAGTGAGGAATAGAGATTGTTTTGACGTGTCTCTTTTAGCGGGGGTTACTACTTCTGACACACTTTTGTCATAATCAGTTTTTGACATCCAATTAAGATCTAACATGCGTTTAAGAACATATTGTCGGCGAATCTGTGAGTTATTTGTGCTTTTATATGGAGAATATTTCTCTGGAGCAGCTACTAATCCAGCCAATATGGCTGATTCCGTCACATTTAAGTCCTTTGGCTTTTTTTGGAAATATATTTGAGCTGCTGAATCAATTCCATATGCTCCATGCCCCATATATATAGTATTTAAGTACATCTCTAGTATCTGGTCTTTAGAGTATATTTTTTCTAGTCGTATCGCTAAAACTGCTTCTTTTGCTTTTCTTATAATTGTTTTTTCTTTACTCAAGAAGAGGTTTCTTGCTAATTGTTGTGTTATCGTGCTTCCTCCTTGTAAAGCTCCCCTGAAAAAAAAGTCTACTAATGCTGCTCGAAGAATTGCTGTAGGTCTTATTCCCGAGTGTTCATAAAACTTGTCATCTTCTGCTGCCAATATTGATTTAACCATCCAAATGGACACATCATCAAGCTTGACCCACCTTCTATTTTCTTGAAATAGGTGTGTGATAATTTGTCCGTTTCTATCATACAAAACAGTAGCGAGATTAGGTTCATGATCTAAGATTTCTTGTGATGTAGGTAAGCTGCTTGATATATCTTTTATAAATAAAGTCAGAACAATAGCTAAAATAGCAATTGACACTATAAACATGAGAAAGATATTTGAAGATAACCGATTTAAAAAAGATTTTTCTTTCCTTTGCTTGTTAGTTGAAAAATCTTTTTTATTTTTATCAATATTCATTATTATGACTCCCCCTAAACTTAAGGCAACAACAGTTTTATTTCTATGTTAATTCTAGATTATTAATATATAAAATACAACTTATATATACAAAGGGTATTTATACTTTGTTAAAAGAAAAAATAAAAATCTAAAAATAAAAACTACTTGCTTTTTTATCAAATGCATAGTATATTACATCCCGTCGTTATAAAAAAAACACATTAAATAATAACGACGTATGCACCTTGCCAATAGAATACAGTACGTAAGGAAACTATTTAAAAGCTAGCAAATGAGCACCAGAATCAAACGGAGAGTTTGATCCTGGCTCAGGACGAACGCTGGCGGCGTGCTTAACACATGCAAGTCGAACGGGGATATTTAGAAGAAGCTACTTGTAGTGGACTTTAAATATTCTAGTGGCG
>Ga0255342_1000943_pt1 | contig 45176 bp, 44 predicted proteins | sample wastewater_treat_3_FD_192416 | JGI IMG/M metagenome (GOLD analysis project Ga0255342, IMG submission 192416) | Wastewater microbial communities from Lulu Island WWTP, Vancouver, Canada - plant14 | ecosystem: Engineered > WWTP > Wastewater > Unclassified | place: Canada: Vancouver, British...
GGCTGGTTTTGCCTCTGGTTCGGAATCTAAGAACAGCATATCTATCATGAGCAATTGCATCAGGCAGGGTTCATTTTATCTGTCCATGGTTGCAAAATTTTGTCCACGGTTTGGGGTACACTTTAGTGTGACTGCCGAGCGTGTGCTCAGTCTGCCATTGCCTTCTTTATAGCGTCAAGAAGCTCATCGTAAGTCTCGAATGCGGGAAGCTCAGGGTGATCCTTCTTGATCTGTTCCGTGCTTCTGAATAAGAAGCCTGCCTTGCTTGCCTCTATCATGCCGAGATCGTTGTAGCTGTCTCCGCTTGCGATAGTGTCATAGCCGATGGACTGGAGAGCCTTTACCGTGGTGAGCTTTGACTTCTCACAGCGCATCTTAAAGCCTGTTATCTCGCCGTTTTCGGCAACCTCAAGTGAGTTGCAGAAGATAGTGGGCCAGCCCAGCTTCTTCATAAGGGGAGCAGCAAACTGTGTGAATGTATCGCTGATGATGATGACCTGACCCAGCTCGCGGAGAGAGTCAAGGAACTCCTTTGCACCGGGCATGGGATCGATCTTTGCGATGGTGTCCTGTATCTCCTTGAGTCCGAGACCGTGCTCCTTGAGAACGCCGAGACGCCAGTTCATGAGCTTATCGTAATCGGGCTCGTCACGGGTGGTCTTCTTCAGCTCGGGAATGCCGCTTGCTTCGGCAAAAGCTATCCAGATCTCGGGAACGAGTACGCCTTCAAGGTCAAGACAAGTTATATACATATGAATTCCTCCATTGAATTGATTTCTTACTTTACTATTATACTACGTTTTATCCTTTTTGTAAAGCACCAAAAAGGGCAGTCGGTGTGAATTATTATATTTCCTGAGAATTTATGAAAAAAACTTCGGAAAAGGCTTGACTATTTCCGAAGAATATGAGATAATAAGCTGTATGTGATTTTTTATGAAAGCGAGTTTTGTTATGTTAAAGTATATTCTTACATTTCTTATATCAATGGTTCCCATCGTAGAGCTGAGATGCGGTATCCCATTTGGTGTGAGCATGGGCATAAAATGGTATTACGCAGTTCCTATATGCATGATAGGAAATATGCTGCCCGTACCCTTTATCTTCTTCTTTGCGAGAAAGATACTTGAATGGGGCTCGGACAAGCCCGTGATCGGCAAGTTCTTTTCATGGTGCCTTAAAAAGGGACACAGCGGCGGCGAAAAGCTCAAGGCTAAGGCAGGAAAGGGAATGTTCTGGGCACTTCTTCTCTTTGTGGGTATCCCGCTTCCCGGCACAGGCGCATGGACAGGCACTCTTGCAGCAAGTCTGCTTGACCTTGATTTCAAGAAGAGCGTTATTGCAGTTACTCTCGGAGTAGCCCTTGCAGCCACTATCATGACAATAGCCTCGCTCCTTGGCGTAGAAGCATTCATAGCTGTCAAAGGCTAAAAATATTACGCGGCATCTGATGGATATCAGGTGCCGTTTTTTATTGTAACAAAGCTTTCCGCAAACTCATAATATAAAACGTGCGGAGAGCTCTTTCGCACAGGTTCTCCGCGCAGGAAAGGAGGACTTATGTTATGAATCTCGATCTCTTTGACGATATGGAGGGAATCATTCTCCATGAGCGTGAAGCCTCTCTTGTATCCGATATGAAGAATAATAACGGAAACGGCAGTATGACGCGGTTTCCGAAGAATACTCCTCTCGCTATGGCATATGTGCCGTTTCAGCAGTGGGGAGAGACCTATGGTGATGATGAGGCGCTCAGCAGGGGAACGCTCTTTCCCGAACTCGACCTTCCATTCTCGAAAGGAGGCGCTGACAGGTGAATGAACGCAATATGCTTCTCAGTCGGATAAAGAAGTACGACTTCACACTGAAGGAGCTGAACCTCTATCTTGATACTCACCCCAACTGCCGCCGTGCTCTGGCTATGTTCAGAAAGTATAAAGAACTCCGCAGCGACGCCGTTGAGGAGTTCACAAAAAGGTTCGGTCCCATTACTCCCGAACAGGTCAGCGATACGCAGAACTGGACATGGGTTGAAGACCCGTGGCCGTGGGAAAGGAGATAAGCTATGTGGCAATATGAAAAGAAATTACAGTATCCTGTTAAGATCAAGACTCCCAATGCGAAGCTTGCGAAGATAATTATTTCACAGCTCGGCGGTCCTGACGGTGAGCTTTCTGCTTCACTTCGTTATCTCAACCAGCGCTATGCAATGCCTTACGGCGAAGTAAAGGGACTCCTTACTGACATCGGGACCGAGGAACTCGCCCATTTTGAAATGATATCGGCGATACTCTATCAGCTCACCAAGGACCTGTCCATGGAGGAGATAAAGGCAAGCGGCTTTGACACTTATTTCGTTGACCACACAACGGGCGTATATCCCGTGGCAGCCTCGGGAACGCCCTTTACAGCGGCTTATTTCCAGTCCAAGGGCGATATCCTTACGGATATTCAGGAGGACATGGCTGCGGAGCAGAAAGCCCGCACCACCTATGACAATATACTGAGGCTTGCGGACGATCCCGATGTAAGGGACCCCATACGCTTTCTCCGTGAACGTGAGATAGTTCATTACCAGCGGTTCGGTGAACCATTCAGGTCAAGGTGAAGCATGATAAGCGGCGAGCCGCCGCTCCCTGTTTTGCGGCAGCGCTTTTCTGCTTGGGAACTTTTATGCCGCGTATCTTGCCTTTTTGAAGCTTTTATGTTATAATTTATAAAACACAGAGCAAAAGAGATGAGGAGAGAATATGGATAATTTCTATGAAAAAATGAACGAGGAGTGCGGTGTGAGACTGCCTTTTTCGGGTGAACAGGACTGGGAGTGGTGTGCAGGCGACCCCAAGCACACAGATGACTATATCGCTTTCTACAACAGGTATTCCGAGGATATGGACATCTGGCAGAAATACCTTGCTGTGAACCTTATCGTGCAGGGGATAGAAGACCTGCTGGAGCAGGACGGGGAGCAGGCTGCGGCGGACAGGCTGTGGGCTGACACGAAGGAGATACTTCTCCGCGATAATCACAGGCATACCATTTTTTCGTGGTCATGTGTGGACGAGGAGCCCGAGGACTGCTGGAATATCACTCCGCGAATGAGGGAGCTGCTGTGAGATCAGCTGATGAACTATAGATCATAACTGAACAAGAACTAAAAAACGCAGGAATTTGAGGAATAATATGAAGTATAATTTCAGGACAGATTTGAAATATGTTGATATAAACGGTCATAAGCTGCACATATTCAGGGCAGGAGATGGGAGAAAGCCAAAGCTTGTGTTCATGTCAGGCTCGGGGACCGCAGCACCCCATGTATGATTTTAAGATACTGTATGAGAAGCTGATCGGAGATTTCAGGATCATAGTTATAGAAAAATTCGGTTACGGTTACTCTGACTTGTATGAAGGTTCATGTAAAATAGACGATGTTATAGCTTATCAGAGAAAGGCGCTGGAGTCTGCAGGTGAAAAGCCTCCTTATGTTCTTCTGCCGCACTCTATGAGCGGTCTGGAGGCTATCAGGTGGAAACAGCTGTATCCCGAAGATGTAGCGGCGATCATCGGACTTGATATGGCAACGCCAATAACCTACATGGAGTGGAGTGACAGTGAGATAGAAAAGCGAATAGGTCTTATGAAGAAATTTCAGAAGCTCAACAGACTGGGGTTGCTTTTCTGGTATCCATTGAGCAGGCGCGGACTTGATAAAAATGAATGCAGGGAGCTGAAGCTGCTCAAAAAGAGAAATCTGATGAACGACTGTTATATAAATGAAGCGAGAGCGGTGCAGGCTAATGCTAAGGTCACCGCATCATCGGAAATGCCACGCTGTCCTATGCTGATGTTCGTGTCAGACGGTAAACAGGTATCGGCTAATTGGCGTGAGAACCAGCGCAAGTACGCAGCCGGTGTTGGCGCCGAAACGGTTTTCCTTGACTGCGGTCACTATATCCACTATTTTGAGAGTGAGCGTATCAGCACAAAGATAAGAGAGTTTATATCCAAAAAGGAACTCTTTAAAGATACATAAGCACCAACGTATAATAAAACAAAAACGGGCAGCCTGCAAGTCCTGCCCGTCAGAGAAAACACACCGTACCAAACCAAATAGTAACAGAGCCGATACGTTATGTATCGGCTTTAATTAATGTCTGCTCAACAACTAAGAATTGGCTTTCATGTCCGTTGTATTATCAAATAAACTGAATTGTTTCTTTTTGATCTTCTGAATATAACGTTTTGCCGCACTCGTTCGCTGCCTATATGCTGCCTTTTTTCGTAATGATGATCACAATGTTGATTTATGATGATCAATCCTCAAACGTTTCATCATAGATATCTCCCCAATCTTCGCCAATGAATTCTTCTGCCATCGACTCGATGTATAGGGACTTTATTGTCAAGAAATCGTCGAAATCGTTGTATTCCTTGGTCTCGCCTTCAAATATTGACATTATTTTTCCGTCAGAACGTGAGATAAAGGCTGTTTCTCCGTCGCCGATCACGGAAGCGATGATAATAATATCGTTTTCTTCTTTAAGAGTTCCGATTTCGGGCCATGAAAAATCAATAAACTGATCTAAAATAGAAGATTCTGCCGTTAACATTAGCCAGCTCTTATACTGATGAGGTAAAACTGTATCGTTTTCTTTTTCCCATTCATTGATCTTTTCGAGTGCAGCCGGGGGAGCAAATGTTGAATCTTTGAATTCTGCCAGAAGTGAACACATATTCTGATAGTATTTGAACTGTTCACTTATTATGGGATCAATAACAAATTTTTCCATAAAAACTCTCCTTTTATGATGATTTAGTGTGAGATGATATATATTGTTTATTGCGTAATAATAACGTAATAATTATATCACGTCAGATGAATAAAGTCAATGGCAGAGCGTGAAGTGTAGTTTTTGAGCGTGAAATGGCATCGGAAAAGTATATCTGCGGTAAAAGAGTGATGGAGATATGCAGTTCCGATCATAAGGACCCGCTGGCTATCCGTCGGGTGATTGACCTTTCTCATTCACTGTGATATAATGTTAACGACAAAACTTTATCCGGAGGAACACTATGAAGAAGATACTGACAGCGGAGGACGACAGGGAAATAAACCGTCTTATCTGCGAATATCTGACCTCACAGGGTTATGAGACACTGTCCGCGCTGAACGGGCTTGACGCGGTGCGCATGGTGCGTGAGCAGGAGGACATCTCCCTGCTGATACTTGATCTTATGCTGCCCTTCCAAAGCGGCGACATGGTACTGACAAAGATACGGGAGTTCACGGATATTCCCGTTATCGTAGTCTCGGCAAAGAGCGATACGCGCTCCAAGATAGACCTGATAAGGATGGGGGCGGACGACTATCTGACAAAGCCCTTTGATCTTGACGAGCTGCTGGTGCGTGTGGAGGCGGTGCTTCGCAGATATGACGCAAAGTCCGCGCAGGACGAGGTTAAGCTGCTTACCTGCAAGAACCTTACCCTTGACGTTACCGCAGGTACAGTCACCGTCTGCGGAAGCGTCATGTCACTGACGAGCAAGGAGTTCTCCATACTGGAGCTCATGCTGCAAAGTCCCCGGAAGCTGTGGTCAAAGGCGAACCTGTTTGAGAGCGTGTGGGGAGAGTCATACATAAGCGATGACAAGACCGTTAAGGTGCATATGAGCAATATCCGTCAGAAGCTTAAAAAGCTTGACCCCGACAACGAATATATCGAGACTGTGTGGGGAATGGGCTATCGTCTCATAACTTGACATATTCTTGACCGTTCGCTTAACCTTTTCTTTACACTTGCCTGTTAGAATAGGATCAACGAAAACGAAAGGGGGCGGCGCTATGGGCAATAGCGTTATAACCATGACCAACATCACCAAGCGCTTCAAAAAAGCCGAGGTGGTGAGGAATTTCAGCCTTGATGTAAAAAAAGGCAGCATTACGGGACTCATAGGTCCCAACGGTGCAGGCAAGACCACTATAATGAAGATACTTGCGGGACTTATGTTCCAGACCTCGGGAGAGCTGAGCTTCTACGGAAGCCGCGATGATCTGGACCTGAACCGCAGACGCATGAGCTTCATGATAGAGGCTCCCATAGTGGACTACAACATGACCGCATACGAGAACCTCAACTATGTGCGCTATGTAAGGGGCTATCCCGACAAAAAACGCATAGACGAGGTGCTTGACATCGTTGATCTGAAGGACACGGGCAGGAAGAAGGCACTCAAGTTTTCCCTTGGCATGAGACAGAGACTGGGCATTGCAATGGCTCTGCTGACAAAGCCCGAGGTGCTGGTGCTGGACGAGCCCGTAAACGGTCTTGACCCCGAGGGCATAGTAGAGGTAAGACATATACTGCAAAAGCTTTCGGAGGATCAGGGAGTTACCATACTCATATCAAGCCACCTGCTGTCTGAGCTTTCGGAGCTCTGCACGGACTTCTCCATAATCAACAAGGGACAGCTTGTGGAAAATCTCAGCCTTGAGGAGCTTCACAACAGGTGCCGCAGCCACATAGTGCTGAGGACAAACAACACCGAAAAGACCGCAGCCGTGCTTGAAGATAAGCTTTCTATCGGCAGCTACAAGGTGCTCCAGAGCGGAGACATCGAGATATACGAGCAGCTTGACGCGGTGGAGCGCATTTCCAAGACCGTTACCGACAGCGGCTGCATAATCACCAAGCTTTACGAATCGGGACAGTCCCTTGAGGACTATTATCTTGAAAAGGTAGGTGGCAGCCATGAGTAATTACATAAAAGCAGAGCTTTACCGCATAACAAGAGGAAGAAGTGTATTGGCATACATATTGTTTGGTTTTATGTTGCTGGCATTAGTATTTGGCACCTTCATGTCGGATCCGCTTCACCCCAGCTATAAGGTGGCAGCCGGCAGCTTTCCGATTATGGCTTGCATGATGACAATGTATGCAGGATCACTATTAGGAAAGCATTACACAAACCGCACTGCACACTACGAAATAATGGACGGTGCAAATGTCCACAAGCTCATATGGTACAGGATCATAGTATATACATCGCTTCTTACGGTGCTGTACTTTATCCCCCTGAGCCTGATAATGCTGATATATTCACATAATATGAAGACGATCATGGCTATTGCGCTGCTTTATATCGTTTTTCTGAGGATGACAATGTTTGTTATCGGCATATCCATGACGATAAAGACAGGGGAAGGCATTGTTTTAGCGTATGTCAGGATAATTCTTGAGAATATCGTCTCAATGCTGGGACTTGCTTCAAATGAAGACGCAGTTATCTCAATGTCAGATACTGTTGTTGCCATATTCGGGTGGTTCCCCGCAACGGAATGTACACTGGTGGCAAACGGCTACCTCAGCGGAGGACTTGTGGTAAAGGCGCTCATCGGCTTCATCATTGAGTTTGCGATAATGTACGCTCTTGCCTATACGTCCCACAAGAGAAAATGGTATGTAAGGACTACTATAGGCGGTCACGTTTAATAAATCAAGAAAAGGAGGTTCGCGCTATGGAAATTTTACTTGGAGCAGTCTGCGTGTGCCTCCTTTTGCTTTCGGCAGTGCTGCTGCGGAAATATCTGTCCTTGAAGCGTAATATCCGCAGCTTCTCACGGGAGCTTGAAAAGCTGAAGGACAGCGGCTACAGCCAGCCTCTGAAGGTGTCGGACTTCGACAAGGACATAGTGGAGCTGGCGGTAAAGGTCAACGAGCACACCGATATCCAGCGAAAACTTGCCATGGAATACGAGGAGAGCAGGCGCCAGCTGAGCACAGTAATCTCGGGTATCTCCCACGACTTCCGCACACCGCTGACAGCTTCGCTGGGCTATCTGCAAATGATAGAGAAAAGCGGCGGACTTACGGGGAAAAACGCTGAATACCTCAGTATTGCCATGGAGAAAAACCGCTATCTCAAGGAGCTCTCCGACGAGTTCTTCGAGCTCACCAAAACAGAGAGCGGCGGCGAGGAGCCTGACTATGAGGAGATAAATCTCAGCAATATCCTGACGGAAACGGTTCTGGAGCAGCATGACTGGATATCACGGCGGAACATCTCCGCGGATATAGATATTGCCGACGGCATAATCATCAGCGCCGACAGCAGAAGTCTCACAAGGATACTGAATAACCTCATGTCCAACGCCGAGAAGTACACATTTGACCGCTTCTGCGTTACACTGTGCCGCAGTGATGAGCACATAAGACTCCGCGTGGAAAACACCGTTGCGGACAGCGCTTCGGTGGATATCAGCAGGGTATTTGAGCCGTTTTACCGTATGGACTCCCGTACTTCAAAGGGCTCGGGACTGGGACTTTATGTGGTGAAGCTCCTCTGCGGCAGACTTGGCTGGGACGTTGCAGCAGAAATAAACGGGGATGTTTTTGCCGTCAGGATAATAATATGAAAGCCTTCTTCGGTCTGTACGACCGTGGGAGGCTTTTTTGTGCAGTTCTGACTAATGGACGGGCAGTTTACAGTGCGTTTTGCCGAAAAAACAAAAGTTGGCGGAAATATATTGACACGGTGTCAGTATAGTGCTATAATATCATTAATGACACAGTGTCAGAATGAAATGAAGGGGGCATTGATATGCCGAAGGGTTCACCCGAGCTTACGGCTTCACGCCGTGAGGAGATAATAAACGCCTGCGAGAAGCTCTATGAGACCATGAGCTTCAAGGAGATAACGATAAAGGAGATAGGCGCAGTTACGTCCTTTACAAGGACTTCCATATACAACTATTTCCAGACGAAAGAGGAGATATTCTTAGCTCTGATGCAGAGAGAGTATGAGATGTGGGCGCAGGAGCTGTCAGATCTTTCGGAGGAAAAGGAAAGCATGACTGCCGTGGACTTTGCGGACACTCTGGCGAAGTCTCTTGAGAAGCGGCAGCAGCTTCTAAAGCTCCTTGCAATGAATCACTACGACATGGAGGAGAATTCCCGTGCGGAAAGGCTCACCGACTTCAAAGTGGCATACGGTGCGTCACTGGACGCAGTCAGAGCCTGTCTGAAAAAGTTTTTCCCGAATACGGATGCAGAGAGCTTCATTTTTGTATTCTTTCCCTTCCTTTTCGGGGTCTATCCGTACACTTTTGCCACAGAAAAGCAGCTTACCGCCATGCGTGAAGCAAAAATGGATTTTAAAATGCACAGCATTTATGAAATAATATATTCCTGCGTAATGCAGCTGTTGGGAGGTAAATGATGAAATACACAAAGCTTGGCAATTCCGACCTTAATGTATCCCGTATATGTATGGGCTGTATGGGCTTCGGAGACTCACAGAACGGACAGCACTCATGGACACTTGACGAGGAGCACTCCCGCGAGATAATAAAACGCGGACTTGACCTCGGCGTCAATTTCTACGATACTGCAATAGGCTATCAGTCGGGCACCAGCGAGCAGTTTGTAGGCAGGGCTCTGCGTGACTTTGCGAAGCGCGACGAGGTAGTCGTTGCAACAAAGTTTCTGCCGAGAACACCTGCCGATATCGAGGCAGGCATAACAGGTCAGCAGCACATCGAGCGCATGATTAACAAGAGCCTTGAAAATCTCGGCATGGACTACGTTGATCTTTACATCTATCATATGTGGGACTGGAACACTCCCGTTTACGATATCCTTGACGGCCTCAACAGGATAGTCAAGGCAGGAAAGGCGCGTTATATCGGCATTTCCAACTGCTATGCGTGGCAGCTTGCAAAGGCGAATGCCCTTGCGGAGAAGGAGGGCTTTGCGAAGTTCGTAAGCGTTCAGGGTCACTACAATCTCATCTTCCGCGAGGAGGAGCGCGAAATGGCAATGCTCTGTGCCGAGGACAACATCGCCATGACTCCGTACAGCGCACTTGCCAGCGGCAGACTTGCAAGGCTTCCCGGTGAGACTTCAAAGCGCGCTGAGGAGGACAGCTACGCCAAATTCAAATATGACGCAACCAAGGAGCAGGACGAGGTCATCATCAGGCGAGTTGCGGAGCTTGCGGAAAAGCACGGCGTGTCCATGACAGAGGTGTCTCTTGCATGGCTGCTCACCAAGGTCACAGCGCCAGTTGTGGGAGCAACAAAGCTACACCACATCGAGGGCGCGGCAAAGGCGGTGGAGCTGGAGCTCACTGACGATGAGCTCGCTTATCTGGAGGAGCCCTATGTTCCTCATGCGCTTGCTGGAGTAATGGCACAGAACAAGCCTGCAAACAAGAACGAAAAGCACGTCTGGTCCACAGGGAGCCAGAAAATATAAAATAAAACGGAGGTAATAACGATGTTTAACGAAAAACTCACTTTAGCAAACGGCGTTGAAATTCCTCAGCTTGCACTGGGAACATGGCTCATTGACGACAGCGCGGCGGCAGAAGCTGTAAAGGCTGCACTTTCACTGGGCTACCGTCATATCGATACAGCACAGGCATACGGCAATGAGCGCGGCGTGGGAGAAGGCGTCCGCACAAGCGGTATCCCTCGTAAGGACATATTTGTTACCTCAAAGGTAGCTGCCGAGCACAAGGACTACAAGTCCGCAGCCGAGGGCATTGACGAGACTCTCCGCAAGACGGGACTGGACTACCTTGACATGATGATAATACACTCACCTCAGCCTTGGAAGCTGGTCAATCAGTCTGATGACCGCTTTGTTGAGGGCAACCGTCAGGCATGGAGAGCCCTTGAGGACGCATACAAGGCAGGAAAGCTCCGCGCAATAGGCGTTTCAAACTTCCTTCAGGGCGATATCGAAAGCCTCTGGGAGACAGCGGAGATAAAGCCCATGGTGGATCAGGTGCTCTGTCACATCTCAAACTCTCCCATAGAGCTGATCGACTATTGCACAGCAAAGGGGATAGTCATGGAGGCTTATTCTCCCGTGGCACACGGTGAGGCTATGAAAAATCCTGTTATTGCCGAAATGGCAGAGAAATACGGAGTTTCCGTGCCCCAGCTCTGCATAAGATTTGACATACAGCTGGGAATGATAGTTCTTCCAAAGACAGCAAATCCCGAGCATATGAAGACAAACGCGGAGCTGGACTTCATCATCTCCGACGCTGACATGGAAGCCCTCAAAAACATAAAGCACATCGAGAACTACGGCGAGCACAGTTTCTTCCCCGTATTCGGCGGAAAGTTCTGAGCAGCCGCTCCGAAAGGAGAGTATTATGAAAAAGCTCATATCAGTAATAGCTTCCGGACTTCTTATGCTGACCGCATCGGCTCTGAGTCCGACAGGAGCAGGAACAGCTGCGGAGACTGACACTGTTTCGGCAGCTACAGCCGCAGGCAGATATACTGCGGAGGATGTTCGCGCCCTTCAGGATTTCCTCCTCGGAAAGGAAACGGAAGACCTGACCGATAAGCCCTATGACCTTAACGGTGATGAGGTATGGGACGTTTTTGACCTGTGTCTGATGAAGGGTGAGGCGGAGAAAAACAGTGCTCCCGAGCCCGATAACAGCACCATCGTTGTGTACTTCTCGCGCACAGGAAACACCGAAAAGATAGCGGAATACCTCATAGATATCACAGGTGCGGACAGCTATGTCATCGAGGCTGCTGTGCCCTATACCGACGAGGACATAGAGTACAACAACTCCACCTGCCGCGCAAATCAGGAGCAGAACGACAAGATGGTGCGTCCTGAGATAGCAAAGCCCATAGCTTCCCTTGACAGCTATGACACGGTGTTCCTCGGCTATCCCATATGGTGGGGACAGGAGCCCCGTATCATCGACACCTTCCTCGAGAGATATGACTTCTCGGACAAGACAGTGATACCGTTCTGTACGTCGGGAAGCAGCGGCATTTCCACCAGCGAGCGCAATATTGCCGCACTGGTGCCCATCGGGAAGCAGCTTACGGGAAAGCGCTTTGCAGCAAGTGCAAAAAAGGAAGATGTAAAGGCGTGGTACGACAGCCTTGAGATTAAAAGCAAATAATTAACGGACAGGAGAGATATATCATGAGTGAAAAAATAGTACAGACAGCAGGCAGAGACCAGCTTGGCGAGTTCGCCCCCACATTCGCACATCTCAACGACGATGTGCTCTTCGGTGAGGTGTGGAACGAGCAGTCCATTGACGTAAAGACAAGGTGTATCATTACCGTGGTATCGCTGATGGCGTCGGGTATCACAGACAGCTCTCTCAGCTATCATCTTCAGAATGCAAAGGCTCACGGAGTAACCAAGGAGGAGATAGCAGCCATTATCACCCATGCCACCATGTATGTGGGCTGGCCAAAGGGCTGGGCAGTTTTCAGGCTTGCGAAGGAGGTCTGGAACGAGACTTCCCCCGAGCTCACCGACAAGGACAGATACCGGAACACCATATTCTTCCCCATAGGCGAGGAAAATCCCTACGGACAGTTCTTCGTTGGACAGAGCTATCTTGCTCCCGTTTCCACGGAGCAGGTGCCTGTTTACAATGTCACATTCGAGCCTGCCTGCCGCAATAACTGGCATATCCACCACGCCAAGAGCGGCGGCGGTCAGATGCTCATCTGCGTAGGCGGCAGAGGCTATTATCAGGAATGGGGCAAGGAGGCTGTGGAGCTCACTCCGGGAACAGTCATCAACATCCCCGCAAACGTAAAGCACTGGCACGGTGCTGCACCCGACAGCTGGTTCTCACATCTGGCACTTGAGATAGCAGGCGAGGAGGCAAGCACAGAGTGGTGCGAGGCAGTGTCCGATGAGGACTACGGCAAGCTGAAGTAATAGCAGGTGATATAATGAAAAGAGTTATTTTACCCATAATAGCAGCAGTGTGTGTATTTGGACTCACAGCCTGCGGCGACTCCGAAAAAGGCAGCAGTTCCCCTCAGTCCACAGCGGCTCAGACCGAGGCACAGCAGGAGCAGACCACCGAGGCGGCTCAGAGCGGCGCCGAGGACACGACTGCTTCGCAGAATGAGGAGACAGAGCCCGAAGTGACGGAAGCTTCCGTCAGCACAGGCAAGGATACCGTGATCGTGTATTTCTCCGCAACAGGCACCACCAAGGGCGTTGCGGAGCGCATAGCCGCTGTCACCGACGGCGACCTTTACGAGATAATTCCTGCCGAGCCATATACCGATGCCGACCTTGACTGGAACGACGATAACAGCCGCTCTACAAAGGAGATGAACGATCCCGATGCCCGTCCTGCAATTGCAGGTGACACTGTCAGCCTTGACAGCTATTCTACGGTATATATCGGTTATCCTATCTGGTGGGGAGACGCTCCCCGTATCATGAGTACCTTTGTTGAGTCTCACAGCTTTGAGGGCAAGACAGTGGTACCTTTCTGCACATCGGGAAGCAGCTCCATAGGCAGAAGCGGAAGCAATCTTGCAGCACAGGCAGGCAGCGGAAACTGGCTTGACGGCGAAAGATTCAGCGGAAGCGTTACAGAGGACGAGATACAGAGCTGGATAGACGGTCTTAGCTGAGTATCGGAAAGAGGTGCAGTATGAAAATAGTTGTACTTATGGCAAGTCCAAATCCTCATGGCTCCACCAGCATACTGGCGGAGCAGTTCAGAAAGGGCGCCGAGGAGAGCGGCAATTCGGTGGAGGTGATAGACGTCTGTCGGATGAACGTGGCTCCCTGCACAGGCTGTGTAGCCTGTGGCTATGAGGGGGACTGTGTTCAGCGGGACGACAACGAGCTTATCCGCAGGAAGCTTCTTTCCTGCGATATGGTGGTATTCGCCACACCGCTGTACTACTATGGTATGTCGGCACAGCTTAAAACCGTCGTTGACCGATTCTGTGCTTACAACAGCAGTCTAAACCGAAGACATCTGAAGTCAGCACTGCTCACAGTGGCATGGAACTCGGATGACTGGACCTTTGATGCCCTTACGGCTCATTATAAGACCCTTGTCCGCTACATCAACTTTGAGGATATGGGCATGGTGCTGGGCTACGGCTGCGGAACTCCCTCCATGACAATGTCTGGGGAGTATCCCGAAAAGGCGTACCGTCTGGGCAGGTCACTGTGACCGCGGAGCGGACAGCTCCATATAATATGTGTAAAAAGGCAGAGAAGAAAGAGCGACACTAATATAGAAGATTTACAGTAGATTATTGAGGAGGACCCTTTTGAAAAAGGGTCTCTCCTCAAACTCCTCCCCTAAAACTTTCAGCATTAAATTTAGCCCCAGCAGGGCGCTCCCAGTATTATTACTGATTGTCACATTTTGTGAGGAGCGCCCTGTTGGGGCTAAATTCAGTTATAAAGTCTTTGAAAAAGGGGTTCGGGGAAAGAACCTTTCCTCAGAAAGGTTTGTCCCCGATAATTTGCTATAACTTTTTATAAGAGTGTTGCCCTTACCTCCTGCCTTTTTGCTTTTTTTACGGAGTTAAGAAAAGTTAAAGACTTGTTAAGAATTTCCGTGATATAATCAGAGCATAGAGAAAACAACACAGGAAACGAGGTAGGGATAATGTTCTGGAGAATATTGAAAAAGGACCTTAAACGCAAAAGGACAATGAACATCATACTGCTGCTGTTTGTCATCATATGCTCGATGTTCGCAGCGGCAAGTATCAACAACATCATAGCCGTAACAGGCGGTATAGACCACTTTTTTGACATTTCTGACGTAACGGATGTAGCTCTGAGTATGCCTGCGGAAAGCGATCTGGACGACAGGATAAGAGAGCTTCCCGGTGTCAGTGAGGTCAGGACAGAGAAATACATAATGGTAACGAGCTCGAAGAACTTCAGCAGAGACGGCGTAAAGCTTGATAACTTTATCAATCCTGCATTTTTTATCTCCGATGATAATATGGGCACAAAGTACTTTGACGAAGACAATAATGTCATCACTGATGTGGAAAAAGGATGCTTCTATGCTAATTCGCCATTCCTTTTCAATCTTGATATCAAAGAGGGAGATGTTTTTGATGTCAATATTGATGGAAAGACAGTCCCTCTCAGATACAGCGGAAGATTCAAGGGGGGCGCTTCTGAGCCATGAATCTTTTGCAAATCCATTTCTCATCATAGACAGCGAGGATTACAATTATCTGGATCAGGATGAGAATACTGATTTTAACGGATTGCTCTCAATGACCGTTTATGTCAATACCGAGGATGTCGATGCGGTACGGGAACTCATCAAAGACAGTGAGTCGGTATCTCTTAGTACAAGGGAAGAGATGAAGGATAATTACCTTTTTGATATTCTTGCGGCATATCTGCTTATGGCAATAAGTGTGATCCTGATGTTTACGGGATTTGTGGTTCTGCGGTTTACCATCGGTTTCACCATATCGGAGGAGTTCCGCGAGATAGGCGTTATGAAGGCTGTGGGCATTGACAACAGGAGCATACGAGGTATGTACATCGTCAAGTATCTGGCTATTTCGGTCGTAGGTGCAGCTATTGGATTTATATGCTCGCTGCCTCTTACGGATGCAATGATGAAGACTGTATCCGAAAATGCAGTCCTTGACGATAATAACAGCAGGTTTATGGGAATTTTCAGCTCCATGCTCGTAGTTGCGGTTATACTGCTGTTCTGCTATTTCTGCACACGCAGAGTAAAGAAGCTCTCTCCCATAGATGCAGTACGCAGCGGTCAGACAGGTGAGCGCTTCCGCAGAAAGAGCATCTTGCACCTCGGACGCTCAAAGCTGCCGTCAACAGGATTTATGGCGCTGAATGACGTACTCAGCGCACCCAAGCGATTCAGCATAATAACACTGATATTCACGCTCTGTATGCTTTTGATGATGCTGATGTCGAACTTTGCCCTGACGCTCAGGAGCGAGAAAATATTATGGGTATTCACTGTGCCTGAATGCGATGCAATAATTGCTGATGTTGAGTACTTCAAGGAGTTGTATGAGGATCCCATGAAATACCGTGAACTCATTGACGATAGTGAGAAGATGCTGGAGGAAAACGGCATCCCCGGAAAATGTTCAACTGCTATAGGTGCAAGGGGCGAAACCGCATATAAGGATAAGAAGGCGAATGTAGGCTACTGGATAATAAAGGGCAGAGATGATTACCGCCAGCGTATGAATGAGGGAAGTGCTCCTCAGAAGACCGATGAGATAGCAATGACAGGAAAGGCTATGGATAGCATTGGTGCAGGCATAGGTGACAGAGTAAGGACAGTCATAGGCGACAAGGAATATGAGTTTCTTATTACCGGCAGGTATTCGACCTTTGAGTATAACGGATACTGCGCGCTGCTGCACCCTGATTTTGAATTTGCTCCGACACAGGTCAACTCAACAATGGGATTACAGATAGATTTTGACGGTGATACCGACGAGGAGACTGTTGCACGAAACATAGAAAAGCTGAAAGGGATCATTGACAGCGACAAGGTATATACTCCCTCGGAAATGATAAAAACAACAACAGGAATGTCCGACACTCTCAGCGCCATCAAGAAGCTGATGATGATACTCACGGTGGTCGTGACTTCGCTGATAGTTATTCTCATGGAGCGAAGTTTCATATCAAAGGAAAAGAGCGAGATAGCTCTCATGAAGGCAGTGGGAGTATCAAATGGCAGCCTTATATTACAGCACGTTCTGAGATTTGTCATAACGGCAGTGATTGCCTGCATAGTTTCAACAGCGGTGATGATGCCGCTGAGCGATCTGCTCATGAACTGGGTATGCTCGATGATAGGCGATGTTTCGGGAATGAAGTGCGCCTTTGACCCGCTGGAGATATTCCTTATCTGTCCGGCGATACTGATAGGCGTGACAGTTATCGGCTCAGCGCTGACTGCGCTCTATATGAAGACCATAAAGGCAAGCGATACGGCTTCCATAGAATAAGGATACCTGAGGGTGAGGCAGTATGCTGACCGTACCCGAGCGGTATTCCGACACAGGATTTAAGGAGGAAGGTTATATAATGAGTACAGTTTTACAGACAAAGGGACTTTGCAAGACCTACATAGTGAACAAGCGTCAGAACAACGTTCTGAAAAACATAGATCTGACCATCAATGAGGGTGAAATGGTGGCGATTATGGGACCCTCGGGCTCGGGCAAGAGCACCCTGCTCTACTGCGTTTCGGGCATGGACAGAGTAACTGCGGGAGAGGTATTATTCGGGGGAAAGGACACCTCCAAGCTGTCCGAAAAGGCAATGGCGAGACTGCGTCTTGACGAGATGGGCTTCATCTTTCAGCAGATGTACATGATGAAGAACCTTTCCGTGCTGGATAACATCATTCTTCCGGCGGTGAAGTCAAAGAAGAATACAGAGAGCCGCAAAAAGACCGAGGAGCGCGGCAGAGCTCTCATGAGGAGGCTGGGTATCGACGACGTCGGAGAAAATGACATCAATGAGGTCTCGGGCGGACAGCTCCAGAGAGCCTGCATTGCCAGAAGCATGATAAACTCGCCTAAGATGATATTTGCGGACGAGCCTACGGGAGCGCTCAACCGTTCAAGCTCCGACGAGGTAATGAAGGAGCTCATCTCCCTTAACAATGACGGCACTACCATTATGTGTGTCACCCACGACCCGAAGGTAGCCGCAAAGTGCAGCAGGGTGCTGTACATAATGGACGGCGGCATAGTCGGCGAGAAGGAGCTTGGACACTTCGGCGGAAGCGATACAGAGCTCCGCAGCCGTGAAAGAGACCTGAACAACTGGCTGATGGAGCAGGGCTGGTGATATAGGGATCTTATCCATGATATAGCGCGGTGTCGGTTTATCAGTAGCCCGATACCGCGCCACTTGCTATTTTCGTGCTTGTATGGTAAAATTAGAACAGGTGGTGATATTATGACCGATATTCTTATAGTCGAGGACGACAAGGAGCTTGCCGACCTGCTGACGGACTTTCTCCGCGACGAGGGCTACACGGTCACGGCAGTGGAGAGCGGCGGGAGAGCGCTGGAGCTCTTTGAGAAATACGGTGCAAAACTGGTGGTCCTGGACATTAATCTCCCTGATGTAAACGGATTTGCGGTATGCTCAAGGCTCCGTGAAAATGCTGACACTCCCATACTCATAGTCAGTGCGCGGACGGACAAGGAGGACAAGCTCAACGGACTTGATTTAGGGGCTGATGATTACATCGAGAAGCCCTACGACATAGATATACTTATTGCCAAGATAAAGGGCATTTTCAAGCGCCGCTATCAGCATGAGATACTTTCTGCGGACGGAGTGACCCTCAATCTTGCCGACCGCACAGCCATCGTGGACGGTGTGGATACAGAGCTTCCTGCAAAGGAATTCGACCTGCTGGCACTTCTTATGGAAAATCAGGGCAAGGCACTGAAAAAGGAATACCTTTTCAGCTCTGTGTGGGGAAGCGACAGCGATTCCGAGCTCCAGACCCTCCATGTGCATATAAACCGACTGCGTCAGAAGCTTGGCGACGACCCGAAAAACGCAAAGCGGCTGCTGACCGTATGGGGCGTGGGGTATAAGTTCGTATGAGTACATTCAGAAAGCTTGCGGCAGCAGTAATAGTTCTGTTTATAGCTGTTATTGCAGGTCTGAACATTTACCTGCTGCGGTCGGGTGACAGCGGTACATATAGGGTGGAAGCCAAGCGGCTCGCCGACCGGATAGAGGAGACGGGAAGCACGGATATCTCAGGATTTCCGCATTTGACAGGAGTTTATTCGGGAGAGCAGCTGTACCGCAGTGACGAGCATTACCTTATTATCGAGGCAGGCGGAAAGCTTTACCGTGTGGAATACACGACAGAAGGCAGAAATAGGACAGTTTGGGCTGTAAACTGCGTTTTGGCAGCTCTTTTTCTGCTTATCTTGATACTGCTTGTCTACATCAGGCGGAATATAATAGTGCCCTTCGGCAGACTCAATACCGTGCCGCAGGAGCTTGCAAAAGGCAATCTTGCAGTCCCCATACCCGAGGAGAAAAGCAGGATGTTCGGCAAATTCACATGGGGAGTAAATCTGCTCCGCGAAAAAATCGAGGGAGACCGTCAGAAGGAACTGTCGATGCAGAGGGACAAGAAGCTTCTGCTGCTGTCTCTGTCACATGATATTAAGACGCCGCTTTCGGCGATAAAGCTCAACGCAAAGGCTTTGGCGAGAGGACTATATAAGGACGAAGAAAAGCGCCGCAGCGCTGCCGAGAGCATAAACTCCAGAGCCGACGAGATAGAGCATTTTGTCAGCGAGATAACCAAGGCTGCAAGTGAGGACTTCATGGAATTTGAGGTAACTCAGGGGGAGGTATTCCTCAGCAGTATACTCAGAAGGCTCAGCGACAGATACGCTCAGCAGCTTGCAGTTTCGGGAACGAAGTTCACCATTGACAGATTCGATGACTGCATTCTCTCCTGTGACCCCGACAGGCTTGCGGAGTGCCTGCAAAATCTCATCGAAAACGCTGTAAAGTACGGTGACGGAAGGCAAATAGGGCTCAGCTTCGATAAAATGGACGGCTGCGAGCTCATAACAGTGTCAAATACGGGATGCAGCCTTGAGGAGAAGGAGCTTCCCCAGATATTCGAGAGCTTCCATCGCGGCAGCAACGCGGAGAATGTGCAGGGAAACGGTCTTGGACTCTTTATCTGCAAGCGGCTTATGTCCCTTATGGGCGGCGAGATATACGCGGATATCAGAGAAGAACGCTTCTGCGTGACGCTGGTCGTTAGACTGGCGTGAGTTTAACTGGATAATATCCGATATACTGCTGTGAAGCAGATATAATCGATCTGATACGCTATGCGCTGCTTCCTCGATCCTATCGTTAAGGGATTCGGCGACAGCATGAAGGAGAAATAATCGGAAAAACATCGTATCTGTTACAACTTATAATACATTGATCCCTCTGTTCGTTAAACGGACAGAGGGATATTTGTTTATGTAGATACTGCTCCCTTAGCTTTAAGAATGAGGACGAGCGATGCTCCAATAGAATATAACGGAGGCGATTTCTATTGTAGTGATAAGCAAGTCAGGTTACATAACGGATGAAAAAAACGTGACAACAGCTAAAGGCGTGATGGCAGTAGAAAACCTTTTCCCCGAGAGCACCGACAGAAGAAAGCTGAAGAAGGCTGAAGCTGAGCTGTACGATGTATTCTCGAAATACGGGAAAAAACGCGGAAAATGATACACAGTCCGCGGCTGCACACAGTGCCGCCCGAGAGGAGCAGATATTATGATAGCCATATATGCAAGGCAGCCTGTTGACCGTGCAGACAGCATTTCTATTGAGCAGCAGATAGAGCTGTGCAGATATGAAACAAGAGGGGAGGGATACAGGAACTATGTTGACAGAGGATACAGCGGCAAGAACATCAACCGTCCGCAGTTCATGCAGATGATGGAGGATATCAGAAGCGGTATCATACATCAGGTCATAGTCTACAAGCTGGACAGGATAAGCCGCTCCATACTGGACTTTTCAAACATGATGGAAGAATTCGGAAAGTATAACGTAAAGTTCGTATCTGCAACGGAAAAGTTTGACACCTCATCGCCCATGGGGAATGCCATGCTCAATATCTGTATCGTATTTGCACAGCTTGAACGCGAGACCATACAGAAAAGAGTGGCGGACGCCTATTATTCACGGAGCCGAAAAAGCTTTTACATGGGCGGTCCCATACCCTATGGATTCCGAAAGGTCCCCGCGCTCATCGACGGCGTACACACCTCCATGTATGAGCCTGTTCCCGAGGAGGCAAAGGCTGTGGAGCTTATATACGGTATGTACGCTCAGCCCGAGACCTCTTACGGAGACGTTATTTCGCGGCTGAATGAGCTTGGCATAAAGAAGCGAGGGAGCAGCTGGGCAAGGGGGCGGATACGGGAGATACTGTTAAATCCCATCTATGTCAGAGCAGATGTGGCGGTGTATGATTTCTTGGCGGAGAACGGCGCTGACATTGAAAACTCGCCTGCGGACTTCATCGGTGAGAACGGCTGTTACAGCTACAAGAGCCGTGAAAACAACAGGGCGTCAGGCACAGCTTCAGGAGAACGAATAGTGCTCGCGCCTCACAAGGGGGTAGTAAACTCGGAAACGTGGCTGCGGTGCCGTGAAAAATGTATGAGCAGAAAGCAGGTCATTCCCTCGCAGAAGGCGAAGAACTCATGGCTGTGCGGAAAAGTGAAGTGCGGCGAGTGCGGCTATGCGCTCATAGCGAAGGAGTACAGAAACGGCAGAGACCGTTATCTGATGTGCTCACAAAAGCTGGCTTCCAAGTCCTGCGGCGGCGCAGGGACGCTATACACAGATGAGGTGGAGCATCTGGTTTACAGCGAGATGAGGAACAGACTTGAAAAGTTCCGAAAGCTTTCATGTTCTGAAAGGACAACACACGACGCTGAGCAGACGGCTTTGGAGATACAGCTTGCTGAGACGGAAAGAGAGATAAGGGGGCTTCTCGAGAAGGTCGAGGGCTCCGATAATGCGCTGCTGCGCTATATCAACGAAAGGGTGAACGCTCTTGACAGCCGCAGGAACGACCTTACCGAGCGCATAAATGAGCTGAGCAGGAAGTGTGGCGGCAATGCTGAGGAGACCGACAGTCATCTTACGGTGTGGGAGGAGCTGAGCTTTGAGGACAAACGGCGCGTTGCGGATATACTTATCCGCGTGATATACGTCACATCGGAAAGGCTCATAATACAATGGCGGATATGACTTCATCCTGACCGAAACGGCGAAGCGCTGCGAATAGCGCAGGATAAGCTTGATTCACGCAACTTCTATGCCTGCAATCCGTCGTTTGACAAAAACTGCGGAAGAAAATAAAACAGCAGCTTCCGATGGGAGCTGAGGATATATGATAAGTATCCGAGGGCAGTATCAGATTACTGCCCTCGGTTTTTGCATTTATAGAAATATTATGATATGGCAAACAAAAGGCATGATATACTGGCTGTATAAATGCTTATGTAAAACAAAAATACAAATAAAATGTGCGCTTCTTGCGAATGTTTATAATATTGTGTGTATAATACACTTTTTATTAAACGATATGTAGATGTTGTACTACTATTTTGAATAATGAGCAGATAAATTGATTGTTAAATTTCACATATTTTATTACCATTTTATTACCAAATGTTGATTTTATAGCCAAAATGTGATACGATATATTCATAATATAGAGCCATTAATAATAATTATAGCAATAATTATACAAATACTGTGAGGAATTAGTTATGGGATCTGAACTTCGGAGATTAAAGAAACTTGAATTGCTTGAGATAATACTTGAACAGGAAAAGGAAATAGAGCGGCTGACGCGACTGACTGAGGAGCTTCAGCAAAAACTGGAGGACAGGCAGATAAAGATAGCCGAATCGGGATCAATAGCCGAGGCGGCACTCAAGCTCTCGGGGATATTTGAAGCTGCCCAGCGTGCGGCAGATATGTACATAAGATCGGCAGAGCTTGCATCGGAGGAAGAAAAGAATGAAGAACTATCAGAGGACATCCCGTCCAACGATACCGCAGATAGAGACGGAGCTGAACAGGCTGAAAACGAAAAGGAGCCGTAAAAGGAACATTCTCTATGTTCTTGCAGTGTCGGTTATAGCTGCGGCAGTTATCATCATAGCTACCAATATATGGTTTCCTGTGCTGAGAGTAGTGGGTACGAGTATGCAGCCCACTCTGCGGCACAGTGACGTTGTGGTGTGCATAAAGAGCAATAAGAATATCAAAAGGGGGGATATCATTGCTTTTTATAATAATGATAAGATATTACTTAAAAGAGTGATAGGACTTCCGGGAGATCTTGTGGCTATAGATCAGAACGGAACAGTCAGTATCAACGGCGATACCTTGCAGGAGAACTACGTCTCCGCCCTTTCGCTGGAGCCCTGTGACACGGAGCTTCCCGTATACGTCCCCGAAAATTCCTACTTCGTGCTGGGCGACCAGAGGATAACCTCAATGGACAGCCGCTCTGAGATGATAGGAATGATCTCCGGGGAAAGGATAATCGGAAAAGCGAAGCTCAGGGTATGGCCCATAGACAAGATATCGTCAATAGACAGGACAGGAGGTGCATAAAGTGTGACAAGAAAATATATGAGTGCTGACGCTGTAAGAGCGGCAGACAGCAGATTGGGCAGATTTGTAAGAGCTGCTGCATTGTTTGCTGCCGCTGTTGTTGGCATCTCGGTTATTTATCTGTGTCTGATGCCTGCTCTGGCAGAAAATGCAGGTGACCCGAAATATATCTATTTCGATAACGGACTTGCAGGATATGACAGGGTACTGTACTCCACCGATGGGGGAAACACATGGAATGACATGGCTCTTATGTCACAGCTTGACAGCAGCGACGAAAGAATGGATATTTCCTTTGACCATGTCAATACGGATTATACTTATGTTACTGCAAGCGCAGTTGCTCCGGGAACGGATATAATGTTCAGGGGATATGACAGCGGAGTAGTTTACGATACCACAGTTATCAGAAAGCTTGACGGCAACGGTAATCCGTCAGACGGAAGCAAGATGCAGTGGGGCTATGATTACGAGAATTTCGTATGGACCTCGGGTGCATACGTTGTGGACGAGGTGAACAACTGCTTCTACGCACCTGCACTTGCAATGCAGAACAAGGTCGCGGACCACATCGTCAGCTATCAGTACAACTATAATCATCGTACATTCAGTAACGAAGCCTATGAGATGACAGGCGTTTTCGGTGACCTGAACGATGTTAACAGAAGCGGTGAATACAGTCAGGAAAAGGACAGTGAGGGCTCCTACTACACCAACACGGCAGAGGGCGATAACAAGACCAATGCCGTGGGAGACAAGTCGGGCAATGAAGCCAAGGCGCAGCCGCCTTTCAAAGCCACCGCAAGGATATTCGACTATTTCTCCGACTGGGAGCTTTCCGGCAAGAAGCTTACGGAGCTTGTGGATGGAACTACGTTCACAAACTCCACATCAAGCATTGCCTACGCATATCAGGGCGACCTGTGGAACAAGGCTCTCCGTGATTATTATGACGGCTCCGTGGACAAGCTTGTATATTTCGGCTCCAATTCATGGTTCCCGGGTGTGGAATACGGATATGGTCAGGTAGACGGAGTAACTCCCGAATACTACTATATATCCCAGTTCCCCGGTTACTACGGGCCTGCACACGGCTTCTCCAACAGCCGAGGCGTAGCGGAACTGGTAAAGACCAGAAACGACAATGGACTTGAGCTGGCAGGTACGGACATACCGTCCCCATACTTCAACGAAGCCTTTATCACAGGCGACAACGACAGGAATGCTGTTTACGGAAAAGTCTACAATGACGTTGATTTCGATTTTGAGTACAATTCCGCAACAGGCTATTATGAGTTTTCGAGTACCGACCCCAACGACGCTGTAAGACTTACCGAGTGCGATGACGGAAAGTACGTTATGCAGTACACGCGCGAGGGCGTTACCAAGGCTGATAATACCAGCTCTACGGGCTATCAGTTCTATCCTATGAACAGTCCCGCTACCAACTCCAATTTCGCCACAGAAAATCTGATGTTCGGTATGGAGCTCGACCTTGACTTCGTTACTTACGGAAGTGCAGTTGAGGGAAGAACGAACGGTATCTTCAAGTTCTCGGGCGATGATGATGTCTGGATTTATCTTGACAATCAGCTTGCACTTGATATCGGCGGAACTCATACCGCAGTCAGCGGCGTTATCGACCTCAACACAGGATACGGCGTTGTAGGCTCCACATTTGATGAGGAGACAGGCGGAACTGTAGGTACGATCACCCAGCTTCAGAAGGCGGCATTTGCAGTAGGCACCAATGACGGTATTTATAACAGAGATGAATGGACAGACGTAAACGGTGTTGTCAGTATGTTCGATTACACCGTAACGGGCGGTCAGTACAAAACAATGATCGATGAGGGAAACGGTCTTTATATCGTAAAGATAAGGAACGTTGATATAACGGAGCTTGACAAAAAGACCAATAGAATGGTAACTACATCGTTAGCCACATCAGGTGAAGTTGAACTGAAGTTCAGGCTCAACTCGGTGGATATGAGCGAGGGCGAGGAAGAGGGAGACCTTATAACTCACAAAATGAAGATATACTTCATGGAGAGAGGTCTCAACAGCTCTAACTTCAAGCTTGCATTCAATTTCCTTGACAGCGTTGAGCGCGGAGTTTCAAAGACATGGCTGGATGACGGATTTACCGATCACAGCAATGACTCCGTAGAGGTAGAGCTTTACCGCTCCATCAACACATTCACGACCCGTACCGAGGGAGCGCAGGACGTTCTCAACTGCGGGTTTGAAGACGGCACAGAGGGCTGGACAAGCAATGCCGACGCTGTAATAGGCATCGACAGCACAGACCCTGCATTCGGCGAAAATGCCCTGAGTATCACGGGACGAAACGCCAGCTGGATAGGCGCGATAAAGACTCTTGATCCTGCACTTTTCAAGGCAGGCAAGGAGTACAGCTTCAGTGCCATGGTCAAGAGCAGACCCGATTACATCTACAACAGCTTTGACAGCGGAGATGCAGAGGGATGGATCACCAGAGGAGACAATTTCTCCATTACAAGTGATAATATTTCTAATCAGACAGGCGGAAAGTCCATAAAGATAAATGCCGGCAAAGCCTCAAGCTGGCAGAATTGGTATGGTGCCCAGAAGCCGCTGGATGATTTCTGTGACGCAGGTGATACCTATTATTTCAGTTTATATATGAGACCTGCAAATACCAATAATCCCACAGTTTTTGAAATGGGAATACAGTACGACCTGAACGGGACTACACATTATGAGCCGATTGACAACTATACTCCGACGAATAATTTATGGCATCAGCTCAGCGGAAGCCACAGTATTCCCGAAGGTGCAGCGAATATCAGAGTTTATGTTCAGGAGAGCACAAAGGTCAACTTCTACATTGACGATTTTACCGTGTCAAAGACAGAGTCACCTGACGTGACAAGCGGCAGCGATGACAATATCAAGCTGACCCTCAGATATCCCGATGAGACTCAGCAGGGAGGCTACTCCTTCAATCAGGTCGCATCTGAACCTGCACCAAGCGGTGTGTGGACGGAGCTTGGCGGAACTTTCAGAGTTCCCGATGACGCTTCGGGACCATTTGATCTTATCATAGAGTCTCAGAACGGCACCGAAGATATCTTTGCCGACGAGGTAAGGGTATATGAGGCAGGCGCTGAGCCGACGGTGATAAACACATACACAGAGGATGTTCAGAAGATAGGTGAAGCTACTCTCAGCGACGCAACTTCATGGGAAAAGGTCTGGGAAAACCTTCTGGACTCCGAGACAATAGCAAACGGACGTCAGGACTATCAGTACTTCGCCCGTGAAAAGAGCGTGAATACACGCAGCCCGAAGAAGTATGCCGCTAAATATTTTGACGGCGACAGTGAGGTAACAACCTCGGAGATAGACTTTGAGGGCGATACGATAACGGTATTCCCCATAAATGCTCAGACAGGCTCGATCAGCATCGAGAACAGACCGCTTACGGACCTCTCCGTAAAGAAAGAGTGGTTCAGAGTTCTTGAGGATGAAAAGGCTGACGAAATAGTAGTGGATATCTATAACGATCACGACAGCATCGTCAGAACGGTTACTCTCCGCGGCGACAAGTCGGAGGACACATGGACGGCTGAGCTGAAGGATCTGGAGATGTATTACCGCGACACCGAAAGCGGCGAGGTGCATCCCATCAACTACTTCGGAATAGAGCGCGATGATCCCGACCATGAGTATAAGGTCACCTATTCCACAGACACAACTGAGACCTTCGGCGGCAATACCGCATACAAATTCAGCAGAGATACAGAGGATGGACCTCTCTCGCTGAAAATAACCAACAAGCCCGACAAATCGGGTACATATTCCGCTTCGGTACATAAGCAGTCTGCTGCATCGGGAAAGGCGCCCATCAAGGGAGCAGAGTTCCTGCTTGAGAAATACACAGACGGAGCTTATACCGAAGTCACCACGGCAAAGACCGATGAGAGCGGCAATGTCAAGTTTGAAAATCTGGAGGCAAATGTAAGATACAGAGTGACCGAGACAAAGTCGGCTCTTGGCTACAAGCTTCCCGAGAAGGAGAGCGACCGACAGACTGTGTTCATGATCAGCGCTGACGTTGCAAACAATCTTGACGGCTCGTCACCGATGATATCAAACGGCAGCATTTACAGCTCGCACGAATGGGACGGTACAGCTGACCAGCTGAGCCTCGTAATGGAAAACGAGGTACAGCCCATAATAATGCCTTCAACAGGCGGCAGCGGAATATTGCTGATATATATCTGCGGAGCATTCATGACAGTCACAGCACTGGGACTGGTGCTCGTTTACCGCAGAAAATGCCGATAACTGATTATATTGATCTATTTTAAAGGAGTGTTTTTATGAAAAAGAGCAGTATGAAGAAAATGACAGCAGCAGTTTCTGCTATCGCCCTTACAGCTATGGCAGCTGCACCTCTGTTCAACTCATTTGCAGCAGCCACACCCGTTATCACCATAAACGGAAATGACAATGTTACCGTAGACGCCAAGAGCTTTGCCGCATACAAAATAGCAAGCGTTACAAAGGACAATGACAGCGGCGCCTACACATACACCTTCCTTGACGCATGGAAGCCACTCTTTGCAGAAAAGGCAAACATATCCTTGACTGATGAGGAGTTTGACGCGAAGGTCTCCGAGTGGATAGACACTAACTATGTCACAGGTGCAACAGCAGCCAAGAAGGCAGAGTTTGCAAAAATGCTGGCAAAATTTGCAGATGAGAATAATATTTTGCCTACACAGGAAGTCACAGGTTCGGGCGACACCGCTGTATTCACCGCAGAGGGCGATGAGACTAAGGATGAGGACAATATAGAGTCGGGCTACTACCTTGTTGTGGATAACTCTGACGGTGACAGCGATGCTATCTCAGCATTCATACTTGATACCTATGTTGATGAGGCTCTCACTATCGACCTCAAGGCTGACAAGCCCTCTATCGAGAAGAAGATATGGGAGGACGCCAACAATAACTCTGAGATAGACAACGGCGAGCTGAAGGACGCAAATACCGCAGGCTACGGTGAGGAGGTAAACTACCTCATTACTGCCGATATCCCCGATATGACAGAGTATCAGCACTATAAGTTCATCATCGAGGATACAGCCTCCGCAGGACTTACCTATTCGGGCGGACTTATCGTCAAGGTAAAGGGCGTTGACGTTACCGATGATTTCGTGGCTCCTGCCAATGGCACCAAGGGACCTTCGCTTTCACTTGATTTCGATGATCTGAAGGCACTTCTGGCTTCCGAGGATATCACAGGAAATGCAGACTATGATGCTGCCGATAACACCATAACCGTTCAGTACAAGGTAACGGTGAACGAGGATGCCGTAGTCGGTGAGAACGGCAATCCTAACGATGTAGAGCTCACATACTCCAATAATCCAAACAAGTCGGGCGACGGCAGCAGTGAGGACGAGAATGATGATGGCTACAACGAGACCTCAAAGACTCCAAAGGACAGAGTTGAGACCTACCTCACACAGTTCAAGCTCCACAAGCAGGACAGCAGCGGCAACAAGCTCACAGGCGCACAGTTCTCGCTGAAGGGCAACGGACAGACCAACGAGTATGTATTCAAGACCGTTACCGATACAGCAGGCAGCGAGCACCTTGTTATCGACAGCGCAACTGCAAAGAACGAGACCAACTACAAGGTCGAGGTCGATGAAAACGGCGACATCATCTTCTACGGTCTCAAGGCAGGCACATACACCATCAAGGAGGAGAAGGCTCCCGATAAGTACAACAAGATAAGCGATGATATCGTTCTTACTATCGGCTGCACAGTTCCTGACGAGGTCATCATAGGCACTGACGAGACGTGCGTGTGGAGCTATGCTCTTGACGATGAATACACAGGCGTAACATCTGAAGATGCAGGCATATACACCATCAATATAGTTAACCGCAAGGGCTCTGTTCTTCCGTCAACAGGCGGAGCAGGTACAGCAGCATTCGCAGTATGCGGTATCTCAATGATGACTTGTGCAGCAGTACTCTTTGTGATCAACAGAAGAAAGTCTGAGGAGAGAGACTGAAAGCATAAAACGGAATGAAAAACTTATTGCTCAACATCTGCATAATACTTCTGTTCTTCGGCGGTATTGCAGTTATCTCGTACCCTGCTGTAAGCAACTTTATAAATGAAAAGCACAGTTCTACACTGATAGCAGGGTATGAGAAAAGCATAAGTGACTTTTCGGACAAAGACAAGGAGAGAATACTGGCGGAGGCGCATGAATACAACAGAGCGCTGCCGTCAGTGCTGTCGGAGTATGACGCACAGGCTCTTGAAAACAGGGAGGAATACCTCAGCGCACTTGATATCTCGGGAAACGGGATAATGGGCGTACTGGATATCCCTGAGATAGACGTTCATCTGCCGATATATCACGGGACCTCCGAGGAGATACTGAGGGTGGCTGCGGGACATCTTCCCTCCACCACTCTCCCCGTAGGCGGTGAAAGCACACACGCGGTCATATCCGCTCATACGGGACTTCCCTCATCGAAGCTGTTCACGGAGCTGGACGAGCTGGAGATAGGGGATATGTTCACGGTGTCGGTGCTTGACGAGGTGCTGGTATACAAGGTTGACAAGATATCCGTGGTGAAGCCCGAGGACGTTGAGGACCTTCAGATGATCGAGGGCGAGGACCATGTGACCCTGCTGACCTGTACTCCTTACGGTATAAACTCCCACAGGCTCCTTGTAAGGGGAACGAGAGCGCCCTATGATGAGGCTGAGAGAAACGGACTCTTCATCGGTACAGATGCCGAGTTCCTTGACAAGACACTGCTGATACCATTTGGCGCAGTTCCTGCGAGCGTTATCTGCATCATCGTGATCGCGGTACGCTCCGGCAGGAAACGCAAAAATGCAAAAGCGGAGTAAATACATATTGACAAGCGAAAGCGTTTGGTATATAATATTTTAAACAAGATATCATGACTGTGTTTTGTATGCAGTCATGATATCTGTTTATATTCGTGAACACAGCGGCGGATGATTTCCGCAGGAGTATGGGGGCGGACTGACAGTCTGAGTGCCGCGGAAAAGAAGCATCGGCACAGTGTACACGGAACACGGCGATATGCCGAATATTGATATAGGGGGAATGAATATGCCGCATTCATCAGGAGGAGGCTCTCACGGAGGAGGTTCTCACGGAGGTTCGCATGGTTCACACGGTTCGCACGGACACGGAAGAAGCGGACCGCGAATAAGCAGAACACACTTTTCCGGAGCAAGACGCTATTCCTATTACAGATTCGGACGTCAGCGATATTTCTATGCTGACAGGAACTTCAAGCCGGGATTCAGCTGGGGAAGATTACTGCTGATCTTTTTCTATCTTCCATTCTTTTTTTCGGCTTTTCGATGCTGAAGCCTGCTCTGAAGGTACTGCCAAAGAATTATGACCACACCATAATCATAAAGGATGAAGCTAATGTTATCAACGATGAGGCAGCGCTGAAAAAGGAGCTTGAACGCTTCAGGGACAAAACGAGAGTTACTCCGTCAGTGGTCACCGTACATAATGAAACATGGGCAAACTATGGAAGACTTGAGGAATATGCCTATGACAGGTATCTCAGTGAGTTTGATGACGAGATGCACTGGCTCATCGTTTATTCCGAGCCGATAGACCCTGATCCGAAGTTTAACAATTGGTTCTGGGAGGGAATGCAGGGCAATGATACCGACCCTGTAATTACCGAGGAAAGGGCAGACAAGTTAACTGCAAGATTACATGGTGCGATCGTGAAAGGCGATGACGTAGAAACAGCCCTAAAGACGTCTTTCTCACAGTTCACCGATAACTATTCACGCTCCTTCAACTTCGGGGAGCTTATCCCTGCACTGTTCGTGCTTGGCTTTGTTTCATTCCACGCATACTTCATGCTGGGACTGAACGAGCTGAAGTACAGAAAGGCAGTGCCTGCTGACGGTCCCGATATCGGCGGCAGAAGCGTGTATGATCCCACAGCGCAGTTCCAGAGTTATAAGGAATATAAGCAGTCTGCTGCATATAACGGAGCTCAGACACAGCCTGTGACACAGATATCTCCGCAATACACGCCGCAGTCGGGAATGGACGATCTGTTCGGTTCGGGAGGCAGCAGCACAGCAGAAACAAGCAGAAATACGGTCTGCCAGTACTGCGGCACCACATTTGCTTCCAAGTACAAGAGGTGCCCCAGCTGCAACGCGGAAAATCCCGACAGGCTCAACTGAAAACTATAACGTATATAAGCCGGGTCCGAAGTTTCGGATCCGGTTTTTTGTAAATACAGAGGGCATAAGTGATAAATAAAAGTGCCTGTGATATAAATAACTGTTTACTCTTGACAACTTTTCGGGATTATAGTATAATTAAACTATATTTTTTTCAGAGAGGACGAAGTCTGACAATTAATGCTTGCTGTCCTCACAGTGCTGACAATGTAATATCACGGACGCAGCGCGGAATTTTATATCAAAGGAGAAATAGTATGAAGATCGGATGCGTAAAAGAGATCAAGAACAATGAATTCAGAGTGGGACTTACCCCCGACAATGTCAAGGCATATGTAGCCGCAGGTCACCATGTGTACATCGAAAAGAGCGCAGGCGCAGGCTCGGGCTTTGCAGATTCCGAATATGTTGAAGCAGGAGCTTCCGTACTTGACAATGCTGCGGACATCTGGAACATGGTGGACATGATGGTAAAGGTCAAGGAGCCTCTCGAATCGGAGTATCCTCTTTTCCATGACGGTCTTATTCTCTATACATATCTCCATCTTGCAGCAGATAAGGAGCAGATGGACGCACTTCTCGGCGGCAAGGTCAAGGCAGTTGCCTACGAGACACTTCAGGAGACAGACCGTTCGCTTCCTCTCCTTGCTCCCATGAGTCAGATCGCAGGTCGTCTTTCCATTCAGGAGGGCGCAAAATATCTCGAGAAGAAGTTCGGCGGAGCAGGCATACTCCTCGCAGGTGTTCCCGGTACTCCCAAGGCTAATGTAGTTATCCTCGGCGGCGGTACAGTCGGCACCAATGCCTGCAAGATCGCAGTCGGTATGGGAGCTAATGTAACTATTCTCGATGTGAACCTCAAGAGACTGGAGCAGCTTGACTATATGTTCGGCGCTCATGTGCAGACTCTCTACTCCACAGACAGCAATGTTGAGAGAGCAGTAAAGGACGCTGATCTGGTGATCGGTTCAGTTCTTATCCCCGGCGGCTCAACTCCCAAGCTCTTCAAGGCAAAGTACCTTCCCGAGATGAAGGACGGCGCTGTATTTGTTGACGTTGCCATAGATCAGGGCGGCTGCGGCGAGACCTCACACGTTACCACACACGATGATCCCGTATACATTCAGGAGGGCGTAGTGCATTACTGCGTAGGCAATATGCCCGGAGCAGTTCCCCGTACAAGCACCATTGCCCTTACAAATGCAACTCTCAGATACGGTCTTCAGATCGCAGAGAACGGACTTGAGGAGGCATGCAAAAAGAGTGAGGTCATTGCAAGTGGTGTAAATACATATGCAGGCAAGCTTACCAACAAGAACGTTGCAGCTGCCCACGGATATGAGTATACCGAGCTTTCGAGCCTTATCGGCTGAGCCGGTAACAAATGAAGTAAACAAAGCCCGTGAACTGACGATGTGCAGTCACGGGCTGTTTGTTTGGAAGCTTTTATTGACAAGAAATGGGCTATGCGTTATAATTGATAATGTAAATGACATCTCTAAATACTGAAACCGAGGAATGATATAATGAATACAAGAAAGATCGCGGCACTTGCCGCTTCATTTGCGCTTACTGTGAGCTTTGCGTCCTGTTCCTCCTCATCTGTGGGACAGGCTGACGTGAACAGCGGTGCACAGACCGAGACAACGGCTGCTGCTGTTACAGAGGCTGCTGCCGAGGAGACCACAGCAGAGCAGCCCACCACACAGCCCATGACCGCAGCTGCGGCTGAAAAGGGAAGCTTCTACGACGCAAAGGGCAGGCTTCTTCTCTCCACAGGCGAGGACGGAAAACGCCGTGTTTCCGCGGAGCCCTATGCAGTATCCTTTGCAAACATAATCACTGTTATGTCGGACGGCTACGATACCGCATTTGACGATATACTTACAACTCCGTCGAGTGACGGGGCAGGGCAGTCCATACGTCTTACCCTTGACGGTGACGTACAGAACGAGATATACAGCTATATGGAGCAGAATAACATCGTGGGCTCGGTAGTGTGTCTGCGAACAGACGGCTCTATCATGGCGCAGGTGAACTATCCCTCCTACGACCCTAACGCAGTTGCCGACCAGAAGTACGACGAGGACCTTGCATGGGGAGATGTGGGCAATAAGGCATTCAGCAATTACGAGCCGGGCTCATGCTTCAAGATAATGTCCGAGGTCATAGCCGATAAGCACGGAGTTTACTCCCTCTACGACGACGGAACATGGGAGGTAGGCGGAGTGCCCATCGTAAACTGGGATCACGAGAGCAACAAGGGCGGATATCCCATACCCGACCGCACACTCAGCTCCGCATTTGTCAACTCCAGCAATATTTTCTTTGCGAAAGCCTTTGAGGAGGTGGGAGCAGATGATGTTCTCGCCGATCTCAGCTCCATATTCCATTTCGGAGCAGATGACGATATACAGTGCGATTTCGGCTCTCTCAGCAACAATATAGAGATATACTGTCTTGACGATCTGCGAAGGAGCGCATTTGGTCAGTCCTATGTGCTGACCTGTCCCATATTCCTTGCGGCACTTGGAAGAGAAGCCGTATTCGGCGACATGGTCACGCCTTTCGTAGTCAAGGACATCGTAAGCTCTGACGGAGCGCAGAAGATAGGGGAGGGCTCAAAGGCGCTGGACGTTATCGCCTCCATACCTGCGGACTATCGCCAGAACCTTCTCAATGGCATGACGGGAGTAGGCTCGGGACTGGGAGTACAGCTTCCTGCGGGCTACAGCTTCTATGCCAAGACAGGGACCGCAGAGGGCTGGAAGGGAGACTGCCTTTATATTACGGGCTGTGCCAAAAACGATTCCGATGACGGTTCGACAGTGTATGAAAACTATGATAATTACGGCGAGCATGGCTCATATATAGTTGTGATGCAGGTCATGAACCCCGAGGCACACGGCTTTGAGTTTGCTTCTCAGTCCTCGGGACTTTACAGAGGAGTAATGAACATAGTAGTAGGAAGATAAAAACACGCCCCGAAGCGCATTAAAAGTGCTTCGGGGCATTTTTTATTTAAGCTGTTGGCATAATGTAGGGGACGGCGTCCTCGACGTCCCGAAAAATAACGTTGTAAGGTAAGGTGTCGTTGACGTCCCGCAAACAGACATTGCAGGAGCGGATAAAACAGCGAAGCCGCTCTCTGATGGCTAAGGACTTCGTGATTTAACATCTGCGGTGTTAAATCACGAGCATACTCATTGTTCAAGGTATTTCACAGCCCATTCCAGCTCGTAGTCCTCTTTATCACGGAATATCTTCATAGCCGCGTCGCGGTCCAGCGGTATACGCACCTCACATGGATCACGGCTGATGCGGTCGGCGCGGGGATCAATATCGGGCTCGCCGTTTTCGTTGAGCATAAGGCAGACGGGAAAGCTTACAGAAACCAGTGCCTTTGAGAGAAAGCAGCGTCCGCCTGTTATCTGTGCGCTTCCGTTGGGATCGGTGATACCTGCGAGGGTAACGTTAGGAAGTTTTGACAGGCAAAAGGCGGTGCTGTCACCTGCGCTGACGCAGTTATGATTGGTGAGGACCACCACGTTAAGGTCTGCGAACTCGCCGTCGCCCTTTATTCTCTGCTCGGCCAACTGAACGTACTCTCCGTTCTTGCGCATACCGAGACCTGCGGCGAACATATCTTCATTGGTGAGCAGACTGCAAAGGGCGTAGCCCACAACACCGCTGCCGCCGCCATTGTTTCGCATATCCACCACAAGGTACTCCATGCCCTGTGCTTTCAGTTTGCGGAGCTTTTTGCGGAACATCTCCCGTGACCATTTGCTCTCACCTTTGTAAAAGTCCAGATCATCGCGGAGACTGCCGCCCGTAAACTCTGCGCTGAGAACGAGGCAGCCGCATTTGTCGTCCAGCATTTTGGTGCTGAAGTTTGCGGAGTACAGCTCGTGAATGTCTTCTGGGAAATGATCGAGGGCGTCAAGTGCATCGCCGTAGGTGTCCCCGTTTTCCATTGCGGACAGCACAGCGGACTGCTCCTTGCCGTCGTTCCCGATGAATGAGACCTCAACTGTATCTCCGCCCATGCCCGAAAGCTCAATGAATGCCAGTTTGTCGGCGTTAGCCTTTACAGCTTCGTCGTCATAGATGACATCCTCCTGCACTGCCTGAGACAGGGGCTTTCCGTTCCATTTTGTAATGACAGTACCGTCGGTGATACCCAGACTGTGTATAGCCTCGTCAGTGCAGACTGCGATGACCTCGCCGCTGTCAAGCTGTATCATAGCCATCCCGTAGTCATTCGGCTCGAATGCCGAGTGATATTTACTTTTGTCATAGTCCGAGTGGACAGAGACATGACCGTCGTGCAGCTCGTTGCAGAATAATGTAACAGCGTCTGCGAACATGGCAGGATCTTTTTCCTGTTCTGCCTTTTTCACCATAGGCATGTACTTGTCCTCAAGGGCGAAAAAGTCTATCTCCTTCCACTCCTTGAGAACGTACCGCTTGTCCATTTTCTTTACAAGAGAGTGGAAAGAATCAGAGTAGCTTTTGCGCGAGTAATTATGGATATCGGAAGCAGCGGATATGAAGCGCAGACCGAAGACAGCTGTCAGTACCCATATTATAGGGGCAACTTTTCTGTAACCCTTGTCGCGCTCGGCACAAAGCGCAGTGATCAGCGGCAGCAGTGATATGAGATACATGGGAGTATAGTTCTGCAGCAAATGCGGTGCGGTATAGATAATGAAGTGGAGCATTGATATGATAAAAGGTATGAAGCAGAGCTTCTTCCATTGTTTCAGCTGACCGTCGTAATATTGCCATTTGTGGTGCAGCACGGCAAGTATGGCGATGGTCAGCAGTATGACGCCTAACCAGACAAACTGCACCTTGTCTGCACCTGCCAGATTAAAGCGCAGCGTTCCTATAATATCACTCATAAGTGACCTCCGCGAGATGTGATGTTAAGTTAAATTATACATCATAGAAGTGCGTCTGTCAACGTGTTCCGGCTCTATGTATTAAAGCGGTTATACTTTTTTTCGATTATTTCTTAAAACGTATTGACGAATTAAGGAAAAAATGTATAATTATAGTATGGCCATCTATGCACGGCATACGGGGCTTTAAGATATAGATAGCAAGGACGGTAATCAGGATGATATCGAGGGGAAAAAAGCTGATCGCGCTGCTGATCTCAACAGCTGTGATAGCGTCGTTTCCGTCCTGTTCATCGGATGTTGAACAAATCAAACGGAACACCGAAAAACACAATCAAACAAGCCGTAATATATTGAACACATACGCATTTATTCACACAATAAATGTTGATTTTACGTTGTTTATGCAGAACAGCATCACAGTATTATGTGGTGCTGTTCTGCTTTTTCAAAGCTCAGTTATGTAGTCATCGGCATGGTTATAAATCTCAACACCATTATTCTTTGCATACCGAACCACTTTATACGATCCACATAGCAAACAATTAGGTCTGAACGGTCAACCATTTGCATATTACGAACTAATATTGCTGATTTATAATGTGCAGCTGAAGATTCGGCACACACCCCAACCTCATCGTAATAGTCAAGGAAACTCTGTTGATTATCTCTAAAAATGCACAATTATTTGTTGTTCTGTTCAAATAGTATTGGATATTTTCAATGAATTTCTTGTATATATATTGACATATCTCAATCTATTGCATATAATGATATATAGAAAATCATCAATACAATGACTGTTACTAAACAAATAATTATACTTTTCTGAAAGGAAAGATCAAATGTATATTGATGTAAAAAGGACAGCAATTATATTCAAAGCGTTCTGTGATGAAAACCGTATAAGAATATTACAGCTTCTGAAGGGCGGAGAAAAATGTGCCTGTATGCTCCTTGAAGAAATGAATATCACTCAGCCCACTCTTTCTCATCATATGAAGATACTCTGTGACAGCGGTATTGTTATCGGGCGCAAAGAGGGAAAGTGGATGCATTATTCCATTTCCGAAGCAGGGATAGAATGTGCGCAGGAATATCTAACCTCGCTGAAAAATTACAAGGAGGATAACCGGAATGAATAAAACTGACAAGGCTCTGGAGCTTTTCTCAAATAATTTCAACTGTTCTCAGGCAGTGCTTACGGCGTTTGCACCTGATTTCGGGCTTGACGAAAAGCTCGCATTAAAGCTCGGAACATCATTCGGCGGCGGTGCAAGAAACGGTGAAATGTGCGGTGCGGTTTCGGGAGCGCTTATGGTGTTGGGACTGAAATACGGTCATTTTGATGCGTCCGACAGTGAACAGAAGTCAAGGGCTTACTCCATAGCAGTCGAGTACACAAAACGTTTCAAAGCAGCAAACGGTTCTATCGTCTGCCGTGACTTGCTTGGATATGATCTGTCCAAGCCCGATGAAATGGCTTGTATCAAAGAAAAGGGACTGTTCGTTGATGTCTGTCCAAAAGCGATAAAAAGTGCTGTGGAAATACTTGAAAGTGTTCTTGCCGAATATGAATAATACTAATCACCGATTAAAGTGTTAACAAAGAATCATCACAAAAAACCATAAACGCAAGTTTTTGCGACGATTCTTTGTCCACTTTATTATCGGTTCTTAGTATACCAAATAAGCCGTGTTCTTCACGGCTTCATCAAAACAGTATAAATAGATATATTTAGATTTATTTATAGAAAGGTAAGGTTTTAATGGAAACTCTTGGAACTATATGGGAATTTTTTCAGAATGAGATACTGGGTATGGCTTGGCTGAACAGGATTATCGGCTCGGTGCTGAACGCTCTCGGTCTTGACACAAGCGGAAAAATCGGCGGAAGCATCAACTTTTTCATTTATGATATGATAAAGATCATGGTGCTTCTCGGAATACTGATTTTTATCATATCATATATCCAAAGCTATTTCCCGCCCGAACGCACAAAGAAAATACTCGGACGTTTTCACGGAATAACGGCAAATATAATAGCCGCTCTGCTGGGTACGGTAACGCCGTTCTGCTCCTGTTCGTCAATACCTCTTTTTATGGGATTCACAAGTGCAGGTCTGCCCCTTGGCGTAACTTTTTCTTTTCTTATTTCGTCGCCTATGGTTGACCTCGGCTCACTTGTTCTGCTTATGAGCATTTTCGGGTGGAAGGTCGCTGTTATATATGTTTTGGTCGGACTTGTGATAGCTGTCGCAGGCGGTACGCTTATCGAAAAGCTTCATCTTGAAGATCAGGTGGAGGAATTCTTACGAAAAGCAAAGGCTATCGACGTTCCGCAGGAGCAGCTTCGCTTCAAAGACCGTGCAAAATACGCCGCCGATCAGGTATGGGAAACGGCAAAAAAGGTTTTCCCTTACGTTTTTATAGGCGTTGCCATAGGCGCAGTTATTCACAACTGGATACCGGAAGAATTTATAGTAAACATTCTCGGTGACAATAATCCTTTTGGAGTAATTATCGCAACAATTGCAGGCGTTCCGATGTATGCGGATATTTTCGGTACTATCCCGATTGCCGAAGCATTGCTTGCAAAGGGTGCGCTTCTCGGTGTTGTTCTGTCCTTTATGATGGGTGTCACCACACTTTCACTGCCCTCTATGATAATGCTTCGCAAGGCAGTCAAGCCAAAGCTGTTGGGTATATTTATCGCAATTTGTACCATAGGAATTATCCTTGTGGGATATTTCTTTAACCTGATCCAGCCATCAATAATTTAAGCAGGGGGAAAGTTATGTCAAAGAAATGGTATCCCGTCGTAGATATTCTGTCATGTATCGAATGCGGAACTTGCGTAAGCAATTGTCCCCGGTCGGTATATGATAAATCAAAAGCGCCTGTTTCGTCAGTTGCAAAACCTGATAATTGTGCAGATCATTGTCATCAATGCGGTAATAATTGTCCTGTAGGTGCGATTACTTATGTGGGAGAAGATACAAGTTGGATACCACCTGTTTTTCGTGAAAAAGGCGGAATGCCTGATGTTTCGCCAAACTGCGGATGTGGTTGCAGAAGTGGAGGAAAATGCTGATGAAAAGCAAGCTGTGGGTGAAAATAGTTGTTCCGGTTTTGATTTTAGTTGTTATCGGCATAATGTGGGTGATTAAAAATGTCGGCGAAACACCGGTGGCTGAACAGTCAAAACTTCAAGACGAAGCAGATTTCAGTCTGCGCGAAACTGAAGCCATAGACTTTGAAGCAATGTCTGCCTATGGTATTCCCCTTATTGTTGATTACGGCGCAGATACTTGTATTCCTTGCAAAGAAATGGCTCCGGTTTTAGAAAAAGCAAATAAGGAATTTCAGGGAAAAGCATTTATAAAATTTATAAATGTTTGGGATTATCCTGAAGCAGCAAATAATGTCCCCGTTCAGGTCATTCCTACACAGATATTGTTTAACGCCGACGGCACACCGTTTGTACCAAGCGATGAACTTGCAGAGAATATACAATTTGATATGTATGCTCATAGGGATACCGGAGAGCATATATTTACGGTGCATCAAGGAGGTTTGACCGAAGAACAGATGTGGGCAATACTAAAAGAGATGGGAGTTGAATAAATGATAAACGACTTGCTCTCACAAATTGCCGATGTCATCGGCAGAAATATGTGGCTTGCCCCTGTTCTTGCGCTGGCTGCAGGTGTTCTGACCTCATTTACTCCTTGTTCTCTGTCAAGCATTCCTCTGATAATCGGCTATGTTGGCGGAACGGGCGCAAAGGATACAAAGAAAGCGTTTCTTTACTCGCTGGTCTTTTCATTGGGTACGGCAATTACGTTTGTGACACTTGGTCTCATCGCAACATCGGCAGGAAAGCTTATGGGAACATCGTCACAAATATGGTATCTCATACTCGGGGTGCTGATGGTTCTAATGTCCTTACAGACTTGGGAAATATTCAATTTCATTCCATCTGCCAACCTTATTTCAAAGAGTAAGAAAAGAGGTTTTGTCGGAGCGTTTATTGCAGGAATTTTGGGAGGAATTTTCTCCTCACCCTGTTCAACACCCGTGCTGATCGCTCTGCTTGCAATTATCGCAGGGCATAACGATATGATATGGGGTATTATGCTGATGCTATTATACTCGATAGGTCACAGTACACTTGTAATTGCTGCCGGTACATCTATCGGATTCGTCCGAAAGATAAGCGGCAATGAAAAATATCAAAAAGCAGGAACCGTTATAAAAATCGTAATGGGCGTTATAATTCTGCTTATCGGTTTTTATATGTTCTGGCTTGCATTTTAATTTATTTTTGGAGGTATAATTTTATGGCACTTTTTGGTTTTGGAAAGAAAAAGGAAGAAAAGGAAACACCCTGTTGCGGCTGTGGAACAACGCAAACATCAGATGTCTGCTGTTCACCCGAAACAGACAATTCCTGCTGCGGAGAAAAAACAGACGGCATTTGCTGTATCAAGGTATTGGGTGCAGGCTGTAAATCCTGTCACGAACAATATGAAAATGTAAAGAAAGCAGTTTCTGAAATGGGACTTAACGTTGAAGTGGAATACATCACTGATATGGAAAAGGTTATGTCGTACGGTGTTATGAGTATGCCTGCCATAGTTGTCAACGAAAAGGTTGTTGCTATGGGAAAGGTTATGAAATCGGCTGACGTTGTAAAACTGCTGAAAAAGTAAATGGATCATCACAATAAAAGAGTGCCTTTGACATAAACGGTAACAGAAAGAGGCAGAGAGTATGGCTAAAGAACAAAACACGGGTATTAACATTTTTCAGAAATATTTGACGATCTGGGTAATGATATGTATGGCAGCAGGAGTAGCGATCGGCAAATTCCTGCCGCAGATACCCGGATTTCTGAACAAGTTCGAATATGCAGGAATATCAATTCCTATGGCAATTCTTATTTGGCTGATGATTTATCCGATGATGATGAAGGTTGACTTCAAAAGTGTAAAAAATGTCGGTAAAAACCCAAAAGGTCTATTTGTCACTTGGATAGTGAACTGGCTGATAAAACCGTTTTCAATGTACGGAATTGCAAGTCTATTCTTCGTTGTGATTTTCAAGGCATTCATAACGCCCGACCTTGCGACAGAGTATCTTGCAGGTGCGGTATTGCTTGGTGCAGCACCTTGTACAGCAATGGTTTTCGTGTGGAGTACGCTGACAAAAGGTGATCCGGCATATACGGTTGTACAAGTGGCAACAAACGATTTGATTATCCTTGTTGCATTTGTGCCTATCGTTAAATTTCTGCTTGGTGTTTCTGACGTATCCGTTCCGCTGTCAACGCTGTTTGTTTCGGTTATACTGTTCGTGGTAATACCCCTTGCAGCAGGCGTTCTTACAAGAATTATCGTTACCAAAAGCAAAGGTACAGAATATTTTGAGAATACCTTTACCCACAAGTTTGACGGAATTACAACAATAGGGCTTCTGCTTACCTTGATAATGATTTTCTCGTTTCAGGGCAATATTATTCTTGAAAATCCGCTGCATATCGTATTGATCGCCGTTCCGCTGATTTTGCAGACCTTCATTATTTTTGCCATTGCATATATCGCCTGCAAGCTGTTAAAGCTGCCGCACAATATTGCTGCTCCTGCTGGAATGATAGGTGCGTCAAACTTTTTCGAGCTTGCTGTTGCCGTGGCAGTGGCATTGTTCGGAACATCATCTCCTGCGGCTCTTGCTACAACAGTCGGCGTACTTACGGAGGTTCCCGTTATGCTTTTCCTTGTGAGAATTGCAAATAAAACAAAAGGGTGGTTTAAATATGAATAAAAAGAAAGTTGCCTTTATATGCGTACACAATTCCTGCCGAAGCCAAATTGCAGAAGCACTCGGCAAACATTTCGCAGCTGATGTTTTTGACAGCTATTCGGCAGGTACAGAAACAAAACCGCAGATAAATCAAGATGCTGTCCGTCTGATGAAAAAGCTGTACGGCATAGATATGGAAAAAACTCAGTATAGCAAAACCTTTGACAAAATCCCCTCACCAGATATTGCAATATCTATGGGCTGCGATGTCGGCTGTCCGTATATCGGCAGGGAATTTGACTATAACTGGGGATTGCCCGATCCTACGGGTGAAAGTGATGCTGTTTTCATTGAGGTAATTGACAGAATAAAGGATAACATTTTACAGTTGAAAAATGAATTGCAAAAATAAAGTTATCATATTATAACAGCAGTTGGCTTCGTCAAACGAAACCAACTGCTGATTTTTTCTCATATAATCTCGACATTCTGTATGTATCGGATTTCCTATACCATAGCAGCTTTCAGCCGTTTTGAGTAATCCTGCAAATCCTGACAAGCATCAAAGCACATCTGATTGTAACGGTCAATATCTTTGGTGCTGCTGTTGACAGTAAGACCACCCTTGAAAGACCGAATTTTCTCACGCCGTTCGTCAAATGCCTTGTTGTATTTCTCCAAAAGGTCGGGATAGCCGGAGAGCTTCTTGCGGTAGCTCCTGCATTTGTTGTCAAAATTGAAATAGGTTTCTTTTATCGGATCAGCCATAGCACGTTTCTTGTAATCATCGTTCGCCTTGTATAAACGTTCCTTCTTGCAAGTAGTCCTGCCACAGGTGAGCGAAGCATTTGAACGTTTGGTAATCATCAGCTGTCCGCAGTTTTCGCAGTTGGTGATAAGTCTGCCTGCATCGGACATAATATCGGAGTAAATATCAAGCAGAGTGAGGATAGAGTCATTTGCCACATAAAGGCTAATGCTCCTGTCATCATCGTGTACCCTGTAAAGGGAACTATCAAAAACATCATTGCTGCTCCGTATAGCGGTTCGTATATCAAAAATATCCGCTGCCCTTGCCGAAAGGAACGGACGGAAGATTTTCTCACTATCCGCTTTGAACAATTCAATATATTTTTCCGCACGATCGTGGTTTCCCTTTACGGACAACCCGATTTTTTTATTGAAATCACGCTGGTGGAGCTTGAATTTACTGAATAAAAAATAGATAATATAGTTTTTTACGATATTGGCATATTCGGAAATATCGTAATACTCCGACAGCTCTTCAAGGATAGTATTGCAGCTGCCGTCACATAATGCGTCCGAATTGCACAGCCTGTCGCTTATCTCCATAATCTCGTTAAGCTCATATTTTACCTTCATAAGGCGGTTAATGTCTTTAACAAGATTGCCTGCCTTGTTGCTGTGCCGCATAAGTCCCTTTGGAGCTTTCATAGGACAACCGCTGTATGCCCAAGGCTTAATATCGGCAGGAGTACCGACAATATATGTTTCCGTATCCTCTGAAAAGTCAACGATTATGCCCACCGAAGCAATTTCTCCGCAGCACTCAAACAAATCTCTCATAACCAATACGCCCCTTTCGGAAAAATTCAAACGAAATCCGACAAATAAATTTTATAGATATATTATATCACGTTTTGCACGTTTCGTCAACGGATAGTACGGAATTATCTGTATTTGTATGATGTTTGCACGCAAGAGTGTAATGATTGTATTTATAAAAAAGGAGTGTGAGTTTTTGCTCACACTCCCCGATAAATCAGACGTTGTCAGTGAAATAAGAGCAGATTTAATCCTTATGGATTGATAGGCTGCTTACTAAATAGTACAACATTACCAATCCTGTACTTAATAGTACGCCACCAATAATGTCTGTAAACCAATGAACACCTGAAATCAGTCTGCCAATCACCATAAAAGCGGTAAATATAGCAAGTAAACTTAGAATTACTTTCTTAGTCGTATTGTTTCTGATTCGGGTATTCAGCTGCATCATTGCTGTTGGCATTATGCACAAGACAAGCAAAGTCGTCGATGAGGGGTAGGAGGCTTCTAAGTTTCCTTCAATCAGCACGGGTCTGTAGTTTATGACAAATTTCTCAAAAAACAGATACGACGCAATAACAAGAATATAAAATCCGCCAAGCACAAGGATACTGTAATCGACCTTTAAAAAGCTTTTCCTCTGGATCAATTGTACCAATCCAAGAATCGCAAAACCTAATGCAAAACACAGAGGAATAAGTCCAAGCCAGTCTGTGATAGTATAGATTTCCATATGTACCCCTGTGAGCTTATGAAATAATCCATTAAAAGTGGCAAATCCCACCGAGGAACCGTTTGGCCCTATCGCCTGCACATCAAGAATAGTGATTGCAACTGTCCATAATATAAATGATGCAAACAGTCCAATTGTGACACCAATGTTTCTTAGATTTCTTTTCTTCATTATAAACCATCCTTTGTAATGTATTGGCTTTCGCCTAAATACATTCTAATCGAACGATGTAAAAAAAGAAAGAATTAGTGTGTCACATATATGATACTATTCGTATCATTGCCATTTTATCAGCATTAAAGCCTTTATAAGTAGGAATACAAATGTAAATGCTGCCGCATAGGGCTGCAAGCTGACCATAAAGATGAGCGTTCCTAATACACTTAAACTTAAAGAAACCTTATCTTTACTATGCTGCCAAAATGCTGATTGGCAGTTTTGAAGTGCAAGGAGCAATATGCCCCATATGATCATAGCGAAAACAATGAACAAATATGGTATTCTGACATAAAGTTCGATTTCTGTCAGAGAAAGAAGTGATACTTCTTGGATAACTCCATCAACCCGCTGACCGAAGAAAGGAAGAAAGAGAAATATCGCCACGCTGCTGTCAAGCAAACCAAAAACCAAGTTGCGTGATTGATTTTCTTTTTGCTTATTTTCGTCTTCTGCTATGGTAAGTATTGCATCACTTGAAAGTAAATCATCTAAGGATACTGAAAAAAATTTTGATATTGCTTTCAAAGAATCTATATTTGGATATCCCCTGCCGGACTCCCATAGTTAAGGTTATTGCTTCCCCTGCGTACCGCATCCCGACACGCAGGGAGTTTCATTTAATCAATCTTTCCGATAAAGCGGTAGTAGATGTCTACCTTCTGTTTCCGGCAGCCATC
>Ga0255342_1000947_pt1 | contig 45027 bp, 35 predicted proteins | sample wastewater_treat_3_FD_192416 | JGI IMG/M metagenome (GOLD analysis project Ga0255342, IMG submission 192416) | Wastewater microbial communities from Lulu Island WWTP, Vancouver, Canada - plant14 | ecosystem: Engineered > WWTP > Wastewater > Unclassified | place: Canada: Vancouver, British...
AGAAATATCCGCCTTTAGTCCAAATGCCTATTCCTAAATTCTTCCATGCATTAAGAGCTTCCATCAATGTTTCCTCGGCATCTATACTGCATAAACCGCATGAGTTGCCATCCATGTAAAGCTCGCCTTCATTGATATAAAAACGCTCTTTATATTTTGCCAGTTTATCTTCATAGTCTAATTGTTTTGCGTAATCTCTTGTTAATTCAAATTTTTTCATTTTCCCCTCCAAAATGTATTTATTTTATATTCTTCTTTTACCTTTTTGAAAAATCAATCCACTCAAGCTGTAATCCCTTCATATCCAATCCTCAAAATATACTTCTTTATCTGCCCTTTCTATTCTTTTTACTTCGTTTTTCTCTAAGACTACTGTTTGTCTCTCGGTTTCTAAAATCAGTTTGTCATATTTGTTTGAGCCGTCAGAGGGGACAGCTATCTTTAAAATTCCTGTAGCTTCAAAATCTTTACCATTTTTTGTATACTGCACATTACATAGAATTGGTTCCTTTAAATAATATGCAAAGGGAGTTTTCATCATTTGAGAGTACTTATAGGAATCTATGAATTTCATGTTATCATCATCGAAGTTCACGATACTGTCCTTGTGGTTATCTATCATATTTTTTGAGGAATCCGACAACTGTTCATAGACAGCATTTGCAATTCTCCCCAAAGATTCTTCAAACACTGTCCCCTTGCTCAAAAGCTTAATTCCCACCGTTAATGAATATATTTCTGCCGAATTCATAGCCAAAAATATCGGATGAATAAGCGACCTGTATTTGTTTAAACCTCTCTCCAGCTTATTTATTCTCATTTCAGTGTTTAAAAAGGTAAATCCGTCTTGCAAGGCAGCCAAATCATCGGCAACCGTTCTTTCGCTTATACCAAAATATTCTGCTATTTCACTTCTGGTTTTTTCACCGGAATGTAAAAACTTAAGCATATTTAATAGTCTTATGTTCCTATCTGTTATTTTAAAATTTGCAAAAATATTTTTGTCAAATTTTAGCCCGTATGTATCATCCAAGTAAGTTAATAGTTTTTCCAGGCGTTCTGTTAATTTACTTTTATCACTTGGATAAGATCTTACTCCTTCGATTATATTGAATACAAATCCATCGTTATCTTTTAAAATATCCCCCATTCTTTCATTTAGAACATCATATTCCTTTTTGTCTTCTGCTCTTCCACCGTAGTAACTATCAAAGAATTGAATCAATATATCGAAATCTTCCTTTTTTAGTCTATACTTTTTATTTTTAATTCCACTTATTTTTACTAATACATCATGTAATTTTTCCTCCATCAATCCACCCCCATATTTAATGATAACACTTTCCTTCATTAATATCAATTATGAACCCGGGCTTCATGGTAAGTATTTCAAATATATAGTAAATTAAAGGCAACAAATGAGAGGAGTGATATAATGAAAAATTTTATTATCGGAGACATTCACGGGCACTATAGTGAACTGAAAGAATTACTCAATTTACTAAACCCCAATTTTAAAAATGACAAATTGATTTTTCTTGGTGACTACATTGACAGAGGTCCCCAAAGCTACGATGTGTTGCAGTTATTGATTAACCTTCAGGAAAAACACGGCGATGACAAAGTTGTGTTATTGAGAGGAAATCACGAGCAAATGGCAATGGAAAACATTAAAACCGGCTACATTGATTACTTCAATGGCTATGATATTACATTCAGGGACTTTAAAATAAACAAAGACAGCATAGAAAATTACTATGAACTTTTCAACAGGCTGCCTCTAATTTATGAAGATAAATCATTCATATGTGTACATGGAGGTATAAGACCGGGTGTAAAAATGGAAGACCAATACCCATCAGACTTATTGTGGATACGAGAAGAATTTTATGAATCATCAAAAAATTTCATAAAACCAATTATATTTGGTCATACACCCACTCTTCACATAAATGGAACAGATATTCCGTTTATGGCAAAAGACAGAATAGGAATTGATACAGGGATTGCCTATGGTGGTAAGTTAACGGCTCTTGAAATAATAGACGGAATAATCAAAAACATTTATCAAACAGGAAAGCTTGCAGCATAATATTAACATGCTAAAATCCACATTCCAATGGAATGTGGATTTATTTTAATATCTACCCGATAATCTTTGTATAAAACCTTCTTGTCCTTGGACCGTCAAATTCACAGAAATAAATTCCCTGCCAAGTTCCTAGCTTTAACATTCCATTTTCAATTATAACTGAACAAGATGAACCCATAACTGATGCTTTTATGTGGGCGTGTGAATTACCCTCCATGTGACGATGACTCATATCCTTTGGAAACACTTTTTGAAGAGTGCTTAAAATATCATATACAACATCAGGGTCAGCATTTTCATTAATTGTTATACCTGCGGTTGTATGAGGCACAAAAATAATAACAACTCCATCCTTGACTTTGCTGTTTCTCACATCTTCACGAATACCATCTGTGATATTTATCATTTCGTCCTGTTTGTTGGTTTTTATCGTGTGATCCATATATCAAATCTCCATTAATCCTCTTTTATATTCTTTATCATATTTTTATTCATACCTTACAACTTTGTTTATACAGGTTTTTGCACATTTATTTCATAATTTATTTGTTTTTCTATCTTCTATTTTATAACCAGCCAATTTCAGAGCTTTAGAAAACATTAGTTTAAAATCATTTTGATGTCCACAACATGGAAAAGGAATCTTTATATCTATTATATTTTTAAATCTATCCTTTAAAAATCTAAAAGCAATTTCATAAACATCACTTTTTATAAGGATTATTTTTGTATCATCATCTGCAAGTTTTTGTATTTTATCAGCAAGCTTTGGCAGTTGCTCATCTAGATTTGCAGTTAAATAAGATATAGGAAGCTCTGATAAATCAATCAGATAAAACCCTTCTTCCTTAAATTTAAGCAGAATTGATTCTTTAATATCTTCATTCCTTCCACTTTCAAGGAATTCTTTTTTGAGATTAGGATATAGTACTCCTATTATACCTAAGAATAAATATTCATGTTTTGGGACATTTTTATAATAAAAAAAACGTTTTATATTATCAGGAGGAGCTTGAGCGATAAGTAAATACTAACGGTATCTGTCCTATTCATTATTGACAACATATCGAACAGGCTTATTAATTTTAATAATCTTACCTTCGTTGAGAGCCCTATTTATCCAAGCAATTGCTTGGGATTTTGTTATATTTAATGAAGCTGTTACTTCTTCTATGGATTTAGGCTCCTTTAATAAATTCAACATTAAATTAATTGCTTTATTATAAACATCATAATCAGATGAGCTATATTCATCCTCATTTTCGCCAATAATATTTTCTCTCTCAAACGGAACCCTTTTATCCGTCTTATCAAAATCAAAAATATTTAGCTGATCCATCCTTTTAACTTTATTGCTTATTAATTCTTTAATGGAAATATTGTTAAGGTCTTCTATGCCTACTCCACCCTTTTTAATCAACTCAGTATTTCCAATATATTTGTTGTTATTCCAGACAAATGTATTTACCCATCCTTTTTTAATGTTTTCAACAGCACCTGCCCAAGTTCCCCCTTTGTTATAATCAGATGCAACAACAAATGTACCATTTGATAATGCATAGATATATTTATTCCTATTCATGGCATTTGCAACACTAAAAGGAGCATCAGGATTATTTGCAGTTAATAATAGCTGTTTCCCACTCAAAATATTATCGCGTATAGCTTTACTCATAATTTTTTTACTTAAAGAGTCTGCCAATATTGATACAACATATCCCTGATTATTTAAAGCAGTAGTTTCGGATATTTCATCAACGCCTTTGGCTCCTCCCGAAAATACTACAAGTTTTTCTTCTACAGCTTTTTTAGCTAATAGTTGAGTGAATTTTATCCCCTCATCATCAATATTTCTTGATCCTACAATTCCTATCCCTATCTTATTAGCTAATGATAAATCTCCGCAATAAAACAGAATTGGTGGGGAATATTTCTTAAGTGTTGATTTAAGCTTTTTAGGATATTCTATATCACTTCTTGTTACTATTGAGATTCCTTTTCTGCTTAAATCCTCTAACAAGAAAGCTATATTTGCTCCTCTTGAAAGCAAGTTAACAATTCTATCAGCTTCTTCTTCTCTTATCTTTATACTATTTATAATGCTTTCTTTATCCATATTTAATAATTTTGCAGGCTCTCCAATTTTTGAGTTAATAATTTTATTTCCAAGCTCACTCCATTGCAAAGCAGTATATGGTTTATAATTACCATTATTAACTCCAAGGTAGCTACATAATAGAATTGTAACATAAGCGTTATCTTTAATCATTTAATCATCTCCTCCAGAACCTGCGGTATTCGATAAAGCAAATGGATATACTTTACCGGAACCTTTCTCAATTAATTTATATCCACAAACTGTAAATGTCCATCTTGAATCAACCATATCGTCAACAAGTAAAACATTACCTGATTTAACTTCGTTAACTTCAAAGCTTTCCCATGCATTTTTAAACTGCATATTGCTATTATGTAATTCTTTTTGCTGTTTAACGTTTTTAGTTTTAATTATAGATTCATAATATGGTAATTTTAAATTATTTGCAAGTCGTTTTGCAAAACTTCCTACCAATTCAGGATGCCTAAATGATGGAATCGAAGTCACCCATACTATATCATTATCATCTATTATACTTTTAAGAACTTCTGCTGATGCATCCACTAAATCATCAGAAAAGTATTTATCTACATATTTATTCTGTTTTACAATCCTACCCCAACCTGCATCACCATAGCTGCTTAAAGCTAATCCGTTTTGACATATATATGATTCTGGTATTTTGTTTTTATTTTTTATCGTAACCCCCATAGGCCATTTTTTTCTTGGCAAAATAGTATAAAAATCTGTTTTAAGAAATTTTGTTGCTTTTAATACATTCTCAAGCATTGGCATCTCAGGGAATATTGGATACCCAACACAGTTACTGCATTTTCCGCAATCATGTGCGGTTGTATCATTTAACTCATTGGCAACAAATTTCATATAGCATTCTTTCGTATTAATAAAATCATTCATCCTTTTTAATTCATGTTTTCTTATATTAGTTATTCTCTCGCTATACTCCATATCGGGTTTCCAAGGTGAAATTGATTTAAAATATAATACTTGCCCTTTTATTTTTTCTTTATATATATCTCCATTGACCAATAAAAATTTTAATGAGTTCTCTAATCTCCCTTTCGCTATATCGACTTGATTCATTATCTCTCCCCTAGTCATGCCATTATTATTCTCAAGTAACCTTACAATACCGTCCATTTCTTTATATGTAGGAAAAGCAGTATTGATAAAATATTCTGTTATATCATCATCTTCGCTTCCAGCAAGCAATATTGCATATGCCCTATCTAATGCTCTGCCAGCACGACCTATTTGTTGATAATAGCTTACCACATTACCCGGCTTTTGAAAATGAATTACAAAACCTATATCCGGCTTATCAATTCCCATACCTAATGCAGTTGTCGCAACGATTACTTTTATTTTATTTTTCATAAACATATCTTCAATTATTAAACGTTCATTTTGTCCATTATCATTTTCTGATTTTAAACCTGAATAATAAGCCCTTGAAGATATACCGTTTTGATTTAACCACTTATTTACAATATTACAATCATTTTTTGTCAAACAATATACGATACCTGTACCGCTCATTTTGTTAATATTTTCAACTAACCATGCCAATCTCTCTTCTTTCCTGTTTAGATGTATTACTTGAATACATAATGACTCTCTAACTAATGGTCCTCTTTGCACTAAAATATTATTACCCAATTGGTTTGTTACATCCTCAACAACACGGTTATTCGCTGTTGCAGTTGTTGCAAGCAAAGGTACATTACTAGGTAAAAATTTTACAATATTTTTTATTCGTCGGTAATCTGGTCTAAAATCATGTCCCCAATCTGAAATACAATGAGCTTCGTCGACTACCAACATACCAATCGACTTAGTAATTTTATTCAGAACCTTTCTTTGAAAGTCATCATTAGCTAATCTTTCCGGCGAAATAAACAAAATATCAATTTTATCAGCAGCGATTTCATCAATTATTTCATTCCATTCATCAGGATTATTAGAATTAATCGTTCTTGACACCAAGAGCAGCTTATTAGCTGAATCTAATTGATTGTTCATCAAAGCTAATAAAGGACTGATTATTATAGTCAGTCCTCTTCCTGTAGCTCTCAATATTTTTGTACTTAAAAAATAAATTATACTTTTGCCCCAGCCTGTTTTTTGAACAACTAATACTCTCTTCCCCCTAAGTACTTCCAAGATAGCGTCTAATTGACCATCCCTAAATTCCGCATCTTTCCCAAAAGCCTGCTTTAAATACTTTGTTGCTTCCGTTACAAAATTATTCATACATCCCCCTATGGAAATTAAATAAATAATAATCTATGAACTATAATTCTAGTGCTACCCAATAATCTTTGTATAAAACTTTCTTGTTCTCGGACCATCAAATTCACAGAAGTAAATTCCCTGCCATGTTCCTAATTTTAACACTCCATTTTCAATTATAACCGAACAAGATGAACCCATAACTGATGCCTTGATATGAGCATGTGAATTCCCCTCCATGTGTCGATGGCTTCTATCCTTTGGAAACACTTTTTGAAGCGTGTTTAAAAAATATCATAAACAACATCAGGATCGGCATTTTCATTAATTGTTATACCTGCTGTTGTATGTGGCACAAAAACAATAACAACTCCATCTTTTACTTTGCTGTTTCTTGCATCTTCACGAATAATATCTGTGATGTTTATCATTTCGTCTTGTTTGTTCGATTTTATCGTGTGTTCCATATATCAACTCTCCATTAATACACGCTATATTCTTTATCATATTTTTATTCAAACCTTACGACCTTGTTTATAGAGGTTTTTGCACATTTATATCATAATTTATTTGTTTTACTATCTTCTATTTTATAACCAGCCAATTTCAGAGATTTAGAAAACGCTAGTTTAAAATCATTCTGATGTCCGCAACATGGGAACGGAATCTTTACATCTATAACATTTTTAAATCTATCCTTTAAATACCTAAATGCAATTTCAGATTTACTATTATTAATTCTATACTTATCATATTTTCCGGTATAGTCTTTTTCTACTTCCTTATGTAAAATCAAAAAAGAATTAGCCCATTCCAGTAATCCTTCTTCAGAATACGGCGTTACTTTAGAATTTACATATATATCCTTTATGTATTTAACCAATTGATCCGCTCGAATAACTTTTTTCTTTATTTCCTTTTTTGCAAACTTTGCATTAAGAACTGTCTTGGGATTGGCCAGTACAACTACTGACTTATAGAAATCTTCAAAATATTTATCGGTCATAAACTTGGTAAAGATATTTCCTTTATTATCAACTCTTATTATCTATTGGTATCTCCTGATTATCCTAATAATTCTTTTTTCAAACCCTTTAAATTTATTATCTTTCCATTTACTCTGATCCTCTTATTTTCGATAATATCTACAGTATTGTTATTCATTAAATATTTATTGTACTCTTTTCTTATACTCCAATTATTTTCTTCTGCTAAGTTTTTTAATATTTTGTAAACTTCAATTTCTAAGTTGCTATTTAGTTTTAATTCATGCATATTTTCAGCATTCAAAAGTAAATAAAGAGTTGTGTAAGATACTAACTGAGTACCTGATTGTATAGGTTTAATAGGATTAATTTCTTTTATATCATCAAGTTCAAATCTAAGGTATATCTCCTTCTTATTATCTCTTCTTGTTGGTATTTCCACGCATTCTTCCCTACTGTATTTATATACATTATTAATCTTAGCATAATATTTTATTCCAGAATCATCTCCAAATGATTTTTTTGATTGGTAAAAAGCTAGATACTCTACCCCTAATCTGACATTTGATAATCTTTTTATTGGTATATGATAAAATTTGTTTTTCAAATAGGAATCTAAATGATTTTTATCCTTTACATTTACAACCATGACATTTTCCAGCTTAAACTTTGCATAATCATCATACTCATCTAATGCTATTCTTTTACTTTTTGCCTCGATATTAGACTGATTAATTATCTTATCCAAATGTTCAGTGATCAATTTTGTGCTTCCCGGCAACATCGGAAATGCTCCTACGTTAACTTCCTCAATACTATTATAGAACTTATGATTTATATACTTTTCTTCATTTCCATAAGGAAACATCACGTAAGCACCAAAAGTTTCATATTTATATTTAAAATCATCATTCATCTTTGACACTATGGCATCTCTATACCGATGCATAATATTAATATCATCTTCCATAGGTCCTACCGTTCCTTTTTCGTCTATAGCAATTCGATATTTTGCATCAAATATATACATTCTGTTATCATTAACATTTGAACTTGTGATACATAAAACTGTATCTGGTCTTTGATTGGTAGTAGGTAAATTATAGGATTTATTATACCACAGCTCTAGTTTATTACGATTATTTTTATAAATCATCTTAGCCTCTGAATCCTGTAATAGAGATAAGTGCATACCATTATCCTTGTATTTAAGAATTCCATACTCCTCTACTTGATAACCCAAATCAATCAATATTTTATGGATCTTAATATAGCACCAGATTTCATATAAGTCGTATAATTTCTTAGGAGTTATTTTATATATATCCTCACCTAAATCTAAGCCCTTATTTAAAATCGAATACTTTTTGTACATTTCCTTATATCCAGGCGCCATTTGAAAAACTAAACTCATGCTTTTATTTCCAGTTAAATTTCTAATGTTTTGAAAATACCTTTTGTAATATGATTCTAAAATTTTATTTTTCCTTCTTATTGATTCTAAAGTGTGTTTCTCATGAGGGTTGTCTTCTCTTAATAATTTTTCTATAGAGAATAATCTGTTAATTATTCTCTGAATCATGTATTTTACAAAACGATTCTCAAATATATCTATAGTTGTGTTTTTTATTTCTTCGATTACTGTTGTAGAATAATACTGCTCACCATTTACTAAAATAAAGCCTTTATTTGATTTTATTAATATCTCAGGATGTTTACATATATAACTTATGCTCTTTTTAGAGATTTTTTTAGCTTTATGAATATCCGCAATCCTATCTTCAGTTATTACATTATGCTTAAAATTATTAACAATTCTCTTTAAAGACTTTACTAAATCTTCAAAAACTACATCAAGTATACTAATAAATTCAGCATTTGTTTGATATTCGACATCTTTTAATTTACTAAAAACATACGTCTTATCAATAAACTTAAAGGCTAAAGAACAAACCTCCTCATTTATCTCATTGATTATTTCCTTATAGTCTTTGAAATAATCTAGCTTACTAGGGAATATTTCAATGGTAACCGTCAGTATCTTTTTTGTTTCTTCGTATATATCTATATTTGTATATCCAATATCGGAACTAAAATCAACAATACCTATGTAACAATTACCCACAACTTGAAAATCATCTGTTATTCTTATACCGCCAAGAAATATTTCATATTCCTTTTTCTCTTTCACTTCTAATATCAGCTGATACCGCCCATTTTCAAAAAAACAAGGCATCATAGAGTTCCCGCTATTTTCAACCAGTTCACCAAAGTCTGTAATAGTCTTTAAAGTAACATTCTCATTATTGTAACTATAAACTATTATTGCAGCCGGAATATTAACATTAAATCTAGTTATTTTGCTTTTATTTCTTTCAACATCTCCGGTAATTACTAATGAATAATTATTTGCTATAATTTCAATTAGCTTAGACCTATTGCCAGAACGAAGCAAAGCCATCTTCATAACCCCTTAACATCATAAGAATTTTATTTGCAGATTTAGGATATACTGCAGTTTCTAAGTTTTCTTCTCCATAATTTATATAGTCAATGTCACCGATAATTTGTCCATCCAGGTTGCAGTAATTGTATAGCTCAATAAGTATATCTTTAATAACTCTATCACTTCCAGTAATAGTTGGCAGAATTTTTTGCATAATCTGGTAGTCAAAAGCTAAACTTTCATCTAACAATTTGTTTTCCTTATTTTCTAACATATAAAATATGATTTGATCTCTTACTCTATATCCAAAATGTTTATTCCCCATAGCTAAAATATTATTGATTTCAATTATTTGATTATTTATTTTTACTACATAATCTTTATCAAAAGCTATGGCATCCTTAATAGATATGAATTTGGTCTTAAAATAACTATTATCCAAATCTAATGGCTTAAGTAAATTTTTTACCTCGAAGTCTAGGTCTTCTAGTCTTACATCGTTAAATTCTATAGTATTGGCTCTATCCAGCACTTTTCTGCTAAATGAAAATGTGGTATCATCCATATTTACTGTACCAATAATGTAAATATTTTCTGGAATAATTAAATCTGTATAAACACTATCAGAAGATAAGTAGCCATTGGGAAATACTTTGTCAGTTTTTATAATATCATCCTCATGAAAACATCTGGATTCTAATATGCTTAAATATTCACTTAAATAATATTCCACTCTCGCTAAGTTCATTTCATCAAGACATATGAAATATGGCTTGTACATATTTTCTGGCCTTGAAGCTTCTTTCATTATTTTTGTTAGTTGCCCAGGGATGAATCTATTATTTATATCTTTATATCCAAAAAGCTCAGTACTATCGTTCCAATCCGGTTTGACACTAATAATATGGTAGCCATTGTTAGCTGAAGTTGCATTTATGGCTTCACAAAATAACTTTGTCAGCTTTGATTTTCCTGTACCACTAATTCCGGCTAAAATAACAAATGGTTTTGTTTTTAAACTAAGATAAAAATTACATAAATCCTCATATGAAAATATAAACCCCCTGGATTTAATATAACTTTCAATTTTAATAATATTATCTTTCACTATTGAATCTCCCATATGCACTAATTGAATTTCACTATTTGATTCATTTCCCTTTAAAAAGATTAATTCATAATACTTGTTATATATCGAAATCATATCTTCCAAATCTTTTATAAACACTTCTTCTGAAGGGAATTCATCTGCTAAGTACTCTTTATAAAAAATTGAACCAATCTCATAATCTATATTCCCTATTATTAGCTCATTATCTGTATTAAAATTGTAGTTATCAATAATACTCCTGATATTTTCTCTGGTATTTATCATAAGGTCCCTTGCTGCTTTAGTTCCTAATTCTTTCTTTAAGTTAGTGCAGCCTTGGTTTAAAGTCAAATAAACTTTGCTCATATCCTGAGAAAACAAGTAAACAATATAAACTCCCCTTTGAATTGTAGTAGTAATTCTATTATTATATATTGCAATCCAAGGATATTTTGTCCATCCCCCGGCTCCACTGGAACCTTTAGCTATTAAATTATACTTTTTAGCTATTTCGTTCACAGCGTTTGTTGTTGTATAGTTTATCAGTTTAAACATTTCATGGTTTTTATTAAATTTTCTATTACTGATACTATTAAGATAGTTATCCAATATCTCCTTAAAGTAATTAGTAAGCATTTCCCCTCATCCTTTCAATCCTTTTTTTAAATCACTCAGAATCATTTCTATTATTCATCTGCCTTTCAAACGATTGGCGTACTAAACTCATTATATACGGTAATTCTTCAATATCTGAAAAACCTACTTGAACTTCTCCATTAAACTTAGTCTGCTTAATAAAATTTTGATGAAGATCTCCATTCTGTGAATACTCATTGTACCAATTCCAAAGAGTTTCTTTAGTAGGAAATCCTAACTCACGAATTACAGTTGAATAACTTATATCATACTGTAGTAATAGTTTTACTGCTTTTATACGTTCTTCATATGAGAACATGCGGCACCTCCTAGCCTAAACTAAGTCCAGGATTTTGTCCGCACCCCCTTTTGACCTAATTTTCGGTTGACAAATGCATCCAATAAATAAGCTTTCGTTTAATTGATGCATCCTATATCTCCCTATATTAATTATAAATAAATGTTCATAACTCAAGTGGTTACAGGCACAACTTGAGTTTAAAACTATTGAAAATTCAAGTTTTATAATTGATAAAATTATATAATTAGTAAAATAACAGATCTTTTTCGAAGATATAAAAGGCACAGTCGATTTATAATCAATTACTACTAATTTACCGGTAATATAGTAATACTAACTCCATTTAATTCTTCAGGCAGTTCACCTATACCCCAGCCTGGAGCTGTTGTTTCAATATAGTGAAAATCCATGTTCATATAAGTAAAATTTGCTGTTTCACTGGCCTTTACTCCAACGCCCATATGATCCTCAGTCATAACTAATACAGTACCATAACCAAGTTCACGCAAAAGTGATGCTAATAAAATAGATGAATCTTCACAGTCACCACCCTGGTCATAAAGTGTTTCAAGAGGAAATTTGGGATACTCATCATAACCGTTTCCAATATCATCAGGAACATAATCTAATCCCTGTACAAAGGCTGTAGCAAGCTCTATCATTTCCCAATCAGACATACCTTCTCTTTCAGATGTTTCTACAAATACATTAGCAAGACTGTTCATGTATTCATCATCCTCCGCATGAGTTACATAAAATGAATAATCATATATGTATTTTCTATCAATATTCCTGTAAATGTTTACGGCTTCAACAGAGATGTTCAAACTCCAATCCCACGAAATCCAAGCATAAGGATATTCCCAGGTATAACTTACTTCTTTAATTTCAGGAACTTATACAGGTTGTCCAGGTGCAGTATTAATAATGATCCTATAAGTCTCATCAATTAACCTTACAATCATAGTTGACGCTTCAGCCCTGGTTCCTGTTTTGCTACCTGCAAAGGTTCCTTTATTATCAACACCTGCTATTAATCCTTTCAAATACGCTTGTTCAACAAAGTATACATACTCATTGGGAATTACATTGTAGTCGAAAATGAGATTTCCCATATTAGAAGCATCGATTTGTTTATTAAACAAAATATTTTCATCAACCCTGACAAAAATTCTCGCCATTTCATATCGAGTAATAAACTTTTCCAATGAATCAGCAGTATTTTGTATTTCAATTTCATTTACAATTCCAAAATCATAAGCAGCATCTAAAATATATGACGCCCAATGACTATTTATATTATCATCACCGTAATATGAAAGCAACACATCATCACCTAATAATACCGACATGACAACCTTCAAGAATTCTCCCCTCGTTTTATAAGGTTATCAGGTTTAAATGTACCGTCAGGATATCCAATAATACCACCCTCATTGACCAAGGTTTCAATATAGTCTTTCCCCCAATGATTTTGAATATCATAAAAATCAGCACCCTGTGCATAAACAGGATTAGTTATTAAGATTAATAGTATAATTGTTATTATTAAAATCTTATTCTTCATGTATACCCCCAAAATGTATTTACGAAAAACTTAAGAGCCTTATTCAAATTTGAAATATGTTTAATTATTTTTTCACTGTCTCCTTGAGATCATTTAAGACAAACTCTGCAAACAATTTTTTAAACTTCTCGGGCTGTCTATCCTCTAAATCTTTAAACTTTTCGCCAATATAAATTTCCATTTTTTCAATTGCATCATTTCTCTCATATAACTCTTGTAGACCGTTAAAATAACCTTTTACATGTTCAAGACCCGTCTTTTTATTATCATAAGCAAACACATTGATAAACAATGGATAATTCACTACAGTCTCAATTAATGCTTCAGTGGTCATGCTGCCTAAAATATCCTCCGGAATTTGGCATGCCTCAGCCTTTTTTTGCAGCGAATCCAATGTTTTCCATTCTTCCATTCCAGGAACGAGAGGATATTGATATGCTTCGGTAATTGAATATTCAAACCCCTCTTGCCCTATTTTTTCACAACCTACTGTAAAAGTTATAATGCAACATAAAATGCAAAACATTGTTATTCTTGCCCGTCTCATAATACCTTCCTTTCATAACTATGAAAAATCCATTTTTCTTGATATATCATAGCAAAGCACGAAGCACAATTGCATCTTGAGTTAACTCATCCCATGTGTCTTGTATTGCACAGTCAATTTCCTTCCAATCACTATCAATAAACCCCTGAACGTATTTATTCCTTAGAGCAGGTTTTTGTAAAAGAACCCATTTAAGTTGTGATATTGAGTATTTTGCAAATGCTAACCATTGAGCATAATTAATTGATAATGGATTTTCAGTGAATGCTATCTTACCAGCATTTGCTGCAGTTGCAATTGAATGAGAAATAAAAAGCATAGTTGATAATTTAGGTTTCTTGCTAAAAGGCAAATCAAATGGTATTGATTCAATTAATTTATGTCCTTCCTTTACTCGCTTAATGCAATAGGCTCCTCTTACCAAGGCTTCGTTTATAGCTACAGGGACAGACATTGAAATAAAATGTGTGAAATCATATCCTTGTCCATACATAGATCTTGCAACCTCTGCAATTGACAATCCATCCTCTCCTATACTTCCAAATTGAAACAGGTTAAACATTGTCATAAATGGTGCCGGCAAGCCTCTTGGTGTAGCAATATCTGATTTCATATGTCCAAACACTAAATCTATTGCATCAAAGACCTTCATTCCGACAGTTTCTTGGTTCGCGGCAACTTGTTTTGTAAATTTGCCGTTCTTATCAATTGCTGTAAATGTACCATTCATTACATCAAGAACACCAAAAACAAATCCAAGTATTGGATCATGCCCTAAAGATTGAAATCTATGAAAATATGTAGACAATCCTTCTACAGGAATTCTTAAATTTCTATTGGTAGACGGATCATACGGAACCCAAAATTCTTTTTCAAGCTTTTTTATTTCAGACGGTGGTAATGATTCTTCTATTTTTCTCCTTATGAAATTTGATAAACTTCCCCCTTCGACACCTGCAAGTGGTGACTCAGGCATTCCAACCAATAAAATATCTATAGCAGCTGAGAGTATTCCGGAAACACCGCAAATTGCATAATCCACTGCATCTAAGCGATGTATGGCATTAAATTCATTCTTAAGTTTTATTAAATATTCTTCATTAGAAGTTAGCTCTTCATCAGTAAATATTTCTTTTAATGATACGTCGTAAGGTATACGTTTTTCTGTCTCTTCTAAAATACTATCCCAGTTTCTTAGAATATAAATCTTTTTTTCACTCGGTAAATTTCTGATTTCATTTTTTTCTATTACTACTTCCTTACCCATTCCAATAGATTTAAGTGTATCTTCAGCTAAACGAATTGACTCATTTAATTTTTGGTCATTCTCATTTAATGTAGATTCTATACTGGTAATTGTTTTATCTTGAGAAACCAACACTTTATTTATAGCCTTTTCACTTTCCAAATAACAATAATCTTTTTTATGCAAATGTCAAATCCTCCTTAAGATCCTTAATCGCACGAGATAAAAGTATTACAAGGCTGTTCAAATAATCTACTCTCTCTTTAGATGCATTTACTTCTTTATTTAATTGATTAATAATTGCATCATGCTTTCTTAAAGCTTCTTGATATAATCTTTCCTTTTCCTTCTTTAATTTTTTATTCTTAGAATGGTTAAGAACTGCATATCCTCCAACCCCTAATATAGCAACAGGAGCAGCGGCCACAAAAATACCTGCTGCAGCACCGCCTCCAACAATTCCTCCCAATGCAGCCAGTCCGGACATTATCCCAGATCCGCTTAAACCAGCAACACCAAGAAAATATATAGCACCAAATGAAATTGCTCCGCCAGCCCCTGCGCATAGCGCTGCTCCAAGTACTTCAGGTATCGAACTGTTTACAATTATGCGTGACTTATCTTTCAGAGCCTCAGATGCCTCATTCATTACAGCTGTTAGCTGCTTTAAAGAATCAGCCGATTCAAAATTCATCCTTCTTTTACTCATTTTAATCCCCTATAATTATATAATTTTGTTAAAATAAATTATTAACTCAAGTTTCTGGCACGGGCTGATGTTTTATGCCTCATAACACAAGAATAATTGCCTAATATGTTTTTATGATTCTCTAAATTGTGTATCTCAAGAAATTCTCCAATTATAGTCGTAATTTATAAAATCGTATTCTTTACTATTTTGTATAAAATATAAACCAGGAGCATATATTAGTCTTACGAAGAACTTGTATTAAATACAATTAACAGTTTGCTGTAACCTGTTAATTGTCTAAACAGCTTTATCAAGTTCTTCCCCTAAATAATAGACTATTAAAATAAACTTAATTGTTCTCCAAATTGATTTTCAATTTTATTATTCTCCATAATTCCATTACATACTATTGATAACTCTTTTTCATAAAAATAATTAAACAATTTCTCATATGTTTTTTCGCCTATACCATTTGCTCTGCCTAATTTCCAAAACCTTGTTATTGGTATAGTACTTATAACTGCATTAGCTTGCTTTTTCGCAAGACCAATTTCATTAATAAGCATTTCATCCGTAAATTTATTAAGCGAATTAATCATTTTTAATTCAGTTCCTTCTGCCTCCTTTTTTTCATCTAAACATATATAAACATCAATATCAACTAAATTCAAATATTTCTCCATTACAGCTTTAACTTCAGTCCAGTCCAGTCCCCCATTATTAGTTCCCAGCTTAGGAAAAGCAATAGAATCTATTTTTGCTCTCTCGTAATTCTTAACAAAATAATTTAACCCATCAACTATATAATTAATTTTAGAAGGAGCTTTCCAATGGTTCTTAGTAGGAAAATTCATAATCCACAATTCTTCTGAATATTTAAATAATTTTGGCCTCCCTACCTTAACTTCATTATTTTTACATTTAATTACATAGTCTTCAAACATTTCCGGAAATCTTAACTTAAATTCTAAGGCAATTCCAGCACCCATGACACCAAAACAATTTACTGTATTAACTATTGTTTTGGCTGGTGTATTAAAAACTGTTCCTTCATAATAATGAATCATGTTAAACTCCTTACTTTATTTTCTCTTCTATGCTCAATATATTATAAAACCAAAACTTTAATTGAGTAGGAGAATTTGGTATATTATCTAATCTAAGTTTAAATTCTGTACAAGGCGTTTCTGGATAATTAATACGAATTGATTGCAATTGATTATTATTCATATCATATAGTTCAAATCTATGACCTATGTGGTTTATAACTTGTAAATTTGTATTGAAATTTAATAATAAACTTCTTATATTACCTGAATTAACTATATCTACATCATAATCAATTATATAATTTCTTTTATTATTAAACATGTTTCTATCAACAATATATAAGTCACTATCACCAAAAATGTTACATGCTCTTTTATAATCAGTGTTGCACCTAAAAATAATTTTTCTTAAATACTCTAATGATATAGGTTGTGCAGACAATAATTCAGCTTGTCCTTTCTCTTAAATTCCCACTTGTCCGGTCCATCAACCATGTATATTGGTCCTCTGTGAAATATTGTACTCCAATCCATTATATTATTAAAAAAATTATAATCAATTCCATATTTTGTATACTCTGATCCGGCATTTCCATCTGTGAATATTGTATAATCTAAATAAAGTATTTCTTCATCAAACAATAAATATACAGGAATTGGAACATGAGGGTTTGAACCATCCACTTTAATGCCTTCATTTCTGTATAGTGTCATAGTCTTTTCTTTATAATACAATCTAGTACAATTCTGTACATCTATCGCAGTATGTTGAATTACTTCACTGTCAGCTACATCATGAAAAACTACAGAATTATTATTACAAAAGGATCTGCTATAAATACTTCCTTCATTAAATATTGATTCTAAATTTGAAAAGTCAGTAAAATGTAAAGGTCCCTTAAAATTATAAATCTTTTTTAGCAGTTCTACTGTTTTCTTAATTTGCTCATGACCTTTTTTCATATAATACCCCCTATTTTATCATAGATTGTCCGAGCCTGTATAATTAATTTATTTTCTATTGCATTTAATTTTAATGAAACTTGTCCACTATTTCCTTATTTATTCGTTTTTTATGCTGAATATCATTATAAATAAAGTATATCTTTATATTATTTAATAATTACTTATATTATTACCTTGGACAATAACGAAGAAATACTTTCATCTGCATTTTTAAGGTCAATGAAAAAAACATTTACATTTACATCGTCATCTGAAGAGTATCTGATATCAGTTCGACTTACAGCATCAGAATAAGGGTAAATTAGAATGATACTGTCTGCCTCATATTTTTTACTGTAAGCATACATCTGATACATATCAGACTGAGAAATTCCATTGTTTCGTATATTATCCGAGAGTATTTTCCACTTTGTGTCCAAAACAATAGTATTTCCGCTGAATTCTAATACAATATCAGGACGAAGTGCAAAGGCGCGGTTCGGACTATCAAACAAACTAAATCGAGTATCCTGGGTGCGCAAATTGATACTGCTACCAATGTGTTTGCGGAATTTCGCTGCAACAAAACTCTCGAACACCTTTTCCATTGGGAAAAGTAGAGCGAATGCAACCTCGCTTCCTGCAAATGCTGTGAAACTGTTCCCTTTCAAGAAAACACGGCATAAAGAAAGCACCTTGTTATAATGATTCACACTGCGGTCAGAAAAACACTTTGAGAAATCCGCATCATATTTTTTTGAATATTCCACACCATCAAATAAATTCATTAGCCGAGCAGCGTGTTGACGATTATGCCCATCACCTGTAGAATTAAATAGGAAACGGAGAGTAGACTTTATCAAGCGATTTTCCGGTCTGTTAATATTAAAATCGTCATAGCAGACAAAGATTCGCTCTTTATTAACTAAATTATATCTTATATTCTGAGAAGTCAGTAGCTTCCCTTTAAAAAACCGCTCATTTGATTCCACAGGTGTATATGCCGATTTTAGCCCTTGCTTGGTAAGTATAGATACCTCGTCTAAAAACATTCTAATAAAGATTTCTAAAAGATTCAGGCGGTCAAAGTGAAGATGTGAAATATTAAAGTCTTTAAACGGCACATCTCTAAGTGTTTTTAACATCTCAAGAAAAATCCGTTTGGTATCTCCTTCAGTTATGTTGCCTCCCACGATTTTAGGAAGAATCTCTATGACTGTGCCATCTGACATCGTTATGAGACCTACGTAATTTTTTGCAGTAATAATCTTCCCAACACCGCGACGAACAGAAAGTGACAACAACTCAACGGCCTCTGTTCCCGCATTACTATTATTATTAGCAAGTATAAAGGTTTCAAGTGCATCAAAGACTTTTCCAGGTAGCGACTGATACCCATAAGAAGATATCTCACGTGTGAAACTATCATGTTCTACTATTGTATATACTTTTCTACAGGAACGCATAAGCATCAATCCTCTTGAATGCATCTTTGTTAATCACATAATATTCAGGGAAATCAATATCGGCATTTCCGAAAAGCTTAACAGCATCAGTCTTTTTCACAATAAAACGGGTGCCATCGTCCAGCTTCTGGTTATCACCTAATACAAGTTGTATTTTTTCGTAATCATCGTAGAAATACTCTTGTAATAGTGGTATAATGCTGTTTTCAAAAATCCCTGCAAGATTATCAATTGTTGGTTCAGTTTTCAATGGTAGAAAATAAGAATGTCCAATAACATGCTCCCTATCAAGTAATACTGTTATACGTTTATTGATTGTATTAAGTACTTCAGCAATATCAATTCCATCAACAAGAACATCTGTTAGCGTTGACGAATCAGGTTGCATCTCTACAAAAACAAAACGACGACGCAAAGCTGTGTCAATCATAGCAATAGAACGATCTGCAGTGTTCATAGTTCCTATGATATATACATTGTCTGGCACACCAAAATTTTTGCCTGAATATGGTAACATAGAGCGTAGTTGTTCGCTTGCCCCTATACGCTTCGAAGGCTCAATTAAAGCAATCAGTTCACCAAAAATTTTAGAAATATTTCCTCTATTAATCTCATCAATGATAAAAACACGATTCGGAATTTTTATCTTTTGACTAAATAAAGTAGGTTTTACCTTCCTTAGTATCTGCAAAGCATCTGATACTGAGACTGACAATTTGTACACAGATGAAAGCGTCATAGCTTTCCCTGCATTATAGTCCACAATATCTTCATTGATTCCTTTTACAAGCCAATTCACATTACGCAACCGTTTATAATTTTCATATTCATCATGCCATTCCGGTTCGCCGGTAATAACACCAATTGCATCTATTGTTTTATTCGAATAGCATGACATTACAATATCTCCTATTTGCATCCTGTTATAAAATGCATTTAGAACAGTTTTCCCACCATCCTTGCTGTAATCTATTGCGTCAGATATAATTTTGCCATATCTATCCCATCCAATACGAATATGATTGTTATTCATACATTCTGCTCGAGTTGGATTATCACCTGTACCCTCTAGAGAAACTTTCCAAACAGTAGGATATTTACCTATTCCTAAATCTGTATTTCCACCACTTCCAATAGGTGTTCCTGCTTTATCACAAAAAGCCTTAAAAATTCCGTCATGTACCTCATATTCTATTTCATTTGCTGCTTCGTTTTTTTCCTCTGATGTAATAACAGGACGTATACCTTCAATAAAATCTTCATATGAGAACGATTGATGGAATGTAATAAATGCAATTAGACCATCTTCTTTATACTTTAAATACCGATTAAACACCGCTCCATATTCTTCTGCTTTCACACTGGCAAGTGGCTTCTCCTCAATAATCGCAACGGCATATTGTACAGAACTATATGTTTTGCCGGTTCCCGGAGTTCCATAAAGAATTATATTCTTTGCTGATATTTGATTATTTGTAACTGACTTAATTTGCAACTCGTTTTTATTCTCTGTTACAACAATAGTTGAATCCCCCTTAGAATTTGAACTTCTTTCAAGCCAAGCATTATGTGATACTTCAGGAAATGAAGTCTCAGGCGATTTTTCAATTAGTTTATTTTTCAGATTTGTTAAGAATTTTATATAATCTTCTCCACTGCAGCTTCCGCTTGGTGCAGTTATTCCATAATGATTTAGTACAAACAAGCGAGAATTTCCATCAAGTGTCATAAAAACATTAGGTCTAACCCAGTACAATGCCATAGTAATATAAGCCAAACCGTTGCCACTAATAGAGACAGCTTTTTCAAACGCCAATCTAAATTCTTCCGTGAATACTTTTGTTTCAGCAACCTTTAATGCCAATATAAATAAATCCCATACTTCATCCACTCCAGCAAAAAAAGACTTTCTATTGTCAAGAACAGGAATACCGGCAAACTTTGTAGGTGCAGGAATTTTTATTCCGAAAGTATCAGCCAAAACCTTTGCCAACACAGTGCGATTTGCGTCAGTTGTCCCACGATTCATTACACCAATCACAGAAAATGGATCGATTTGATGCTTGCGTGGACCCCACCAGTCTTCACGTTCGAAGTGCAGATACTTCATCAATGGCTGGTCTTCCACAACTTTTTTCATTATATCAAATAATTCATCCCGCTTATCTTTATAAGTCAGTAGCTTATCAGCAAGCGCTTCGTAAAATGGTACCCATTGGTATACATTATCCATAATTCATAGCCTCTCTTTTAATAATAATGCCTTTTGATATATCCTTATGTTATCAATTCATTGTCTTCTAATAACTTTATTCTATTAATAAAGTTTAATCGATTGCTTTTATTCGTTATATTCTCTGCTATAAGTATCTCATTAACCAATTTTTCAATAAAATATCCATATTTATGCATATATTCATGAAAGTCTTTAATTGAATGATTCTTCAGCCTTATTTGCTAATAAGCTTACTCCGGCCATTGTAATTTAATAAATCAAACTTTGACATTAAATGTTTCCCTAGGCTTGTAGATAAAAAATGCATCAATTAATTCTATATGTACCTTCCAATAACCAACCTAATACTTCATCACTCTCATCAATTATTTCTGATATATCATCATAATGCTTATCACAAACCGATAAATAACTTTCATAACTCAGTATTTCTTCAGGGATTTCATCTTCTATACTTTTGTAAGGAGTTACCACTGTTATATACATTGATACAAATATTGAGAAAGTCTTGTCCTGAAATTTACTAATATGGTTTTCTATTGCATTAAAAACCTTATACCGCTGATCAGATACAAGGTCAAAAAATGCATTCTCTATATTTTCATTATCATAAAATTCAATTTCACAAATAGAATTCTGCAATTTATTAAATTCATATTGTAATTTCATTATAAGTTGTCCAATAATAAAATCCGAAAGAATGTCTTCAACATTTTCTCTAAAAAATTCATATGAATAATAATCATTTGAAATAAGACTGGAAAATTCACCATATATCATTATAAGGGTGTACACACGAATATAAACATAGGCTAAATCATAACTATTTGAATAATATGTTAGGCCTTCCTTTTCTAAACATTCCCATGCCAGTTGATACCAAAATATCTCAGTTCCATCAGACCATATATTATGTCCCTCAAAAATCGGTTTAACATCATCAAACTCTACCTTATTCAAATTAATACTATTATCCATTCACTCACACCTTCTTTATTTATTTTAAAAGATATAGTTTTGACGGTCTTCATCATTTAAAATATTTAGTTTTTAATAAATCATCAACTCAAGTAAAATATATACCCAATATTAAATCGATTTCTGCCTTTAATCTGAACCTGATACGAGTAATGATGTTCATAAGATAGCTATACTAGAAAACAGACCCTTATCAAGCCGTACTGTCTGATATGAAATTTTCTTTCATTTATCCAATCATTATGCATGTTTCTAGAATCTAGAATATTTATTTCCCACCTTTAATACAACTCAGACAGTAGTATGGGATAATTCAGACAACTCTTGGATTAAATCAAACAGATTTTTAATATCCACTTCTTTGTTTCTATATTTCTCATTTGCTATCTTTAAGGTATTATTCTCACACTCAATATCTTTATAATAAGTTATTCTAGGTCTATTCAATAATCTTTGAACAAAAATCCCATCCGTAGTGAAGATTAAATCCATCTTGTCTATTCCAATTGAATCATTTTTCAATATAGCAACTATTTTAGGATCAACTTTCTTATAAGTTTTGTTATTCTTCTTTTTTCCTTTATTAAAGTATTCATTAAAACATCCCTTTGAATCATTATTCCACCTTGTGTAAATATGGGTATTCATCTTTTTCTTATCTCTTAATATTTTATCGGTTGCATTATCTATATGATTTGCGATTCTTATAGCAATTTTATTAATATTTGCTCTTTTTTGTGTTTCTTCGTCTAATAAATCAAATGTAAAAAATTCTTTTTTAACCGAATATTCGTCAATAGATTGAGGTTGTATATTTGTAAAATCATTAATTTCAGTAATACCTTGTTTAATACAGAATTCTCTAAGCTTGGTCTCTTCTATTGAAAAGTCAACCATGTTTTGTATACCCTTAACATGATCCATAATTTCTCTATCTAGTTGTTCATAAAAATCTCTAGTAAAAAAATCTAAAGATAAATTAAAAAATATTTCAAATCTCTCAATTTCAAAAGATTCATCATTATTTTGCGGTGGATTAAATATAATGTGTTTCTTTTCAACTATTTTATCCTCAATGGTTTCAATCAACCGTGGAATAACATTTATTTTTTCCTCAGGTATTATTTCCTCAATTGAATTAACCACTTCGTTTAATATGTCTAAATATTCTAATGCATAATTTGAATTTCTCAACCTATACGCATAATCATAAGCCTTGTTTCTATTTGAGAAAAGCTTTTTATATTGTTTAAGCCTTTCTATACGGAAGTCATATTGATCTGAGTAATAGGTTTCTGGATAAATTCTATCTTCATTAGGTGCAGGTATAGACTTATTAAACTTTATTGCATATTTTTTATAATGATTTTCTATTACATATGCATATTTTCTATACAATAGGTCTTGTTGTTTTGATATAAAACTCGATTTTAACTCCTCTATACTTTCAAGATTATCAGAAGGAAATGGAAATAAAAATTCATTGTTTACTTTCTTTTGTAGCATTTTATATCCTACTAAATGATCGACATCTTTTCTTTCTATGTATCCGCTCACATATATGCTACTAAGAAGTTGTGCATTTGTTACGGTATTATAGTTTTCGTTAATCATATACTTTAATAAATTAATGGCAGGAGTAATGTCATTGATTCTTAAATAATCCATTGCACATATTTGTAAGATATCGCATTCACTACCTGACATTTTAATTGCACAATCTAATAATTCCATTATTTTACTTCGATCATTTGTTGCATCCAATAATTCAATATATTCTAGTGCACAAGAAGATGTAATTTGGTCGTCTCTTAAAAGAGCGTATTTATTACTCTCCATATACTTCTCGAAGTGTTCAATTGCTAATCTTTTATATTTTAGATATATATCATTATTCCCATCACTTAAAGCATTACCTGCAATTTTATTTGCAGCATTCCCAAAATAATACCAAAATGGTGGATATGCAATAAAATATTTCTCTATAGCTTCTAATCTCTCATATCGTCTTATATCATCAGTATCCATTAATATTTTATTATACTGTGAGATTTGACGTTCTGTTAATCTATACTCATCGGGGAATTCATACCTATCTGCGAGTCTCCATGAAGCATCAAAAAGTTCTCTTCTAAGTCCATTTAACTGTTCAATTGCAGCCCTTTGAAGTTGCCATTCATTTTGTTCTTTTTCTAATTTGTTTTCTGCCTTAACCCTTCGGTAATTCATGTATCCAATTCCAACTTGTGATGCCAAAGATACTGCCATTGTATAAGGGTTACCTCCAGCAACAATCAATCCAAAGTTAGGTATTGCTGACCAAATTGCATTTTTAACTTTATGTTGATATTCTTTTTCAATTAATTCCTTGTCGCCTTCTTGTATTCTAAAAAAAGTAACTGTATCAAGCAACTGTTTTAAAATGTTTAATAGTGCTTCATCTTTTGGCATATGTTCAAGATTCAGGTTGTTTAGTATTGTCTCATATTCCTGTTCAAGAATATTCTCATCATTATAATCGATTATCTGCGAAACTGATACCGTGCATAGGTTTAATGCATATGCAGACTTCAGTTTATCTTCTTCATTATAAATTATATCTTTTCCCTTGTCTTTATCCTTTTCAATAATCTTATTAATTGAATCAATCATAAGCTCTGTATTTTTCTGTGAGTTTTCTAAAACCTTCAATGAATTTTGCATTATGACTATTTCTTCTTTCTGTCTGCTAAACAATATATATCCCCCCTTTATCTTTTTAAATCAATTTCCATAACTATTGGAATATGATCTGAAATTTCTTTCCTATGCCTTTCAAAATCATCATTGCAATAATCTCTTACTGAATCAACTCTCATAACTTTTGGATGTAAATCTGAAAATCGGTCATCATCATACGAAAAATGATCATAATTATTTGCATATCCACGAACAGGTTCTTCTGGATTTAAACGAGAACGATTTTTTATTGTGGTAAGCTGGTCTTGGACAGTTCTTACCTTATATGTATAATTATTATCTTCTATTACAATTACTTCTTCTAAATACGGACTGTTTGTCCATTTACGCTTTAAGTTAAGGTTATAATCCCCTAAAAGAATCGTATATGCTGGCAGATTATTTCCGTATCTCCACGTATTTTCTTTTGAGTAAATATTTCTAATTAGAATATCAAGTTCATTTTTCCTCATTGTAATATCTCCAAGCTGAATGAAGTCTTCATCTTCTTGAGATTTGTTTTTAGAAAACATAATATGCGTATTAATTATTCGAAACTCATAGTTCTCATATTTCGGTTTAAATCTTGCATAGAAAGGATCTCTAACCAAGTCTTGTTGTCCTGCTTTTCGATCAATGCGATATTGCTTATATATTCGAGGGTAATATGTTCTCTTTCCAGAGGCCGTCGTGCTTTCTGCCAATTGAATTCTCCTTTCATTCCATATGAAAGCATATCCTTCTGCTGCCCATTCTGACTTAGAATTAGGTTTACCCCAAGCACCTTTCCAACTACTTCCCAGCCTTTTCAAAATCATATTCATTGGTGTTTCTCCTAATATTTCTTGCATGGCAACAATATCAAATTGTTCTTCAGCAATAATATATTTTAACATATCCAAATCTTTCTTTATGATTTCATCAGACCTATATGCTTGAAATTTATACATATTAAATGAGCCAATTTTATAAGCCATTAAATTCCTCTTTCTGATTCGTAAAATTATCTTATTAAAGTCATGGTTTTCCCTTATCAGAGTACCACTTATAATCGTATCAATTGCGATATTTTATATAACAAGCAAACATTTTTAATTAGATAAACTAATTTAGAAAACATTAGTGTAAATGTCTAAGAAATAAATTCTATAATCAAGTAAAATGTCTCTCATTGCTTTGTCACAGTTATTATAAATTATACATTCTGCGTTTCAGTAAAACTTAATAATCACAGCACTAGTTATATACAGTTTAGAATTTCCAACCCTCTTTTTCAGCCAACTCAGTTAAATTGCAACAAGAAATGTTGTATGCCTCACATATCTTTGGAATTTTCTTAGGTGAGTTTTTGTTTTCTTCTGTTATCACTGCAATTCCGTATTTCATTGCAGTTGCAATAAGAAATGCATCTCCAGAGGATTTCATATTAGTAAAGTTAAGTAGTTCTGGATGCTCATTTACAATTTTTGTTACATAATGCTGAATATTATTATCGACCTCAATAACCTCGCACCTTTTCATCTGTAGCCAAGATAAAAGCTCTTCATCATCGATCTCATCTCTAATTTCAGAACATATAACGATTTCCTTTGCTTCTATTAGTAAATCAACATTTTCCCACAATGTTTTGTAGACTTTACGCCGGTGAGGTTCGCATGGCTTTTGAGAAATTATAGAACAGGTATCCATGATATAGCGGTAGGGTGGTCGAAATATCATTAATTGCTCTGCATATATATCATCTACCATTTTTCCACCTCAGCCAAGAACTTCGGAATATGTTTTTCCTTGATACCAAGAAAACCGGAAACCTCCTGTCTACTGAAATACCCATCACTAAATCCAATTAGCAGAAGTTTGCAAATTGATGGGCTATACTTATCAACAGCCTCTCGACTCACATTCCTTGGTATTTGTTTTTCTCGTCCCTCCTGACGAGCAGTTTTCTCTGCCTCTCGCTCTAGTAAAAAATTCTGACGAATCTCATCTGCAAAAGTATCATACTCATCCTGCGTAAACCGTTTTGTATCAAGCAATCTTCTGATAATTACCTCTTTACTAATGTTAAATCTACTAGCCAACGTTTCAACATCTTCTAAACTTATGTGAGTTATTTTCTTTGCAGTAAGATAAGCATGTAACGAAGCCACTGGAACAAGAACTTCACCAGCGACAGCATTGCAAAAGACTTCTTCATTTGAGGAAGAAAAAGAAGCAACCATTTCGTTACAAAGGGTTGATTGCCTACTCATGATATGCACTAACTCGTGTATTATTGAAAAGGTCTTTGCAGGATACCTGTCATTTTCATTTATACCAATAATAGGTGCAACATCGTTGTATATAGAAATTCCACGAGCTATTTCCACATCAACCCCAGTAAAACAATGAATAAAGATGCCTTTGCTTTCTATCTTCTGGCGAACGTACAAATAAAACTGTCTAGAAGATGCCAATTTGAACTGTTCCTCCAGTTCTATGTCAAAAAATACTCTAATTATCTCTGCTAAGTAAGATACGTTAACGTCATCTGATATTATAGGCAGTGAAAGTGGTACTCCTACAATATCCATTTCTGATTGTGAAGATGTTAAGAAATCATGGTAACGTATAAGTTCTGCAACAGCAAGATTTAATACACTGTCATCCATTGAAAACCCATACGGTAGTGTCCTTAAGTTGCGAAAAGATGGTATCTTCTTAATAGGCAGATGTTCTTTATTCATATATAATCCTGCAAAAGGAACCTTGAGGACTTTTGCAATACATTTAGCTTGATTGATTGTTGGAAAAACATCTTCTGTATTGTCCATCCATAATCTAATATGTTCCTCTGTATATCCTGTCTTTTTAGAGAGGAACTCAATGGTAATACCAATCTGCGAGCAAATAAAACTAAGTGTTTCTTTATTTATACCTGCAGTGACTCTAGCCATTAAATGATCTCCTTGAAAAAGAATTTATAATTATCTGCATTGTATTTTTATTATATTACTCTACCCCCAATGCCTTAAACACCGCCTCCTGTGGGGTTGAATAGAATATTAAACTAAACGCACCAATTAGGTCTGATGGAACAGTTCCAAGTTCGACTGCGGATGTTATCGGTATCAGTACCTTCTTCGCTCCGGCATCAAGGCAGACTTGCAAGACACTCGCCAGTTCTTCTACCTTAAGAATTGTTCCGCTGATGCTTATTTCCCCTAAAACAGCAAGACTACCTAAAGTTGGTTTATTCAGTGCTGCTGACGCAATTGCAATCAAAGTCGGTAATGTCAAATATTTTGTAATTCCGATTCCATTCAAATCTTGATAGTTAATTATGTAATCTTTTGTTGTTGTACTAATTGAGCTGCTGATAGAACGGCTATTTGCTTTTAGGTAGTTAAATGCTGTGTTTGTTGCTTCTTTTGCCTCTCTATCTGAACTTAATCCTGTACGCTCAAATTTACCATTACCCGGCAAAACTTGTGTTTCCAAACGATATACTCCTATCATTCCTGATTTGCCTCTCGATACGGTATACACGTGACCGGGATTACTTATACCCTCAGGAATCAACTTGCCTCCGCCTTGTTCAGGAACTGATACATAATGTTCTTCAAAGGTTTCATTATCGATGAAGGAAAAATTTACATCATAAAATTCCATACCACCAATTTTTTTAAGCTGTTCTTTTACACGCCTTCTTAGCTCAAGCGATATTTTTATTATCTCTGCTATATCATTCTTTGTAAATACACCATCAGGGTAAAGAAGTTTAGCAAAACCTGATATCAACTTTCTTACACCAATAACATCACGTTGGTTTAAGTTAGTTCCAAATCTGAAATATTTATCACTTATATCACTAAACTGTTCTTTACGCATTTCACGCATAAATTCAGAAAGATAATCCGTTATAAAACCATATTCATTTGTAAAGAAGTCTGGTCTATACTTTGGTATTTCCCAACCTGGCACATAGCAATGCATACGGTCCAGGAAAGCAGTATCGTAAGCCATTGCTTCCGGGAATGGCTCAAATAAATGAGATGTTTTTAACAGCACATCAACACTTTGATTAATATTGCCTACAAAAACCATAGAAGCACTTGCAGCCTTTTCCTCCTTACCACGAGCAAAGGAACCTGATGCCATATAATCCTTCATAATCTGAACACCATCTTTATCTTTAAAGGTAATCCCGGCAACCTCATCAAATGCTACACAATCCCACAATCCTACAAGGCCAACTGTTTTATTTGCCATGTTATAAAAAAGATTAGCAACTGTAGTTTGTCCACCGGATACAAGAATACTATTAGGTGATATTTCTTTATAAATATGTGATTTTCCGGTACTACGAGGACCAAGTTCACAAAGATTAAAATTATTTTCTACTAATGGAATCATACGAGCAAGTAGAAGCCATTTTTCACGTTCAGTAAACTTATCTGATTCCATACCGGTAGAACGAAGCAAAATATTAATCCACTCTTCTTTTGTAAATTCTTTTCTTGCTTCTTTTATTTCATCTAAGTCAATATGAGGCATCTGAATTGGTGTAAGCTTCCTCACACGAATAGGCATAGCTCTCCTATCTTCTTCTGAAAATTCATATTCTAATTGAACAATGCACCAAATACCACCACAAAGTAATCTGTCAAACTTTGACACATAATCAGGAGCAAGTAATATCTCTTTTACTCCTAAATTAGAAAACTCTGCTTCATACCTATCTTGCTTAATATTTAGTTTAGCAGTAATACGGTCTATTACTGTATAACTGCCTTGTTCACGTAAAATTGATAAAACCTTCTGTGCTTCATCAGGGCGGACAAAATTATCTGCTAAAATCTTTTTTACTGTTTTTACACCTTCTTCAATAATATCTGGATCATCAGAGCTACAATATTGTCCCAATAAAAATTCCAATACATAGATTGGGACATTTGCTCCCTCTTTTATAGATTTTGTCAAATCCTTTCGGACTATCTTCCCATCAAAATACTGCCTTAACTTTTTATTGATGACAACATTGGGATTATTTACCTCATCATACCTGTTTAAATCAGCCATCCTGACATCCTCCTAAACTAAACATTAAAACCAAAATCATCAACGAATGCTAAGTCCATCTTCACCTCATGACGAATCACTTCAAACTCATTTTTCATATCATAGGCTACAAGATAATATTTTCTGTTTTTAGCATATTGTTTATTTTTAAAAGTGAATTTTAAACGGAATATTCGCTTACTTGCATCTTTATCCTTTTTATCTGCAACATAGATATTATCATTTGAAATTTTCTCATTATCATCTGTGATAAAAAATATTTTATAAACTGTTTCTTTATTAATATCTGTAACCGGATCTGTCTGAATAAAATCAAGATTAGTCATAAGATTGGTAATCTTATGAACCAAGCTCACAAGTCCAATACTTACTGTCTTAGTTTCTGTATGATATTTATTAGTTCTTACATCTATAACAGGAATAATCAATTCCTGTAATGAAGACCCGCCATGGACATAATTTTGACCTCCTCCGGCAACTTTAAAAACATCACTTCCTATTGGAACTGAAACTACTCTTTTGTCATTGTTTCCTAATATATCACCTAACGTAAAACTTCCAATACCATCTGCATTAACTTTTTCCTCTGCAACAACATATCGTCTGCCAACAAATGCATTATTCTTATGAAAGCCGCTTATTTTATCACTTTCAACTAACTTGTCACGTTTATAAATAAATCCATGATCTGACGTTATTATAAAATGAATGTTGTTGGCACTGGTAAGTCTTTTTATCATTGTATGAATTTCTTCTACAGCTTCTTCACAGGCAATAAATACTTCATTTTCAGTGTTTAGTTTATCACCTCTTGCATCTATTTGATTATGATATATATATACAACATCTTGTCCAACGAACGTCTCTTTCAAATCAGCTATCTTCATTGTTTTTATATCATCAAACTGGACTGCTTTACTATTTGGTATATAAGTTTGCAGTATTTGTTCTCTCGTCTTTAAATCATCACATACCTTGCCATCTACTAAAACCTTATAATCATCACTCATAGAAAGTTCTTTATGTGGCAACAATGCTGACATGCCAAATCTTGTATATGAAGGTAAAACACTTTGCATTGCTGTTATCTTTGCTGTGCATTTTTCATCTTCCTGCAACCTTTTCACCAATGTTTGCCCTGCTTCAAAGCGTAGTGCATCGGATATTATAACAACTGTACGCTCTTTTGCAGTCCTTATATATTTATTAAAAAATTCCTGCTGTTTAACAAGTCCTGTATTCGCCTTTGCTTCTATTAAGGCACTATTCCACGCTACTGATAATTTATCTAAGTACCTATTGGTATAAATATTCTCCACTAATTCACGAAGAGTTTCGTATGGATTGTTATCTTCTACTTTATCAAAGTGAAAATAGAAATAACGATATTTCTGATCAATAACATAATCTTTTTCAATATATTGTTTTGCTATTTCTTCTATTGTTTTTTTAGGCTCAAAATGAGCGGTACGAATTATATGATATGCATTTTCAATAATATAATAATGAGAATAATATACCTTCCTAAAATGCATCTTCCTTCTTAAACGACAAATTTCCGGTATAGAATATCCATGCAATTTAGCATCGGTATCTTCATTCTCAAGCCTTTCAATAAGCCATTTAATAATAAATATATCAACATTACGGAATATTTCACAATCAACTATATTATCTGTACCAAGTCTTTCAAAAATGTCGTCTCCTTTTAAGCTAGAATACACCATCTGTGAAAGTTCATCAAAGTTATCGCTATAAATCAGGCTATTCATTAAACTGTCCAAAAATGCCATTATATTTCCTGATTTGTAGGAGCAATAATTTTTCCAGGCTGTAGGAAGCTCTGTATGAACTAACTTTGAAGTATATGTCACAAATAATGTATAAATAAGCTTTGATAAAGAAGGTGTAATATCTGTATATCCAAATGTTTCCTCACACATTTCCCAGAAAGGATTTACTAAATCATATTTCTCAAATTCAGCCAAATATTTATTATTATCTAACTCTCCCTCTGTAATTACAGTTCTGACGATTTCCTCAAAAGAAACAACCTTAGTCTTGCAAATAACACTCATAAGTGCTGTTTCTATAACCTGTTTATTAAAATTTTCAATCTCTAATTCATAAAACTTCTGTGTTCTATCTTTCGCGCCAAAAAACTTAATGTAATGTTGAAGTACAGGTTTATACTTCTCATCAATACCTAAATCGATAGCTAATAATGAGGCTCTATCTGCAAAAAATTCCTTAGAATATCGTATTGTATCTGCTAAATGATTATCTTTAAGTGCCGGTTTTGGAAAAGGAGCGTATATTAAATAATTTGTCTTTGTATCTTCACGCTCTAAGATATATTTAGTGCGAAACTGATTATCTCTCTCAAGTTTCAAAATCTTTGCATTTTCAAGTTCTAATGTATCAATATCTAATACAAATTCTGCATTAGCATCATACCAGAACACCAGCTTGCGGATATCTGATGCAAATTCACTATTCAATTTATCTGTTATTTGTTTTAAATTCAGTTCTGCCATTAATTTCACCGCCTTGTTTCTGATTGCATTTTCGAATGTTCCTTTATATTTTAGCAAGAATATTTAATTTCTTGCCATCCTGCCCTGTTTGAACTTTATCATAATTAACTTTAACGCCATCATCTAAATCAATTTCTATACGGCTAAGAGCTATATGGGCAATTTTTTCATCATATTCTTTTGTTTCTTTAAGCTGTTTAATAAGTTTCTCTTTCCGTTTCTCTGCCTGTGCAATTTCACGAGCTTGTGTACTATTTTCTACTATATCCTGCATACGATCAATTTCACCCATATAAATTTTCTGCATTTTGTGAAGATAATCTACACGTACAATACCTGTTGTATCTGCATTATAACGATGCATATAGATAAGAGCTTTGAATCCATCTTGTTTACCACTGTCATATAACCAATATATTGGACGTTTCTGATAAATTTTTATATGGTCTTTAAAGAAGTCTTTTAAAAAGTAGTTACGAATTACCTCTCTTGAAGTATCACCTTTATTGCCTAGCGCTTTTGCAATAAAATCCAGATTTTCCTCAAGGGTTTCAGTTCCATATACTTTCTTTATAAATGCAACTAATAATCCAACAATATCATCTTTAAAATATTCTTCATCGGTAATTGGAATAACATTATCATTATCAGGTATGAAAGTAGTATATTTACTATCATCCCATTCGCCACCAGCGTAAGCAAGACCATCTACATCAAGCGAATATCTTCCAAACATACAGCCTATAGCATAGGATATAAGGCTTTTAATATCTCTTTGTAGGTCTGCCTTGCGGACAGTTACATCCTTATCTTCTACCTCGGGAGTAAGTTCATCTTTCAAGCCGTATATTTCTATAAAAATACGATTTAGTTCTTCTTCGTTGGCTTTGAGGATATTAAATTGCGTTTCTGCATTGCTTTCCCAACTTTTAAAAGTATCAACTATTTTAAACTGCCATTTATCCATCTGTGCATCGGCATAATCTGCACTACTACGATATGTAATGAGTGGATGAGTAATAAAATCCCATGATGTTTCAAAGGAATCCCAGTCAGTTTTAGAAATATGAATGGATTTTTTTACAATCTCATTAATCATATTTTCATTATCCATATTCAATAAAATTGGAATTCTTTGAATATCGACAACTTGACAATTGATAGTCGGATTTATTATTTTTAGTATCATGTCTGCAATCTTAGTAGATAAATACCCTAAAACATAATACATTCTATTTTCATCACGAATTACACAAGGTGAACCTGCAACATCCCATAAAAAACCGTTTGGATAATACCTTGCTGAAAACATACCAGAGGTCACAAATGACCATGTTATTCCTTTTTGCAAATAAAGATGTTTGAAGGTTGGTCTTGGTCTGTGAAAATGAGCCGATTCACTCCATTTGACAACATATTCATTATTGCCATACCACTTTCGTGCTTCACCGCCTTTGTTATATGGAATCCAATATGTTTTATTCAAATCTACAGCATCAATATCAGACTGATATAATCCTAAACTGTCATAATTGACCTCTGTCCACTTCCTAAGATATTTGTTATTATCACCAGTAGACATTCCTGTGACTATTTCAGAAATTTCATCTAAAACAATACCTTTGGCAAAAGCATCCAGTATTCCTTGTTGCACCCAATATGCAATGGGCGAACCTGGAATTTTAGAGAATTTTTCTGCTCTTGTTTCATAGAAAAAAACACAATTCTTATCTGCAATTGCTTCTAATACTTTTTCTTTCTGAACCTCCATACCACCTTTAAAATCAGACAGCTTAAAATACAACCCTATTTCTTTTTCTGTTTCTTCTCCGTTTTTTAGAACAAAAGAACAAATAGGTACTGTAGCTTCCTCAAAAGCAGAATATTCCATCTGAACTAGCGTTGTTATTGATTTATGTTCAATGATATGTTCCCTTAGTTTTTCATAAGTTTTTATAAACATCCATACAAATGGTGTCATGAAAGCAGAATATCCATCCTGCTTGCAGTACCCAAAGTTACGATACATAAACACAGAGAACAAATCACCACTATAAGGCTTGTATTCTTCTACTACAAACACTTTTAGATTTCCCTCTAATTTATTCAGATATGGCGGGTTAGTACAAACAACAGTATATTTTTGTGACATAATCTGTGCTTGATTCGTAACCTTTAACATTGTCGGCAAAATATTGCTAATCCAATAATCGCTATCAATTGTAATCTGTCCGGAAGCATTACAGGTATTTAAATATTCATTAAATGCATTATAATCCCTGTTTTCTATAGAAAGTAAACTTCCTATTTCTTTTGCATGTTTATAAGCATTTACAAGATACTCGCCAACTTTGTTCTGCTCTTCATCATATGTAATACCATCACAACTAAACCTGTCAATTGTATTTGTTTCTTCAATAGCACAAACATTAGGCTCGATTTTTCTAGTCAAAAATCTTCTATCATAACTACGTGCTTTCATCATAACTGCAAAATAAGCAAGTTGATAAGCTCGGTTATCTATATCCAACCCAAATAGATTGTTTTCAACAATTGCCTGTGCTGCATCTCTATCTACATAGCCACATTCTCTATAAATTTCCATAAGGACATCAAAAGCATATACAAGAATATGTCCGCTTCCCATGCAAGGATCAAAAAAAGTCATTTCTTCAGGTGTAACCTTTTCATAAACAAATTGAATTTCACCATTTTTAGGTGTAGCAAAGTATTGTAATTTATGTCTTAATTTGCTGTTTGGATTTCTTTCTATCCAATAACGACCTAGAGAGTTATCCACCATATAACGAACAACCCAATCTGTCGTAAATAATTGAGTAGCTGCAGGTATATCGTCCTTTTTAATTGTCCCTTTATAAATATTTATAACCTCATTCTTGCGTTCTTCGTTATAATATTGATAAAGCCATCCGATAATCTCTACTGCTTCTGTAAAATCTTCTTCATCTATATCATTTACTAAATGACTTACAAGACCATCCTTATCCGTAAAAGAAATATTAAGCAAGAATTCTGTATAATCCAATGTCTTTTCAAAGAGTTCAGGTAGCGCCTCATTTAATTTATTGCATTGTTTAATAAACAGCATGCGAAATAATTCATCTAATTTGTTTTCATCTTTTAATTGCATAATTCTGTCTTTTTCATAGGGAGAGAAATCCATATCTGTATCAAATGGAGTTGTCACCATATCCGGTTCTGATTTTCCCTTTGTTTCACTTGAAAGCACACGAATTCGTGAAGGCAAATAATCATTAACTTCCATAAAACGAATTGCAATTAAGCGATTAAACCATGTATAAGCAACTTCTTCAATAACAAATTGAAAAGCAGTTTTGTAATCAGATGTGCTTTCTTTTTCTTTAATTCTCTTTATTAGAGCATTGCGTTGCTCAATTTCATGATTTGAAATTTCTGTGGGTTTGCCTGTACCAATATCAAAAAACTGCACATTATTTGTAGATATTGGCAATGGTTGTAATATAGATTTTTCGTTGATACCTATAATCCCCGCTTTATATGTAATATCACTGATTAGTTTACGTCTGGCCCATATGGCAAAGTTTTTTATTGCTGTCTTGTTCATTACTTCCTCCTGCTAAAATTCTATGTTTAAAATTGTATCCTCTTTAATGCTTTGCTTTAATTTTGCCTTTAAGGTTTCAACATAACGGTCTACATCTGCTTCTGTTTCAATTCTCCAGGTAGCCTCTGAGTTTATTGATTTGATGCTTATAGTCTTTTGTACTTTTAATTTCGGATTAGGTTCAGCAACTTTGCCTGGTTCAGGTGGCGTTGTCGGTGGTTTAGCTGCTATAATACGTGCTTCTTCTGCACTTATCTCATTAAGCAAGCGAACTTTTAATGCATCTGCTTCAATTTTGATGTTTTGTAGAGTGGCTACATTATTACAGCTTTTTGCCTTATCTTTAATTTCTTTAAATCGCTCGTACACCTTTTCGGAAAATACATCTTTGCATTCTTTTCCTTCAAGTTCTTTCACAACACGAGAATGTGCTGCTTCAATGGCAGCAAGTACAGGTTGCTCCATTTTGTCAAGCATTGCATTATAAAGATCTGTATAACGCTCAAGGAGTTCAGGTATCTTTCTGATTTCACTATATGGAGATGACCTTTTCATAATTCCTTTTATTTCAGCAACCACTGTTTCAATTTCTTTATTGACTATAAATGTCTTGCTATCGTCATATATTTTTATCAAGCGTAGGCTCCTGTCCCAAATTCCAAGCTGTTCACCCGCAAAGAAAGCTTTTACAGGTTCATACTTTTCTGCAAATTCTAATATTTCATTTAATTTATTATCAACAGTCTTAAAAAATTCTACTGAATATTTAATTCCTAATAAATTTATAAGCATAGATTTTCCATCTTTAACAACATTATAACCCGGATAGCTTGGTTCATTTTTGTAATGGATTTCTAACTTTTCAAGATCAGTTTTTAGGTTAGCTGCATATTGCTGAAAACTCTTTAATATTGAATCATCTTCGTCACTCATAGGTGTTACATTAAACAATTCTTTCATAACTTCTCTTACAGCTTTCTTCTGCTTGTCATTGGCCTTTTCTCTTTTCTCTGTAAGAAGTTTTTCAAGATATTCTTTACGACTAAGATAGCGGTATACCTCATCCTCTGTCTTGGTTAGTAAAGTTACCACCTCATTGTTAACAAAGAAAGCTATATCTCCATCTTTAAATAGTTTAGCAATTAGCCACTGAACATCATCTTCTATAAATCCGTATGGTTCTTTTGTAAATCGTTCCATTATAGACTTCATGGATGTTTTCACATGTCTTTGGGTGTTCATGCTTATAAAATCTAAAGCATCATTTAAAGCTAATTTATTAGGTGTTTGTTCAGTTCCATTAATAGAAATCTGATTATTATTTCCTTTCAAAACCGCTCTTATATGAGATTCTCCCATAGCAGTGTCTATATAGTACAATTTATGGTATACCGTATGTACAAGTTTACCAAGAGCATCATTGATACGCACAGTTATGTCTTTTGATGCATTCTGTATTTTGTCACCATTTGTATATATATTAGCCTCTTTTAACGACTCCTCTAAAAAGATTCGAGCATTTGAATTTCTTTCACGCATTTCAACACGTTTTGCTTCTTTGATTTGCTCATACTTTGTTACAACGCTAGATGTATTTAATCTCAAATATTTTTCAATTTTTAATGCAGAACGAATCTCATCTATAAATGCTTTATCATCCGGTAGAGCCACAATAACGCATTTACTCTGTCCGCTCATCATACGAAGTGTTGTTTCATCTGTACCAAGTTCATAATTTGGTGTTAATACTTTAAGTGAAATATCGTAATTCTGATTTCCCTTATAAGGTCTGTCATCTACAATCTGATTAAATCCAAAATTATATCTGCCGTTAAATGCCGGATATCTGTATTTTTTCTCTGAATATAATCCATCAAAAATCAACTCTGATACTTTCCCGATAACTTCAGAAATTTCAACATTTTGACTTTCAATTTCCCTATTAATCTCCTGCTCTTCATCAGTCAAAAATACATATAACTCACCAGTTTTTTGTATAAGAGTTTGACGAACAAGACGTTTTAAAGACTGTTCGACTTTATCTTTTAGTGCAATTCTATCATCATCAATATTAGAGACCATTAAGCTTGTTATGTTCTCTAAATTAGCGACAATTTCTTTGACATATTTAATCATAAAAAGTGTCTTTAAAACATTGACATCAAAACAATCTTCCAATTTATCAGGATTCAAATATTCATTATCATAGGCACGCATAATTACACCTTTGTGACTATGATCTAAAAATTGCTCAAGAGCATCATAGAACAGATTGAAAGGAACAATTGTGCCTTCTGGATTCTCCATAATTTTCATAGCAGACTCTTTAAATAATGCTAACATAGAGCGTTCACCTTCAGCTAAATGCTTACCACTCGCTCCATGGGTCCTTATTGAAGTAAGAACACTTGCCAGTAGATTAAATTGATATGGAACAAAAGGGTATACAGCAGAAAAATCATTTCTGTCCGAATATAGTTTCTTTTCTATGCCATCATTAAAAATAATAAGGTTTTTGATTATTGTTTCTTTTTCATCATAAAGAAGTCCTAATGTTTGTCTTCCAGTTTCTGTTTTTTCAAGTATTCTCTTTCTGATAACTTCATCTACATTTGCTGATGACAAGGAAAGCCTTGTATCAAATCTACCTTGAATTTTAGAAAAATCATTTCCCTTTGTTTTTGTAATACTATCAATATCCTGCTGACTTGTTACCACAACCCAGGCTTTACCGTGACAGGCAACTCCCAATTCTTCTACCACTGTCTGTAGGTTTAGCATCAATTTTGAATTATCACCTATATATTGACCCATTTCATCCACTAAGAAAACAATATGATGATTCTTACTTTTTTTATTTATATATTTTTTAACCATATTTGCAAAGGTTATTATATCGATATTATAGGTGCCTGTTGAACTTTCACACCAGTTTTTTGCAGCATCCATACTCATATAATTGATTTGAACCAATGCTTTACATACATAGTCTTGAATAAATCTAAACTGATGTCTCGAGTCTAACCATTCTTTACCGCGTATTTCAGCAAATGCTTTTTTGAAATCTTCATACTTGCCTTCCTCTGTAAGTTGTCTTTCTAAATCTGCCAAAAAGGGGTTAGCTCCATAGAACCCTAAGTGTTGATTAAAGACTTTTAAAAACACAGAAAGAATAGCTTCTTTGTTATTCTGAGAATCGCCCATTCCGCTTTTAGAATCAATATTAAACAATATAACATCACTTGATACATTAGCTGCGAGTTTCATGTCTGCAAGAACCATTTCATTTTTTATCTTTTTATCCTCGATAAAATAATCAATTGCTGTTTTTCCATCAACAACTCGATTTTCCAGTAGGTAGGATAGTATTTTTAAGAAATGTGATTTACCACTTCCAAAGAAGCCGGAAATCCAAACTCCCATTGCATCTGTATTTCCAATAATTCCCCTTTTATAACTGGAGAAAAAATCAGCAAAGTGTTTTTGCAGCTCTCTTGTTACTACATATTCTTCAAGCTCCTGCTTTACATTTTCATCATCACCTTGTCCAACTTTAATAACACCTTTTATATTTCTGTCAATTGGTTTAGCAAACATATTCTTAATATACATAATTCTCCACCTCTCAATCTACGAGCTTAAATGCTCTGTAATAATTAGCGTCTTTAATTTCAGAAAAAAGCATCAATGATAGACCATCATACTTTCCAGGGAAAAACATTACCACTGGAACTTCATCTATATATTGGTGTAAATTGTTTAGAACCTTATGTGAACGCAAAATAGGAAAACACTTCCCTACACCTGTTAAAAATATAATTGAATCCTTTGGTGTATTATTCTTAATATGAGCTAATATTTCATTACTTTGGTTATCTTCTTCCATACGAAGCAGCTCATTGACTGATATTGTTACCTCTTGAAAACCTTTAGTCTTTTCAAAATCTTCACAAATTTCTAAAAAGTCTTCTTGTATCAACAAATCTATAATAATATCATATAAATCAAAAACAACTATCTTGAAATCATGAACATTTTTTTCATACTTTGATTCAAGATATCGCACTCTTTCTCTCACAATGAGCTCTTGCTCTGCTGGGTAATCAAATACATAATAACCTACTTCATTGCCAAGACCTTTGTTTTTTCTGAAATTCGGTTGTTTTATCTTTTCTTCTAATTCATTAAGCCTACTCTCTAAATTACGCACTAATCTATCCCCCTTATTGCTTTAAGTATCTGATTTTCATCATTATCTTTAAGATAATTTTCCAATGAAATATCTAATATCGGCGGTGTGATTCTTTTTTGTTTATCTATTACAGTTAAAAATCCTGCATCAGTTAAAAAATTCATGTACGTACTACTAAGCCTTTTTAATGTCACATCTGTCCATTTGCTAATATCCTCATCTTGTTCCTGCTTATTTTTGAAAAAGATGCTAATGTCACTATCTGTAAGAACGATAGCACCAAGTAGTACCTTTTCTCGATATAATTCATATAAAAACTCAAAAAACAATTTATTTTTCTTTGCTATTGCAATAATATTAATGACTTTCTGTGTTGTTAAGTCTGCATTTATAAATATATTTATTAGGTCTTCATCAAGTACATCCACTCGATTTTTCAAATATCCATAAATGCGTTTTGCTCTATACTCTTTTGAGATACCAAGCAAGTTATCATTTAAACATAAATCTCTAATATCATCCCAAGATTTACCTTCATTTCTTAATTTTATTATCTTTTTAAACTCAATAAACCAAAATGATTCTGATACAAGTCCTGAACTATATTTCTCCATATATTTTCCTCCAAAACATCATGATTATATTAATATAAAAAACTCACGCTAATCGCAGCATCTCTTTACTAATCCTATCTTTTTACAATTATTATTGTAACATAATTATATTATATAAAGCTACTTAATAAACTTCAACTAAATCGTTTAATATATCAAAATAATACAAATTCATAGTTGATTCATTATAACGATAAAATTATATATTGCTGATGTCTCTGTAAAAAATTGGAGAAATCCGGAGTGTTTTCCTTCTTAGAAAGACATCCATCTAGCTGATGAAATACAAATATTGAAAACTAATACTTGCCACAAAATCCCTTGAATTAAAACTTTAATTAAATTGGGATTCGCTATTCCTTTTTAATTAATATCCTCTTAAATTATGTAATGAAGTGCTTAATTCTTCATTTTTTTTTATAAAATTTTGCAGATAAGTTTCTGTGATTATAAACTGTTGATTTCCATCTTTAATCCGAGTTTTTGTAGCTAACACTTGTTCACCGTTACTTGTTATTTGAAAGCTATGAACTATTCGATTTCTCATAATCACAAGTTCATCAAATAGATTTGCTATTGATTCATCAGTTTTTTGAGTAATTGTATTTTTTATTGGTAATGTAAGGTTTCCCGATTCTAAGTCTATCAAGTGATACCAATCATATTGACTATTGTCATCCAAATGCAATATGTTTTCTATAATAAATGCATTATTCGAATTAAATACGCACAGTGCACTTCCCAACAATTCTCGATATCTTTTTGAAGGCAATGCTTGCCTTGTATAATTTTCATACATAGTATTTACCTCAAATTATGCTAATTCTCATTTATTACTTTTACTTTTGATATGCTGTTCTCATATACCTATATTCTTCATATTTAAGTTCGGCATTCAGAGGTCAAACTAAAACTGTTTTTACAATGCCTCAATAGTTGTCTTAACCAATGTTTTACTTTCTATTTTAGTTTTAATGGCAGTATATAAATCTACATCAATTTCCGGTGTTTCTATGGTTACTATTAACGAGTATCTAATTTAGAATATTTTTAAAATTGAGTTCTTGTATTCTACAATTATGTAACAAGATATGAGGTTAAAACATCCTATTCATTGAAAATACTTTTCTTTCAAACCATAAAGTGTTAGCACAATTATTAGTTCTTCGCGATATCTTCTTTGATTTCCATTGCTAGGGAACGGAAGAAAAAATATGTTATTTCCAACTTGGTAGGTATGCATAATGTCAGAATCCCTAATTTTCGGCTCAACTAAAGTTTTTTTACAAACAATGATTATCTTAGGAGATTCTTGTTTTATGAAACTTTCTAATTCAGGAATATTTTCCTGTATAGTACTTCTCCTTTCTTCATTACTTAAATGATTTACTGGATTTTCACAAATATCGTATAGCCAACAACCCCATAGTTTAAATTTATCTAATGTAAATATATCTTGATCAAAATATTTGTCAAAAGCCTTTTTTGTCTCTTTATATAGTGCAGAATCCCCTTGATAAAAAAATGTTCCTCCTTTCGGTCTTGATTCTCCAACAAACAAAACCTCAATATTATCAGGCTTATAATTATTTCTTAAATTTTCAAAATTATTATTTTTCATATTCCTCACCACTCATTATTATTTTTTCAAATGTTAAAAATTAATAATTTACATTATCCGAGTCAAATACCTCTTTTGAAATATTTGGTAGACATTGTTATATATTCAACATAATCGCTCTACCTCAAATCAATTACCCATGCATCCTGTATATGGTCTTCAATTATCTTCCTTGACAGATTGAACCAGCTTTTGCATTCATCAAGAATTATCGAATCACCTGTTACAACTCTTTCCTTGCCGGCTAATACGGCATCCACATTGGGAATCAGGTCGACTTCTACCGGCATTCCCCATTGTTCTGAATATTCCAAAATCTTTGTTTTCAACCTGCCTGAATTAGATACCGGAGAATCAAGATAAAATTTAACCATCGGTACAGATAATTCCTGCAGTGTCTTTCCTATGAGAGATATAGCAGTATCTGTCTTATCAATAATTCTGTAAGTACCGCGAAGGCCTGCCAAATCCCTGTACACCCCGTCCTTACCAAGCAATATTGGGCTTCCTGATATTGCAACTTCCAAAGTAATGATTATATTGAATCCGTCAATATTCAAACAGCCATCCTTAGCGCATTCAAAAGGGAGCATTGTAGCCCTTCTTTTTTCATAATCAGACGTTGAAGATGTTGTTCTTTGAAGGGCTGTTCTTGCTCTTACCGAAAGTAGATAATGGTTACCAATAAATTCTATTATTTGCTTCATTTTGTATCCTCTGTCAAGCAGCCACTGTATTTCTTCTTGGGCAATTTTTAATTCTGCAATGCTTTCTTTTGAAAATATCTTTGTATCATCCGGGTCAAAACCTCTTTTGACATTCTTGGTAGACATCTTTACCTGCTTTCATGTGTTATACTTTTATCATCTATTAATTCACACCACTCATCATAAATCGAACGTAATTCATTATCAAGATAAGTAAGTGCTTTTTCTTTTATTTCCTCCGGAACTCCATAATATGCTTCTGCAATAGATCCGGTAATTGCTGCTAAGGTATCACTGTCTCCACCAACTGAAACAGCTGTTCTAATAGCATCTTCAAATGATGTGGATTCCAAGAAAGCTACAATTGCTTGCGGTACGGTTTCTTGGCACATTTCATTAAATTCATATGTTCCTCTTATTTCATCTATTGTGAAGTCTAAATTATAATAGTTTTTATTTATCTTATGGTATATTTCTTCTTTAGAAAATCCACGCTTAGCCATGAATATTGCAACTGCTGTAGCTTCAGCACCTTTTATACCTTCTTCGTGGTTATGGGTTACAGATGTTACTGTTTTAGACAATTCACGTGCTTCATGTTCTGTGTTAGCAAAGAATCCTACGGGACTTATACGCATAGCAGCTCCATTACCAAAGCTGTTATACGGCTTAGGATTATCGCTGAAAACCCAACGTCTAAACATTCCGCCATAACCGCAATACGGGTATTTGCGCCCGATTTCCTGCATGTATTTAATTGTCATACTTTCCAACAATTTATAGTAATCATGGTTATTCTCACGATAATTTGACAAAAACTTCAAATTCTTCTCTGTTTCCATAATAGCTTTTGCTACAGCAATGGTCATTATGCTGTCATCTGTTACTTTACATTCATCAGTGAAAAGTTCAAAATCCTTATTCCTGTGATTATTAAATTCAAACCGAGAACCTACAATATCGCCAATAATTGCTCCTATCAACTAATACACCTTCTTTCTCTATACTATTAACAGTATAAAGTGAAATTCATCGGCAAGGTCGCTTAAATAGCGACATTTGATGTTAACGAATCATGTCCTTCCATCCTTCATAAATCATAACCATAGCAAATGTATCCAATTCACAGTATTTTAGAAGAGCCTTTTTAATTTCATTACGCTCATAGTCCGTCATTTCGGTAAACTGAAGCATTGCATAAGCGGTCATGGCTGCGCCGCCGTCTCTTACTTGGTCATTATTCAATAATATAAAATCTTTGTCTGAAACATCCTCAAACATTTTAGGCAGAAGCTTATATGGGTCTATAACCTTATTGTTTTCAAATTTAATCCAAGTCCAAT
>Ga0255342_1000956_pt1 | contig 44584 bp, 39 predicted proteins | sample wastewater_treat_3_FD_192416 | JGI IMG/M metagenome (GOLD analysis project Ga0255342, IMG submission 192416) | Wastewater microbial communities from Lulu Island WWTP, Vancouver, Canada - plant14 | ecosystem: Engineered > WWTP > Wastewater > Unclassified | place: Canada: Vancouver, British...
CATTCTTCTTGGTGATAGTACTACCACAGTGAGGGCACTTTTTTTATTCATAGCCTTTGATTTGCGTCAAAGGTAAACATAGCAACGGTTTCAAGAGATTTGAGCATCAAAAATGTCTATTAAGCCTTTTTTTACATTGATAATTGTTAGGTACCCCTCCAAAATCTGTAAGTAGTATTCAGTCTTTCGAATGATTTGGCATTGCAGTGAAAAATGCTTTAACGAATTGTCAGCCACTTGTAAAATCTTATAACCTGAGTATCTTTGCGCAAAATATTACCAATGCTTTCCTTTTTACGTCGCTATAGGGTTGTGCTACTGATATATACCTTGTTGCTGATAGCTGGCCTGATCCTTTTGGCCACTTTCGGCAAAGCAGACATACATATTGTGATCAATCGCCATACCACAGCGTTTGGAGATTTCATCATGAAGTACATAACCCACATGGGCGATGGGATTTTTGCAGCAGCAGTTATTATTCTTCTCCTATTTGTCAGTATCAGGATGAGCCTTGGGCAGCTCATGGCGTTTCTCTCGTCGGGCATCATTGCTCAGGCTCTAAAAAAATTGGTATTCAGCGGGATGCCTCGCCCAAGTGTTTTTTTCGAGGGCATTTACAATCTGCATCTGGTGGAGGGGATTAGGATTGCCAGGTTCAATACATTTCCTTCGGGGCATTCGGCCACCACCTTTGCCATTTTCTTTTGCCTCATATTCACAACCCGAAACCGTTGGCTTCAAGCGGTTTACTTTTGCATGGCATGGCTGGTCGGGTTCTCGAGGATATACCTGTCTCAACACTTCATTTCCGATGTGCTGGCAGGTTCATTCATCGGAGTATCCATGGCAATGCTTTCCGTTTACGTTGTAAGCCGCTGGAAAGCCCAATGGCTAGACACCCCGTTACAAAATCACCTTTTTGCAAAGAAATGAGAAACCTGCTGAAATCATTTGACAGATTCTACCTGATTTTAATAGTCCTTGCGGCTATTCTCATGATTCCGTTTCTGGGAAGCGTCCACCTGTTCGATTGGGACGAGATTAATTTTGCCGAATCGGCAAGGGAAATGATCGTCACAGGCGACTATCTGACAGTTCAAATCGACTTTATCCCATTTTGGGAAAAACCCCCCATGTTCATTTGGATGCAGGTGCTTTCCATGAAAATATTTGGGATTAACGAGTTCGCCGCCCGCTTTCCCAATGCCATTTGCGGAATTATCACCCTAATGATTCTCTATGGTATTGGTAAGCGGTTGATAGGATCAAAGTTTGGGTTGACATGGGTAATGACCTTTGGAGGGTCGGTATTGCCATTCTTCTACTTCAAATCGGGCATCATCGACCCGTGGTTCAACCTGTTCATCTTCCTTGGTATCTACTTTTTTATACTTTACTCACGCGATGACGTAGGGGGGAGAAAATGGCTGCAAGCGCTTCTTTCAGGTTTTTTTATCGGGATGGGCGTGTTGACCAAAGGCCCCGTTGCATTCCTTCTGTTCGCCATCACGGCATTGGTGGTACTCATCATTCGAAGGTTCAGGGTTAAAATTACCGTTCGCAATGTTGTGCTGTTCGGCATTGCATTGACGATTACGGGAGGTTTATGGTTTATCCTTCAGATTGCCATTGGCAATTACTCCATCATTGTCGATTTCATTGAGTATCAGATCCGACTTTTTAAAACTAAGGATGCCGGCCATGGGGGTTTTTTGCTTTACCATTTTGTGGTACTGCTGGCGGGAGTGTTTCCGGCATCGGTTTTTGCAATACCCGCTTTACAAAGAACCAATGGCCTTTCATCTTACCATCAACATTTCAGGATGACGATGATTATTCTGCTCATTACCGTTCTTGTGGTTTTCACCATTGTAAGAACCAAAATTGTACACTACTCGTCACTGGCCTATTTCCCGTTGTCGTTTCTCGCAGCCACTTTTATCTATCAGTCTTTTAGGGAAGAGGTGAAAATTAAATCATGGGTTAATGCAATTCTTTATCCCATTGGCTTTATATACGGATTGGCCGTGTTGGTACTGCCTTATATTGATAAGTTTAAAGAGCGAATCATCGCTTGTGGAATTATAAAAGATCCGTTTGCTATGGGGAATTTGCAGGCCAATGTGCAGTGGACAGGTTTGGAAGTGCTAATCGGCTTTTTAATGATTGCTGCTGTTTTGATTTTCTATTTCCTGAGGAAGAAAAACATACAGGTGGCCACTATTTCCCTTTTCGCCCTGGTTCTGGTTTTTGTGAATCTTACCATACTTTTTGTGGTTCCCCGTATCGAGGGATATTCGCAACGGGCTGCCATTGAGTTTTTCAAAGAGTTGCAAGGCAAGGATGTTTATATTCAGACATTGAAGTATAAGAGCTATGCGCACTATTTCTACTCTCAGAAGCAGAAACCCGATAACCCGCTGTCGTACGATACCAACTGGCTACTAACCGGCGATATAGACCGCGATGCCTATTTCGTGGTTAAGATACATCGTGCCAAATCAATACTGGATGAGTATCCCCAGTTGGAGGTATTGTACAGTAAGAATGGATTTGTATTCATGAAACGCCCCTCAACACCGCCGCAAAATGATCAATGACAAAGTAGTAACCATTGTTCTCCCGGCCTATAATGCTGAGAAAACGTTGGAGAAAACGTACAATGAGATTCCCTTTGATATAGTTGACTACGTTATCCTTGTGGATGATTGCAGCAGCGATAGAACCGTTGAAGTGGCCGAAAAGCTGGGCATTAAGCATATCGTTAAGCACGACGAAAACAAGGGGTATGGGGGTAATCAGAAAAGTTGCTACAACAAGGCTTTGGAGTTGAACTCCGATATAGTGGTGATGCTACACCCCGATTACCAGTACACCCCACAGCTCGTAGGAGCCATGTGCCATCTGATTTCCACCGGTGTTTACGAGGTTGTTTTTGGATCGCGAATTTTAGGCAATGGCGCTCTGAAGGGGGGTATGCCCATTTACAAGTACATTGCCAACAGGATGCTCACCCTGTTTCAGAATATCATGATGAATCAGAAACTCTCGGAATACCACACCGGATACCGTGCCTTCTCGGGCAATGTTCTACGCTCTATACCCTACGAACTCAACTCAAACGACTTTGTGTTTGATAATCAGATGATTGCTCAAATTTTTTTCGCAGGATTTGAGATTGCCGAAATCACTTGCCCCACCAAGTACTTTGATGAAGCTTCGTCAATCAACCTCAGAAGGAGCATTACCTATGGATGGGGGGTTATCAGGGTTACATTCACTTATTTCCTACAGAAATTGGGGCTGATAAAAAGCAAATACCTGGTTAAGAAATAGATTTGTATCAATGGTAGCCCCGTGTCAGGTTGTTGGCAGTTGAGAGTAAACCCTTCTTCGTTTGATAAAATACTGCCAAACAATGCTGTATGGATAAATGGCAATTTTGGGCTCTTTTATTGCCCGTCGTTTTTTTATAATCCCAATGGTTCTACGGATAACGTATAGGTGCGCCCTTACCACCGCCCACGAGAACTGCGGTTTGCCACCCAGGGCATACCCAAATACCGATGCAATATCGAGTGAATAACGTACAGCCATAGTGGAGAACAACTTCTTCCTGTCCAGGTTTTTCAGCAGCATCACCAGATTGTTCCTGTGGTTGAGATAAACTTTCCGCGGGCTGTTGTTAGGCAGGGTTCCACCTCCCACATGGAAAACCTTAGATTGCGGGATACACCAAACGGAGTAGCCCAATCGCTTCAGTCGCCAGCACAGGTCAATCTCCTCCATGTGGGCAAAAAAGTCGGGGTCAAACCCACCGGCTTCCCAATAGGTTTTTGCGTTAATCAAAAGGCATGCTCCCGATGCCCAAAACACTTCAGCAGCCTCATCATACTGCCCTTCATCCTTCTCGATGGTACTCAAAATACGTCCCCTGCAAAAGGGATAACCGTAAAGATCGATAAAGCCACCGGCGGCGCCTGCATACTCAAACTTTTCAGGCTCATGGAAGCTGAGAATTTTAGGAGAACACGCAGCGGCCATGGGATTGGCATCCATGAAGTTGACTAAGGGCTGCAACCAGCCCTCCTCAACCTTGATGTCCGAATTGAGCAGGAGGTAGTAATCAGCATCTATTTGCTTTAAAGCCAAATTGTAACCTCCCGCAAAGCCGTGGTTTTTGTCAAACTCAATTATGCGGATTGCGGGCATTTGGTTTTTCAGCCATGCCACCGAGCCGTCGTTTGAGCCATTGTCGGCCACCACAACCTCCACCCTGTGGGTGGATAGAATGGAGTGCTGCACAACCCTATGCAGAAACTGCTCAAGGTAATGCTTTCCGTTCCAGTTGAGTATGACAATAGCAATGCTTTTCATGGGGTATCGTGTTCGGGTATATTATTCCTTGTGCGTTTCCATCGTCTGTGCGACCACAGCCAATATTCGGGTTGCTCTCTGATCAGTTTCTCCAATGCCTTAACATGCATCTCGGTTATTTCGTAAGGCTTGGTATCCTTTGGGTTTTCAGTTAAAACTTCAAAATCAACTTTATACTTCCCGCGCTTAATTTTAGTCATTTTCCCAAAGATAACGGGAAGATCAAACTTCTTTGCAATCTTTTCAACCCCTAAAAACACCGGAGTATCCTGGTTCAGGAAGTTTGTCCAGTAGTGAATATCGCCCGCTGCCGGAGTCTGGTCGGATATCAGTCCCAGTAAAACCGGTTTTTTCTCCTGTAAATAGCCAATAAAAACCTTCAGTGTCTGTTTCATTGGCACGGGTACGCCTCCAAAACGCTCACGAGCAGAGTTTAATAGTTTTTCAAACCTTTTGTTCGTCAGGGGTTTGTAAACACCCAGGGGGATATGCTTAAATGATGCCCCCATGAGGGCGTAAAGTTCCCAACTTCCATAATGACCGCTGGCTATAATGGCACTCTTTCCATGTTGGTAGAGTTTTTCAAAATAATCCGTGTTATTGAACTGACACCTTCTCATGGCCCTTTCCCTGCCGGCATGTAGCAGGAAAATGTTTTCGTAAAAAAGATCGCAGAGGTGTGTGTAAAACTTTTTCTCAATGGCAACAATCTCAGTTTCACTTTTTTCGGGGAATGAATTGGTAAGATTTGTGCGCACCACCCTACGGCGATACCTCGCTATATAGTACATGATGAAGCACGAAAAATCGGAAAATCTATAGATTACCTTTGAGGGGATCTGGGCTATTAGCCAGGTTGAAATGTAGAACAAGTAGAATAGGAGCGCCCTCATAGTGCAGTGCTATGATTATTTACTTACCATAAATTTGGCAATCACTTCCAAAAACTCATCGAAAACAGCCGCGTTTGATGCCACAATTTCCCGGCCAAAAATGTAACCATTCCCTCCTTTGAAGTCCGATACTTTGCCTCCGGCCTGCTCAATGAGGAATGCTCCGGCTGCCACATCCCACGCGTTGAGACCATACTCGTAAAAGGCTTCAAATCTGCCGCAGGCCACGTAGGCCAGGTCGGTGGCAGCCGATCCCAAACGGCGCATGCCGTGCGAGTATCGCATGAAATGCTCCATGGAGCGCAGGAAAGGCCCCACACGATCGTAATCATAATAGGGGAATCCTGTGGCAATCAGCGAATTTTCGACTTTGGCTGTGGGAGTAACAAAGATCTGGTGACCATTAAGGAAAGCCTTGCCATTGCCCCACGAGTAGAAACACTCATCAAGGCAAATCTCGTACACCACACCCAGGATTACCCTGTCATCGTCCATTAGCCCGATGCTTATGGCGTATGGAGGCAATCCATGGATGTAGTTTGTGGTGCCATCCAAAGGATCGATAACCCAGTTCAAGCCCCCCGGGTTTGGCTTACCCGTTCCCTCCTCGGCAATAAAACCAGACTGTGGGAGAATGCCCTTAAGGCCATTTACCAAACGGACTTCCGCTTCCTTATCGACGTATGAGACGAAGTTATGCAGTCCCTTGCTTTCAACCCTATCAATGGTAAAGGTAGCCCTCTGCTCGCGAATAAATTTCCCGGTTTGGCGTGCCAACTCATTTACACTGTGGCAAATATTTTCTATATCCATTGCAATGCGTTCTCAAATTTATGGTATCAACTCCACCAGAAAGTTACCGTCGGGTGCTGTTTTTGTCAGTTTTACCTTAACGATTTTACCCACCAACTCCCTGGTGAAAGGATACTCTACTTTAACGTAATTTTTTGTAAAGCCGTACATCAACCCGCCCTTTTTTGACGATTCAAAAAGCACCTCATCCGTACGTCCGGTATTCATGGAGTAGAACTCCCTATGCAGATTATCTGACAGTTGAATAAGAGATTGCACCCGTTGGGTGATAACCGACGACTTCACCTTACCCTCGAAACTCGCTGCGGGTGTTGAGGGGCGGCTGGAGTAGGGAAATACGTGCAGGAATGCGGGTTTCACCGTTTCAATGAGCCGGTATGTATGCCGAAAATCCTCGTCGGTTTCGCCCGGAAAGCCCACAATGACGTCCACTCCGATGAAAACATGGGGAATTGCACTCTTGATGAGGGCCACCTTTTGTGCAAACAACTCGCTGCTATAACGACGCTTCATCAATCCCAGGATGCGGTTGGAACCCGATTGCAGGGGGATATGAAAGTGCGGGAGGAATTTGCCCCCACGGGCAAAAAGGGCGATGACATCCTCCCCGATCAGGTTGGGTTCAATGGACGACACCCTGATACGTTCAATACCCTCAACCTCAGCCAGTGCCTCAAGCAGCCCGATGAACGTTTCGCCGGTGGTGCGGCCAAAGTCGCCGGTATTCACACCGGTGAGTATAATCTCTTTAATCCCCTGCTTGGCTATCTCGTGAGCTTGCCGCACTGCCTGTGCAATGGGAATATTACGGCTTTCGCCCCGTGCCAGAGGGATGGTGCAATAGCTGCAGCGGTAGCTGCATCCATCCTGCACTTTCAGGAACGACCGCGTTCTGTCGCCTGACGAATAGGCGGGGAAGAAGTCGTTGAGCGTATCGGCTTCGCAGTTGTACACCTTCACCTTTACATTCTTTCCGGTGGTATTAATGTAGGCAGGGACGTTCTCCCTGCCGTGCGTTCCGAACACCAGGTCAACCCCCTCTATCCCGGCTATCTCATGGGGTTGCAATTGCGAATAGCACCCCACTACCGCAATGAATGCGTTTGGCGAACGCTTGGCAAATTTCCGGATGGCCTGCCTGCACTTCTTGTCGGCATGCTCGGTAACCGAGCACGTGTTGATAACATACACATCGGCATCGGATGAGGGAGACACCCGCTGAAAACCCATCTCCTGAAACTGCCTGGCCAGGGTGGAAGTTTCGGAAAAATTCAGCTTACAGCCCAACGTATAGAAAGCAACAGTTTTCGGTTTATCTTGCATCGAATGAAATCATTGTGTGGAAAAAGTGTGGAATAGCACCCTTGTCTTGCCTCTGAAAACTCATTGTTTTAGCCGGGCAACATCAAGTCCTTCCTCTGTTTAAGGTATTCGAGGTATAGCTCGTGGACAATCCCATCGGAAATGCCGATGGTGGGTACGATAATCTGTTTGGCGCCTACCCATCGCATTATTTTTAGAAAAAGATCTGAAGCATGAACTATAACATCGGCACTGTCGGGGTTTAGTCTTAATACTTTTACCCTCTCTTCAACCGTATAGTAGTTCATAAACTTGTCTATCTCAGCTAGCTCGCTCAGCGTGAGGATTTCCTTATCCCTTTTGCCCGAGATCTTCAGTATTTTGTTAATATTCTCACCCGAACCGATGATGGAAATATTTTTCCCTGATATTTTGAGCGACTTAATCCACTCCTTTACCTTGTCAAAGTCCTCACTCTTAATGAGATTATTGAGCATGCGAATAGTCCCGATATTGAAAGAAATGGATTTTTTTAGCTTTCCTTTTCTGAAATGTACCAATTCTGTACTTCCTCCTCCAATGTCAACGTATAGGTAGTGGGTGTCGCTGTCGAGTCTTTCCAAAAGTTGATTGGTACATATAATTTCGGCTTCCCGTTTTCCATCAACTACCTCCACTTCGATGCCGGTTTCAGCAAGAATGGCATTAACAATTTCGCTGCTGTTGGAAGCGTCTCTGAATGCCGAAGTGGCACAAGCCCTAAAGGATATTACTTCGTTGATATCCATTAGGTTTTTAAATGCCAACAGTATCTTTATCAGCTTTTCAACCTTTTTCTGCGAAATCTTCCCGGTTAAAAAGGCATCATCGCCCAACCTGAGAGGAACTCTTATAAGGGATGATTTTTTGAAAACAGGACAATTCACGCCCTCCATTACGTTCACCAAAAGTAAGCGTACTGCGTTGGATCCAATGTCGATGGCTGCAAATTTTAAAACTTTCAATTCTCCTTAACTTTACTGTGTTTTGTTTTGTAAAATGCATGCAACTCGGTTTGCGACCGGTAGGGCTTCTTCTTCGACTCCTTTTTGTAAGTGTTATCCTGCTTGGCGTTAACAATTCGCGCCTTGACGTTGTCCCTAAAACCGGCTTCAAATATCTCTTTCAGCTCCTTCTGAATGTCGTGATCGTAAACGGGCGATGCCACCTCCACCCTGTAATCAAGATTTCTGGTCATCCAGTCGGCCGATGTAATGTAGTACTTCTCGTGGTTGTTGTTGCAGAAGATGAAGAAGCGTGAATGCTCCAACAGCCTATCCACAACGCTTACCACCTGGATATTCTCGCTTTGTCCGGGGATCCCCGGCACCAGAGAGCAGATACCCCTGACCATCAGCTTAATGGTTACCCCTGCATTGCTGGCCTGATACAGTTTACGGATAACCTCGTAGTCCACAATATTATTAATCTTACAGTAGATGTACGCGGGCAATTTCTTTTTGGCATTGCGAATCTCGTTTTCAATCAGCCAGTACAACTTGCGACGCATGTTATAGGGCGCCACCAGTAGATGTTTGTAGCTGAAAGCCTTAAAGTTATATTCGAGGAAAGTGAAAACCTTATCCACCTCGCTGGTTAATCGCTTGTCGGCAGTAAACACATTGAAGTCGGTGTAAACATTGGCATTGCCCTCGTGAAAGTTACCGGTGCTAAGCGTGGCATAGCTTACCGGAACCCCATTCTCCATGCGGGTGATAAGCGTTTGCTTGCTATGCACTTTGAGTCCTGAAACACCAAAAATTACCTTCACTCCCGATTCCTCCATCTTCTTGCTCCAGAAGATATTTGCACCCTCGTCGAAGCGTGCCAACAGCTCCACCACTGCTGTTACCGACTTCCCGTTCTGAGCGGCATTCATCAGCGCTCTCACCACCTTCGACTCGGTGGCCACGCGGTAAAGGGTGATTTTTATGCTGGTAACCTGAGGATCAATGGCCGCTTCGCGAAGCATCTGTACGTAGTACGAAAAACTCTGGTATGGGTAATGGAGCGAGAAGTCTTTCTTTTTGATAACCTCAAGGATGCTGGGAGCATTTTCGAGAAAGGGAATGGGAGCCGATGTCATGGGCTCGTTAATCAGGTCGGGGCCACCGGGATTGGGAAAACCCATGAAATCTTTGAAGTTATGGTATCTTCCTCCCGGCATGATATTGTCGTCCTCGTCCAGATCCAACTTCCCGGCGATGAACTGTAGCAGATCGGGTGCTATTGTAGCGTCGTAAACGAACCTTACCGGCTGTCCCTTTTTCCTGTTGCTCACTCCTTTCGATATCTTTTCCAGCAGGCTCTCGGCTATATCGTTGTCCACATCCAGCTCCGCATCGCGGGTAATTTTGATGGTGTAAGCCTCGTAAGTATCGTATGGCAGATTGCTGAAAACCATATTCAGGCAGAAACGGATGGCATCGTCCAGAAGAATAATGTATTTATTATCGCCAATGGCAGGCAGTTCGATGAACCGGGGGCAGTCGGCCGTTGGTATTTCCATTAGCGAGTATTCATGCGCTTCGGGAACCAGCTTTTTCGATAGCTTTACAGCCAGATAGATGGTTCGATCGTGGAGCTCGGGGAACTTGTCAATCTTGCTGATCATCATTGGAGCAATGGCGTCGGCAATTCTGCGCTTGAAATACTGCCGGATATAGGTTGCATGCTCATCGCAAAGCTGGGTTTCGTTAATCAGAAAAACTCCTTTTTCCTTTAACTCCTGCACTATTTCATTAAAAATTTCATCAAACCGAACCTGAAGGTTTTGCACAATGCGCTGAATTTTCTCCAATATTTTTTTAGGCTTTTCGGGCATGTACTGCTTAATCCCTTTGCCAAAATTCAGTAACCTCAGCTGGGTTGCCACCCTTACCCGGAAGAACTCGTCCAGATTGTTGCTGAAAATGCCCAAAAAACGCAATCGCTCTACAAGGGGTACCGATTTGTCGGCAGCTTCCTGAAGTACTCGTTCGTTGAACGAAAGCCAGCTTACCTCCCGGCTGATGTAGTCCTTCTTTTTCACAATGGCAGTTTTTGGTTAGTAAAAAGGTTATCGGAATTCTTTGGGATAATGAAAGAAGCTTGAAGTCAGCGTTTTTTGTTCTATGCCTTCCCACTTTTTGGCCGAAAAGGTTAGGCCCACAATTCCCGATGTAGGGACGTTGTCAATGGGGCGATCGAGGAACAGGTTAACAAAATCGGTGAGGGTGGGGTTATGCCCAACAACCATTACAGTGGAAAGGTCGTTTTTGAAAGCTTTTACCATATCCCTGAGCTGTAAGTGCCCCACTGTGTATAAATCCTTTCTAACGTGTATTTTTTCCTGCGGGAAACCTACAGTTTGCGCAAATAGCATGGCAGTATGAATGGCCCTTTCGGCCGGACTGGAAAAGATAGCCTCGAGTTCACTGACTTTAGCTTTCATCTTGCCTGCCATCATTGTAATATCCTTTACGCCCTTGGGTTCCAGCGATCTGTCAAAATCCTGTACGCCGGGTTCCGCCCACGATGATTTGGCATGACGCAGAATTATCAGTGTTTTCGAGTTATCCATAGCGTAAAGGTAAATTGTAATGGGTTAAAGGAGAGAACTTGCCAAATCGGCAAGGTAGCTGCGTTCGCCTTTTACAAGGTTGACATGTGCAAACACCTTTTGTCCCAGCATTTTATCGGAGAGATAGGTTAATCCGTTCGATTTCATATCCAAATAGGGGTGATCGATCTGCTGAATATCACCGGTGAATACCATTTTAGTTCCCTCTCCGGCACGGGTGATGATGGTTTTCACTTCGTGAGGGCTGAGGTTTTGTGCCTCGTCAACGATAAAAAAGACGTTGGAAAGACTCCGCCCCCTGATGTAGGCCAGCGGTGTAATCACCAGCCTCTCGGTTCGCTGAAGCTCCTCAATGTACTGGTATTCCCTGCTGTTGGATTTGAATTTATTCTTTATCACGGTCAGGTTATCGAACAGGGGCTGCATATATGGGCCAATCTTCTCGTTAACATCGCCCGGGAGATAGCCAATATCGCGATTGGCGAGGGGTATAATTGGCCTGGCCAACAGGATCTGGTTAAAACGGCTCTCCTGATGCAGGGCAGCAGCAAGTGCCAACAGGGTTTTTCCGGTTCCGGCTTTCCCGGTAAGCGATACCAGCTGAATATCGGGCCTCATTAGGGCATCGAGAGAGAAAGTTTGCTCCGAATTACGGGGATCAATGCCGTATGCTCTAACCTTTTCCACTCTTCCAATGGTGTTGGTTGATGGATTGTAGTGACCCAGGGCACTGGATTTTGTACTTCTGATGATGAAGTACTGGTTATTGTGCGGTTTTAGATTGATCTCCTTGGGGTCGATGCCCTCTTGCGTCTCGTAAAGGCGTTGAACCAAAGCATCGTCAACATTCTCAATCATCTCTATCTCCTTTTTTAGGATGTCGAGATCCTGAACCTTGTCCGACAGGTAATCCTGCGCCATGAGCCCCAATGATTTCGCCTTCATCCTGAGGTTAATGTCCTTTGAGATGAAGATGACCTTGCGGGTTGGGTTGCTTTTCTGCAGATAGTGGGTTATTGCCAGTATCCTATGATCAGAATTTTTATCGGCGAAAGAATGCTCCATTTCGGGAGGAAAGGGTTTTCCGGTTTCAATCCTCAGTTTTCCGCGCCCTTTCCCCAGCGAGATACCGCCGTTGAATAGGTTATCGCCGGCAATCTTATCTAACTCACGGGTAAACTCGCGGGCGTGGTAGTTGATCATTTCGTTACCCTTTTTGAACTTATCCAGCTCTTCAAGAGTAACTATGGGTATCACGATATCATTATCCTGAAAATTGTATATACAGTTAAAGTCGTGAAGAATAACGTTGGTGTCGAGTACAAAAATTTTAGCTTCCTTTTTTGCCATGGGATTTTTACCTATTAATCGTTTTTAACCGAACAAAATTACTAAAAATACCATTGGCTTACCAGATTTTGTACGTTATTTTGCAGATAAGTAATTGACAAAAATGGGTTTACTTCAACAACCCATCGTATTGCAACAATGCTATTTGGGTAATGAATTATCAGGAAACCATTCAGTTTTTATTTTCTCAGCTTCCCATGTACCAGCGTATCGGAAAGGCTGCTTATAAGGCTAATCTGGACAATACTCTTGCTTTGGACAGCTATTTTAATCATCCGCACCGACAATTTAAATCCATTCATGTGGCCGGAACCAATGGCAAGGGTAGCGTTTCGCATATGCTGGCATCGGTTCTTATGGAGGCGGGCTACAGAGTAGGCCTTTATACCTCGCCGCACCTAAAAGATTTCCGCGAGCGGATTAAGGTTAACGGACAGATGATTACAGAGGAGTACGTGGTTGATTTCATTGCCAATCATGGCGCTATTTTTAACGAGGTTAAACCCTCGTTTTTTGAGATGACCGTAGCCATGGCATTCCAATACTTTGCCACTGAAAAAGTTGATGTGGCCGTTATCGAGGTTGGGCTGGGAGGCAGGCTCGACTCCACCAACATCATCACTCCCGAGCTGGCGGTGATTACCAACATAGGTTTAGATCACACCGATTTGCTGGGCAATTCGTTGAAGAGTATAGCTTTGGAAAAGGCAGGGATTATCAAACCCGGAGCTCCCGTTCTGATTGGCGAAACCCATGGTGAGACGAAAGGCGTCTTTATTGAAAAGGCACGGGAACAGGGTGCCCCGTTAAGCTTTGCCGACGAATTGTACAAGGTTGATCCTATGGGGATTGTCAACCGAGGATTGAGGCTATTTGCCATAGAGGCACAGCAAAGGGATTGGCAGTGCCATGTGAAATTAGGCTTATTGGGCGAATACCAGGCGAAGAATCTGGCAACATTTTTTGCAGCCGCAGATATTCTCAGGGGAAATGGCTTTGCCATCACCGAACTGAACACCAAAAGTGGACTGGAAAAGGTGGTTGTAAACACCTCGCTTCTGGGGCGTTGGCAGGTATTAGATGAGAACCCGCTTACCATATGCGATACAGGGCACAATGCCCATGGAGTGGAACAGGTAGTAAAACAACTTTTGAATACTCCTCACAATCAGCTGCATATTGTTTTTGGAGTTGTGGGCGACAAGGATGTGAGGCAAATTCTTGCGCTTATGCCCGGGAAAGCACAATACTACTTTTCCAGGGCTTCTATTCCCAGGGCATTAGAAGCAGAACAGCTGAAACTTTTAGCTTCAGAATACGGATTGCACGGTAATGCCTATGACAGCGTACGCGAAGCGTTGGATGCAGCAAGGGGAAATGCCCGGCAGAATGATTTGATTTTCATTGGTGGGAGCACTTTTGTGGTGGCCGATATCGTACCATGATAAAATTTTTCTGAAAAATTTTGGGAATAAGAAAAATGCCATTACTTTTGCAGCGCTTTTTTTACAAAAAGTACGTGCCTTATAAATTTGGGAGCTTAGCTCAGCTGGTTCAGAGCACCTGCCTTACAAGCAGGGGGTCACTGGTTCGAATCCAGTAGCTCCCACATCCCATTCCCCGCCACGGCGGGGTTTTTGCTTTTCAAGATTTTACCTAGTACCCGTCTGTTGCCTAAGAGTTATAACGTACTGAATACGAATTACTTGCATTATCTTTTAATGAAGAAACTGACAGCCTGAAAGGAGTAGCAAAACGTCTCATTTTTTAACCTTCGGGTTATGGAGCTGAATATGGCGTAGGCTATGGCAAACCAATGGTCACTGCAGACTATCCAAACTATAAAGTAACGAGTCAATTGCCCCGGCCAGATCACTAATCATTACGGAAATTGAGTGCGGGGGAGAGAATTGGCGGAATAGTGCCAAAACCGACTTTAAATATTCAGGCCATTGTTCCTGCTGCATTAATCCTTGGATTACAAAAAATGGTGTTTGGTGTATGCTTTTTTGATGCTTGCCATCATTTGGAATAAGTACATCACAAACTGTCGTGGTAGGTACCAAAAGGCTTAAGGCCATTTAATTTTGACGCAAAATAACCCTTACTGCCATGCATAAAAAGATCCTTGCTCTACTTCTATTAGCCTTGTTTTTTAACCAGGGCATTAACGCCCAGGACAGGGACACCCTGCCTGCATTTATTACCTATTCGTATATTCCTGTACTTAAATGGAATGTTACAAGTGGGGATCACTTATTTTACCCAAAGGGCCATATGTTCTACAGGGAGCTATATTTAGATTACACTTTTAACCAAAATGCCCTTTCTTCCATTGAGGGGAACTTTGGCATAAAACGGATAGGGCTGCGAATGGGTGTTTCTGTAAATATGGACAACAATCTCATTGGGAAAGTATCCAAATACGGAGGGTATTTGGGATTTAAAAACTTTTGGCTTCGGTTGCAAACCGGGAATATTTCAGGCTCCGTAAACTGGACGGGAGAGAATGTGGGAGGAATTTTAACCACCTGCCCATTCACCGGTAAATACACCAATATCGAGCTGCTTAAAACTTCCGGCATATACAAATACATGGAGGGGGATGTTCAACAAAACCGGCTCTGGGGATTTTTTTACGGCTTTGGATATACCACACTGCCCTTTCCCATTGAGTTTGAAGCAAAAGTGAAGCCTGTAGGGAGTGAGTATCCATTGAATGGTACCCCATTTTACGACCCCAGCTTCAAAACGAGCTGTTATACAATCCTGGTTGGGTATGATATGCTTAGGCAATTTTGTCTCTCAGGGGGAAGGTTCGGAGTTGTGCATAGTCCTGCATCCCGTTTTGGCATATATTCGAGTAACAATATGAAAGTCGGATTAGGCTCGACTACTCTTTCCGACGTAGGTGTAAACAATGCCCACGCACAAAATCCCGGATATACATTGGAGGAAACTAAATCATTCATGGTCTGGGACGGAATAATTTTTACTCTAGGTTGTAGGTATTACTATGCAAATAAGAAGTTTTTCATCCTTGCGGCTGTGGGGTATGATTTGGAATGGTTTACACTTCTTCCATTTACTCCGTATCCAGCTACAAATACCGATTTGGGGTACGAATGTGGTCCTTTCGTTCTAAACCACGGCTTTTCATTTAAGGTTAGTATAGCCTATAATAGAGACTGGAAATAGTGGGTAGGATTACAGTTGTGACTTTATTTTTATTACAGCCAATTTCCCCTTTTCTTTCAGAGAAGGCCTAAAAATGAGGTATTTGGCTTTTCAGGCTCTACTTGCATTAAAAATTTGAACCTTTAAAAACTACAGTAACGCTTTTATATGGGTATTATGGAAGGTAATTCCAGTAAGCAGTGATTTTATCGGCTAACCGCCCGGCTATCCCTTTCATCAGTCACATTGCACCAAAAGTCATCGCTTAATCGGCGAACTTAGCTACATTTGCCCCGTTGGACATTTGATAATAATAAACACATTCCGATACGCTGTGCGAAAACGACGACCAAACCCATTGTTGGAAAGAGTGAGGGTAGAGGATACTGCTGCCGAAGGTAAAGCGTTGGCCAGGGTAGGGGGCAAAGTAGTATTCGTTCCCTTCGCCGTTCCGGGCGATTTGGTTGATATACAGGTTACCAAAACGCGAAAGAGCTACATGGAGGGGTTTGTAAAACAATTTCATGAGTACTCACCCATTCGCGAAGAGCCCTTTTGTTCGCATTTCGGTTTTTGCGGGGGCTGTCAATGGCAGATGCTACCCTATGCTGAACAGCTTCGGTACAAGCAGCAACAGGTAGTCGATCAGCTTACCAGAATAGGGAAAGTGCAGTTGCCAGAGGTAAAGCCAATTATCGGATCGGAGAATAAGCGATACTACAGGAATAAGCTGGAGTACACTTTCTCCAATCGCCGTTGGATCACCGAGCAGGAGTTGAAAAGCGGTCAGGTAATAGGCCCACAGCCTGTTCTGGGATTCCATGTGCCGGGGAAGTTCGATAAGGTTTTCGAGGTTCAACAGTGTTTCCTGCAACCCAATCCGTCCGATGCCATTAGGCTGGAGACAGCCCGCTATGCCATCGAAAAGGGATACCCTTTTTACGATCTGCGTAGTCAGCAGGGATTCCTTAGGAACCTCACCATCCGCACATCGCTCTCAGGCGAAGTGATGGTTATCCTCTCGGTAGGTTATGCGGATATGCCCGCAATAGGAGATATTCTGGATCATCTGAAGAAGCAATTCCCTCAGATTACCTCGTTGATGTATGTAGTCAACCCCAAACCCAACGATGCCTTAGGCGATTTAGAGGTGGTTTGCTATGGAGGCAATGGGTATATTACCGAGGAGATGGAGGGTCTTAAGTTCAGGGTGGGTCCCAAGAGCTTCTTCCAAACCAACTCGTTACAGGCATACCAATTGTACAAAGTAGTGCGGGAGTATGCTGCTTTGACAGGATCGGAACTGGTTTACGACCTGTACACGGGCATTGGAACCATAGCAGACTTTATTGCTGGATCATGTAGCAGGGTGGTAGGCATTGACTATGTGGCTGAAGCCATAGAAGATGCGCATAGAAATGCACAAATCAATGGGATAGACAACGTTAATTTCTTTGCCGGCGATGTGAAGGAATTGCTATCCGACGATTTTCTTTCGCGGCATGGCAAGCCCGATGTGATTATTCTCGATCCGCCCCGTGCGGGCGTCCATCCTAAGGTTATTAATGCCCTCAAAGATGCCAATCCCTGCCGTATAGTATATGTGTCGTGCAATCCTGCCACCCAAGCCAGGGATATAAACCTGTTGAGTACGCATTTCGAGTTAACCCGTATCCAACCGGTTGATATGTTCCCCCATACTCACCATGTTGAGAATGTTGTACTCATGGAGAGAAAGTAATGCTAACCGTTTTTTGTGCGGATTATTCGGGTAAGATGACAAAAATTTCCTCGTCAGCCCTTTTCATCAGGTACTGTTCGCGGGCAAATTTCTCAAGATTTTCATTGTTGGTTCGGAGTTCCTCCAGGCGATTGCGATCGGCCTCAATCTTTTCGAGGTAGTACATTTTCTCCTTTTCAAATTTCCGGATTCGCTTATATGTGGCTATGATATCAAGCCAGTTGCTGCTATCGAATAGCAACATCCACAGGATGAATATGGCCAGGGTAAGGATGTACTTATTCCTAAGCCACGGAAGTACCTTTTGCCATGTAATTAGTTTTGACACAGATACAGGACTGAAAAGATTAATTTTAAAGACAACACACCGGCTATGTCCTTGTTTGGATTGCCCAACAGATCCATAATTCCCAGCTTACGACAAGCGAAATTGTGATAAAACTCAACGGCAGATATGTCAATCATGAAAGAATCAATAGGGTATGAAATAGAAAAATACCATCAGGATCAACCATTCTGCCATTTTGCAATTCGCTATGGCAAAAATAGCTAAAAAACCTAATGCAATCGCCAATGTGCATTGAGTAAAAATCATGGAATAGTTCCCCGAATCTGCCAAGACGATTGTGGAAAATTGGTTAATAATGAGCATTTTATTGAAAAGAATTGGCAAAAACTTATTGGCCATTCTTTTTTTTTCTATCTTCGCATTTAATTAATCATAACCTTTCATTAACTAACTTAAATTAGAAACTAAATGATGATTACTATGAAAAAGATTGTAAGAATTGGAGCGTTAATGTTGGCATCCGCGTTTGTGTTGGCAGGATGTCAGGATGAAATCCAAACGTCAGAACTAACCCTCGATTTGTCAAAAAAGGCGACGGTACAGGCATATCTTTATGCCGAATTGGACCTTACCCATCAAGGGTTGGAATTTGTACCCAATGGAACACGGGTACTAATTTCTATCCCTAATAGCGAATTTAATCCCTCGGCCTCAGGCAATTGGATAGATACTGCCTATGTTAATAACGGGTTTATACAGGCCACTGTTCCGGCTACCAATACTGGGGTGACTGTGCAATTAATTCCAGCTGAGTTTACTTATGATCAGGTTCAACCCTATGGAGCTGTATCAGGAGTAATCCCTAAACTTTATAAGTTTACTGGCACCAGCACATTGGGAGCAGTTAAGCCGGGGCAAGTTCGTACTCAGCAAATAACGTACAACTCCATTGAAGCATTGAGCAATCATGTCGAAACTGTTTCCAGAAGGTTCGAAGGGTATGCTGATACAGATGAAACGGAAGTCGGTTTAGAGTATGTTCCCCGAGGAGTTGTTATGACCATATTTAATAGCGGTTGGTCAACAACCGTAACGGTTGATTTCTCAGGTCGTTTCGATGCTAATGTGCCTGTTAATGAAACAGTCTATTTCCGTTTTCAGGCTCCCAAACAGGTATATACTACTTACCCCTCAACAACTGTCAAGACATACCGTTACACCACCAGCGGATATTTTACCGAGTCTTCACCCGTTTTAACACCTCTGAACTTTGGAGGTGGAGAGCTTTGGGAATAGTTTTGTGGTTAAACGAGATAAATTTTTAACCTAAACAATCAAAGCATCCTATGGCAATTCGTTTTTTAAAATAAAAAAAATGAATGTAGGGAAGAAGAAATTTAAAACAAAAACAAACAGAGAATGAAAAGAATACTTATAATAATTACTGCCTGCTCACTTAGCTTGTTTGCCATGGCACAGGAGGAGTATGTAAGTGCCGGCAAGCCGAGCAAGGGCGATTCCGAATACTTGCCTCAGGCAGGCGATTTGGGGATTGGAGTAGATGGAACCCCATTTTTTGAATACTTTGGTAATATGTTCAATGGCTCGGGGTACAATAACCTCAATTTGGGACAAAATACCCTTTATTTCCGGTATTATCTTACCGATAATTCAGCTGCAAGGCTGGCTATTAGTATCCTATCTACTAAAATGGTTGATAATGAATATGTACAGAACGACGCTGCTGTCTTTGTTAACCCCCTGAGCAGGGAACAGCTGATAGATAGGTACACGTACATTGAAAACGGCTATGGAATCACCGGAGGGTACCAAATGTTTCGCTCATACAAAAGATTGAATGGTTTTGTCGGGGCTGATCTGGGATATGCATTTTATAAAGACAAGGATTTGTATGAATATGGAAACCAAATGTCTGTGGCCAATCCCACACCATCAACTGCTTTTTTTGGTCCAACCGGAGTTAGAACTCTTGAGCGAAACTATGGGGCAACCCATACAGTAAGCATTGGGCTTTTTACTGGCGCTGAATACTATTTTCTCCCTAAGGTTTGTATTGGTGGCGAGTTTGGATTAATGTCAGGTATAAACTTCATCGGACAATCGTACAGAACGCAGGAGCGCATGGTTATATCGCGGCATGTTGAGGAGCAAATCGCCACCGAACCATCCGAACATGCATGGTTTGTGGCAACATTATTCCCATACTCTTACTTTGGTGGGTCGCTCTATTTCCTTGTTAACTTTTAGTTAGCCTTTGCCATTTAACCGAATAATATGAGAGTGGGTTTGCATAGGCAAACCCACTCTTCTGTTTTAAAGTGCTCTGATATCTACAGCACAATTCGTTCGGAGTACACCCTCTTGCCCAAAAGACGTACCACATACAAGCCCTTTGTGGGGTTAGCCAGCGATACGTCTATCCTTTGGGAATGTCCGGCAATCATCCTGCTCGTTACCATTCGTCCTTGCATATCAAAAATCTGAAGGGTGTGGAACATCTCATCGGGGTTGACAAGAATGGTAAGCAATGAGAGTTCGGCATGGTATAGCATTTGAATGCTACTTCTACCATCAGTTGCAACGACATCATCAGGTATTCTAACTTCAACCGAAAGGTTAAAGGTATTGCTGTCGTCTCTTCCATCCGATACGTAAACAGGAACAGAGAGCATGCCTACATAGTTTTCGGCAGGGGTAATGGTGTGATTTGAGCACGAATAATTGTCGCCCTCAAGTACTGTCAGGCTGAAATCGTCGGGGTAAGTGTTGTCTTCATCCTCCACAATCAGATGATCGAGGGTTATCTCAATGGGCACATTCTTATGGGTAACTATATCATATTGTCCGACAATCACAGGAACATAATTGCCGGGAGCGGTACATTCTATGGCAACCGTTGAGGACGATGTCCCGAATTCGCCCGAAATTGTAAATGTAACATCCTCAGTGCCAATCCACTCTTCATCATCAACCCGTAAGGTGATTTCCCATCCATTCTTTTCTATGATAATTTTATCATTCCCCTCCCACGAGAGCTCAAGATTATCAATGAAGTTGGAAATGTATTCGCTCACATCAATGGTAAGGCTATCTCCCTTTACGAACGATAGTTCGGATGGCAGGTTTAACGAGGGATCGGACGAAGGCACCATTTTTTCAATTCTAAAATCATCGAAAAAGAATCCCTGCCCATTGATCATTACATCACTCACCATGCGGAAGCGGAACTTAACGGTTTGCCCTATGTAGCTGCCCAGGGAGATTTCCTCTTTAACCCAATTGCTCTGAGTTCCGTGGTATAAAGGTTTGCCCGAATCCTGATAACTTCCCCCAATCGATGTATGCTGACCCTGAAGCGGAGTCCAGGTTGATCCATTATCGGTAGATATCATAAACTGGGCATAGTCCCAATTCTTTTCAATGTCCCATCGGGCCATAAAATCGACCCATGCCATAACGGCATCCGTTAGGTCAACCGCCATATTCAGGGTAATGAACGTGGTAGCGTTGTTGGGGTAATTGCTGTTTGGACTGTCGTTTATGGATGTGGGAGCTGAATGGTAGTACTGACTTGTAATATTCCACGATGTACTGGTCCAGTTGCCCATGTTGTTGCATTGATCATCAATGATTAGCTCCAAAGAGCCGTATTGTTTCACTATGGTATCTGTGTAGGTATAGCTGCCATTATTTACAGCCAACGCAAATTTTACCAAATCACCGTTGGCAATGCCGGGTTTAAAGGCAATGCCAATGGAGTCGACAGCCGAAGCCAGAACATCCAGATTGTTGAAAACAATTGGTTCGCCCACAGATTGTATGTTGGACGAGATTGGCTGAATGCTTACGGTGAATGTAGGGTTGTTTGCCTGCCCCAGCGAGGTGATTTCGAAGGGGAAGAATGAATTTACGCTACTGAATACCCGTGGTGATAAATCCTTGACGTTGGCATAGGCAAGGGCCAGCCGTGCCAGATACAGGTTCATCCCGGTGTGCCCGGCACATATCTCCTCAATACGGTTAACAGCAGGCCAAAATCCATCCGAAGGCTTTCCCGCTTCGGGCGTAAATGCGAAAATCTTATTCTTGGTGGTTTGCTCACCATACATCCAGTCGTCACTACTACCGTTGGAAACGTAGTTAAGGGTTTCGTAGCACGTTCCGTATGTATAGTGATTCTCCGAGGTAAGCAGCTGGGCATATTTGATAAAAACCAGCGAATCGGGAGTCAGTATATTGGCGTATCCCCATGGATAGATAAGCAAATCGCTGTAGGTGTGGTTATTGAGCGCAAGCGATATTTCTCTTGCTTCGCAGAATTGCTTTACCAGCTGTGTTTCGGGCTCGCTAAAGGGTCCAGTACCTCGATAGGTTTCAGAGCTGCCGTAGGGCGACGACCCGCTGTTGTCGTATCCCCAATTGTAGCCATAATTACGATTGAGGTCAATCCCAAAAGAGCCGTCACCATTATTGCGCCTGTTTTTACGCCACATCCCGCCACCGTTGGGATTAGTGGTATGGTTGTATATATAGCCATCGGGGTTGACACAGGGAATAAAGTACATCTCCAGATTGTTGATAAGGTATTGAATTTCAGGATCACTATTGTAGTTTTCCATGAGATACCACATCTGGTACAGCATCTGCTGCAGCGAGGCCGGTTCGCGGGCATGAGTAAGGGCTGTGTAAAGCACAGCAGGTTTTTCCTGATCTACCTCGGGGTTGTTGGAAATCCTTACCCAGTACACAGGCCTTCCTTCGATGGTATTAGTTGTCCCAATGGGTTGTTTGGTTGATATCAGGTTTGGAAAAAGGGTCTTCATTTCATCCAATTCTGCAAGCAACTCCGTGTATGTATGATATCCTCCCATACTCCCTAACGAAAAGTTTTCGGGAGTTGTATAATTTTTAAAAGACCTTCGGGAGGCCTTCATTTCCATGTTCATACGGTCAATATCGAAAGGCTCATTCCGTTTGCAGTAAAAAGCGCTCAGGTCATCAATAAGAATATCGTACTTCAAACCGGTTTCGCCAATTAGCGTCAACTCGCTTTCCGAGAATTCTCCTACAATGTAGGCTCCGGGTTTATGCTCGCCGCTTTCCATGGGCAATCCTTTTGCTGCCAGTCGGAGAATATCCGAAACATCCGGTGTATATATTTTCACCCGGTAGTACTTCTCAACCTGACACAGCGAACTCTGTGACAAAGCGAATAACATTATCAGAAACAACACATATTTTTTCATATCACTCTTTGATGGGGTTAGTTTAAAAATCAGGGGCTAAAGTTAAGCATATTGTTTTTTTATAGCTACAACATTATATACATGTCGAATACAAAATCTCCCTTTTAAATCGTTTTCAATAATATATTATTACTTTTGCTAGTCACTTTAAATAATGGGATTATGAAGAGATTTTTCTTGATTCTCATGCTGTTTCTAACGGTATCAGTTGCACATTCACAGGTTTTTAATACGGGGCAAACCTTAAAGCCTAAAACTTTCTCAGTTGGACTTGAACCGGCAGTTGTTATCAACGGGGGCGCTGATTTTATCCTTTTCCTACACGGAGGTGCAGGCATTGTAAAGGGTATTGATTTCGGCCTGAACCTTGGTTTTTTAGGCCCATCGGAGTACTTTGGAGCCGATGTGGAATTTGCCATTGCCAAAAATATGTCCATTGCCGCCGGAGCTCACCACTATGGCGTTTTTGGAGTGGACGGAACTTTTAATATCACATTTCCCATAAAGAAAGAGGTTAGAATTTTTACGGGTGCCGATGTGGATGTGAATTTTCCCAAGAAGGATGTAAATGTCTTACTATGGCTCCCGTTGGGGGTGGAAGTGGGCATCAGGAATAACATGAGTTTTATTTTTGAAGCAGAAATAGGTCTCACAGGACCTATCTACCATTTGATTGGCGGAGGCCTGAATTTCTATTTTTAAGAATCATAATCGATAGCGCAAAACATCGCGCAATTTTCATAAAGAAAGAGTTAAATATTTAGCAAATAACATGTCAATTCGTACAAAAACAGCTGTCACAACCCTATTTATAGGTCTTTTTTTTGGTTTTGTAGTTCCTGCCACCTGCAACGTTTTACAACAACCCGGCTACAGTATGTTTGATGATATCCCCGGATTAACGGCAGCAAAAACAACGGGTTTGCCATTTGTAAAAGACAGAAACAGCAACGATGACGGGCAGTGGATACACTGGGATGATGGAGAAAATGCCAATTCCGTTGGAAACAATACTGCAGTAAAATTCAGCGTGGCAGCACGCTGGAACCCGGAGGATATTGAAGATTATAACGGATTGTATGTTACAAAAATCAGCTTCTTTCCTAATTATGAAGACTGTGTTTATACCCTGAAAATTTGGATAGGGACTTACGCACAGGAAGTGTACTCACAAGTGGTAACCCATGTAGATATCGCGCAATGGAATACTGTGGCGTTATCAACCCCATTTCAGATAGTTGATACTACCAAGCTGTGGATTGGCTATAGCGTTGATACTAAAGGAGGTTATCCCGCCGGCTGTGATGGAGGGCCCGCAGTATCAGGGAAGGGGAATATGGTTTATTTTAAAAACGAATGGAATGAATTGTCGTCAGTAAATTCCAATTTAGATTATAATTGGAATATACAGGCTTACGTTACGGCCACCCTTCCTCCAACATATAGTAATGTTACTTTTAACGTAAATATGGTTTTGGCCGATGGTTTCGACCCCGAAACGCACAGCGTTTTTTTGACAGGTGACTTTACAGAGTGGGCTGTTCCGGGAACCGAAGGCTCCATAACCCTTGAGAAAGTAGAAGAAGATAGGGCGGCTAACGTAATATTCCGCGAAAGTTGGGATGAATACCCCGATTTTGCAACCCTCTTTCCCCCTTGGATCACCCATTTGGTTAATGATGATGCCACTTGGTCTGTCAGCGAGTTCGATTTTCCGGGGGAGGAGGAACCTTTTGCATTTATGGTATTCAATCCTTCCATGGCAGTACCCGATGTCAGCGGTACCCAACCGGCTTTCGACGGGGATAAGTACTTGATTGCCGTGCAATCCAAAACGGAGGACGATAATAAATGGCTCATTTCCCCCTCCATATCTCTTATCGATTCATGCCTGCTTCGCTTCGCAGCGAAATCCATCACCGATAGCTACGGTTTGGAGCGTATAAGGGTTTTGATATCAACCGAGGGAGCCGATACAACCAAATTTGTTCCCATTTCCGAAGGCGATTATATTGAAGTACCCGCCGAGTGGACTAAGTTCACTTTTGATTTGAGCGACTACGATGGGCAGCAGGTTAACATAGCCATTCAATACGTTTCACACGATGCGCTAATGCTTATGCTGGATAATTTCATGGTTTACAAACCAATCCATGAATTACTGTATACCACCTCCTTGGAAGTGGAGAACGGAATACACCAGTATAAATATTTCTCCGATGCGTTTGGGCAAGGTTGGAGTGGAGGTGAATGGGATGGCGATCCAAATCGTGAGATTAATGTAGAGAACGATATGGTCGTTAACGACCAGTGGGGTTTCCCGGCAACATATTTTGAGGCCAATATTCTATCCTTTGAATTTGAAGAAGGGCAGGATGAAGTATTCATTGCTCAGGATCATGTGGTTGTATGGTTGCCTGAGGGAGCCAATATTACTGCCTTGACACCGGTTATTTCCATAACCGAGGGTGCCACCATTAACTATGTTTATCCCACCACGATGGATTTTTCCGTTCCTGTTGAGTTTACCGTTACTGCACAGGATGGTGTAACTACTAAGACCTACCCAATTTATGTTTGGACTACGGATGTGAACACTCAAAATCTGGTGAATATTAAAGTGTTCCCTAACCCATTCAGCGATGCCATTCATTTAACACATTATGAGAATTTTAACCGTTTGGTTATCTCTAACATAATGGGTCAGGTAGTTTTTGATATCCCTTTGAGTACGCCATACATCAGTACTGCCAATTTCGCAAAAGGTGTTTACATTGCCACCTTCTATTCCCGTAATGGAGAGAAGGCAGTGTTCAAAATGGTTAAGCATTAGGCCTTTTACTTGTTTTAATACCGAATTTTCCAAAAACTAACGGATATCTTCCAATGGGGTGATACTGGCATTTAGCAATTTCTAAATGCCTTCACCAACCATTAATGTATAAGCAATGTTGGCTTCTGCTTATTCAAAAACTTTGGCTATCGGATAATTGAACAATTGCTCACCTGTCGGGAGGTGGGAGAGAAGGTGTATTGTGTATCATCGCATTGCAGGTGTAATAAAAAATTGGCTTTCGTTGAGTTGCTATTCCCTCTATATTGGCTTGAAAACAAGGTAAAATTACGTACCTTTAAGATGCGAGAATGAGGTTTTTTCATCCGGTTTTTATCAGTGAATCCATGAAAGAGGCGATGTACTATTCCGGAGATTCGCATAATGGCACTGTTAAATGTGCGTTATGCCCCCATGGATGCCATATCCAAAAGGGAAAAACCGGAATATGCGGAGTCCGGCTCAATAACCAGGGTAAGCTTTTTAGCACCAATTACAGCATGGTAACGGGTATTCACTTTGATCCCATTGAGAAAAAGCCCCTTTACCACTTTTACCCCGGCAGTAGCATTTTATCGGTTGGTACATTTGGATGTAACTTACAATGTGTGTTTTGCCAAAATTTCCATATTTCTCATCCCTCGAACATGGAAATTTTAAATACAAAAAGCGTTTCTCTCAACCGGATTCTGAAGGCATCGATTGAGTATAAGGACAATTGTGGGATAGCCTATACCTACAATGAGCCCATTGTTTGGTTTGAATACATGTTCGATATAGCAGTCCCCGCCAGACAACAGGGATTGAAGAATGTAATGGTTTCCAACGGTTATATTAACCGAAAACCCCTGGAGCAATTACTTGACGTTGTGGATGCCTTTAACATCGATTTAAAGGCCTATACAAACTCGTTTTACAACGACATTTGCGGAGGCTCGTTACAACCGGTTAAAAACACTCTGCAGGCCATTGCGAAACGGGGAAAGCATTTGGAAATAACCAATCTTGTTATACCCGGTTTGAATGACGATACGAAAGTGTTTGGCGAAATGGTAAAGTGGATCGCCGGAGAGTTGGGGAATGATACTCCGCTGCATATCAACAGGTATTTCCCATCCTATCGCCTGCAAATCCATCCAACTCCGACAGAAACTCTGCTACGACTGAGAACCTTGGCCATGGAGATGCTCAATTTTGTTTACATTGGTAATGTGTCGCAGGGAGGCGATTTGAGTAATACCATATGTCCGCAATGCCGAAAGGTCGTTATTGAGAGGAGTGGTTATAGCATTGGGTCAAAGGGCATTGACAATCAGGGTAATTGCGCCGGATGTGGTCGCAGGATTGTTGTTCTTTAAAATCTGAAATTATGAAAAAATCCATTCGAAAGCCGGCCGTGGCAGGCATATTCTACCCTTCCAATTCCCAAGAATTGAACAAACTAATTGGCCAAATCGAAAATAGGGAAGCCCAGCGCATAAACCTTGATTTTGCCCGCCATCACATTCTTGGCGGTGTTGTCCCGCATGCGGGCTATATCTACTCAGGGTATCAGGCGGTACATTTTTTCAAAATACTGCAGCATTCGAAACAACCCATTGATACAGTTGTTATTGTAAATCCAAATCATAAAGGCTATGGTCCACCTGTTGCCGTTGATGTCCATGATTTTTGGGAAACTCCCTTCGGCCTCGCGGAGATTGATACTGAATTGGTCGGTCTGTTAGAGTTGCCCACTTCAGCCGATGCCCATAAATTTGAGCACTCGGGAGAGGTGTTGGTACCGTTTATTCAGCACTACCTGCCCCAATCGGTACGCATTGTCCCCATTTCCATACTCCAGCAGTCATACCAGCAATCGGCAGTCCTTGCTGAAAAGCTTTACAAAGCCATTATCAGGTATGGCAAGCATGTTATCGTGGTTGCATCCAGCGATTTTTCCCATTACGTATCCCCTCAGGAGGGGCAAAGAGTGGATAGGCCGATAATTGACAAGGCATTAACTTTGGATGCAGAGGGTATTGACACACTGGTAAAAGTTCAACATTCCAGCATATGCGGATATGGAGCTATCATGACCCTAATAGAGTATTCCAAAAGGATATCGGAAAAGGCTAAGAGTGAAATTTTAAGCATAGGACATTCAGGAGAGATTCATCCTTCGGACAGCGTTGTGCATTACGTTTCCATGATCTATTTTCAAGAATAGCCCATCACAAATTATCGGATTAGTTCTCAGGATATAAATGTGGAGACTTTTTTCTTAAATCCACATTCGTATTTTCATACAATTCGATATTGAACAATTGACATGAGATTTAATAAACTTACTTTTATATACAAAATAAATAAATGAATAATCATAAATAAAATAAAATGCATAAACAAAACAGCAAATATGTATATAATTTGCTTTTGATCCCCCTACGTGCATTATATATTCAGGTATTCATTGTCTTGGAAATGACCTTCCGTTGGCGGAAGTTTTTCGTTTGGAAAGTGTATTTTTCTGAAAAAGTTTCTAACAATTTTCGAAAAAAATGAACAAACTGCAACATTTCTACAGAAATAAAAAAATCTATTGTTAATTTTGCTATAATTGCGTACTGAATTACAAGGCCAAAAAAACATACATTAAGCTATGCTCAAGTATTTTGGACTTTTACTAAACTTACTGGGAGTATTATTCTTGAATTTTTTCTCCATTGGCGATGCCTCTCTGACCATGTCTGTTCCGCGCGAGGTTACTGCCGGTATGGAATTCGATGTGTCGGTTACTTTGAAAAAGGGACAGGCAGAAAGTTTTGCCCGCTTTCAACAGGAACTTCCAAGGGGCCTGACAGCTCAGGTTACCACTAACCCCAATGCTTCCTTTGCGTTTGAAGACCAAAAGGTTAAGTTTATTTGGCTAAGGCTGCCTGCCGACGAGGAGATCAAATTATCGTATCGTGTAAGGGTTGATGAAAGGTTGAAAGGCAACTTTTCCCTTGCAGGTGCATTCTCCTACATCGATGGGAATGAAAGGAAAACGGTTGACCTTGCGCCCAGCAATATCTCAATACGCCCATCCTCTAAGATTGACCCAAACCTGATTGTTGATATTTCGGAGTATCAGCAGATGATTCCTGTTCAACCACCAGTTTCGCTGCTGGCCAGCAATGTGAGATGTATAAGGCAGACGCCCTATTTCATTGATCAGAGCAATGACATGAGGGTTAACATACTGGTAAATAAAGGGAGTACTGAAAAATTTGCAAAAATTGAGGAAGTGATTCCGGCGGGCTACTCTGCCGAAGCCATAAATCCCCGCGATGCCATTTTCACTTTTAAGGACAACACAGTAAAATTTCTGTGGATGAACCTGCCTCCGGAAGAACGCTTTGTGGTTAACTATAAATTGTTGCCTGAAGATGACAAAGGCAAGGTGGAATTGCCCTTAAAGGGAACCTTCTCGTTTATTCTTAACGGATCCACCCAGGTGATAGATATTGTTCAGAGGGATGCCGATTTCAATAACCCCGATCCGCGATACCTCGATGGGATAATCTCTTCAGTACCTGCGCCAAAGTTATCAACACCTTCCGCAACACCGGCCATTAGTTCTACCTATACGGAGACCGATGCAGAAGGAGGGAGGGAAATTGCTGTTCAGTATAGAAAGATTGAAGATAAACCTCGGTTTGCCAAAAAAGTTGAAGAGTTGGATGTGAGCTACATGCTCGAGCCGGAAGAAGGGGTGTACTACAGAGTTCAACTGGCCGCCGGACACCGCCCTGTTGATATAAAGAGGTATTTCCGACGACTGAATATATCGGAGGATGTGAGAACGGAAAAACACGAAGGGTGGTATAAATACTCAATCGGATCGTTTACAGAGTATAAGGAAGCTCGTGATTACAGGGTGAAGATATGGAATACAACCCCGATTGACGATGCTTTTGTAGCCGCTTACAACAATGGTGTTAGGATAACCGTTCAGGAAGCCCTGATGATTACAAATCAAAAATGGTATAAATAGCTCTATGCCATGCTAAAGCAGTTGCCTTTTATAATGATTAGCCGTAAACTTTTTGTCGGTTTTTTTATTCTTGCGCTCTTTACCGTCAGTCCATTGGTTCTTTTTGCTCAGGATGAAGACGATGAGGAGTACTACATGAGCATGCTCATTCAGGAAGTTGAGGTGGAAAACCCTGTATATAAGCCGGTTATTTCATTTGGGGCAGGCGTATTACACTTTTTAGGCGATATAAAAAATCCGGGGACAAATCCCATGAGCGGATCGCTTGGCTATCGGCTGAATGGCTCAGCATTTGTCGGGAAAAAGAACTTTTACCGTTTAAATTTCTTTTTCATGTATGGTACGTTGCAAGGGCACGACTTTAACATTTCCCGCGCCATGCAACAGGATGTGTCAAAACTTAAGGTGGATGATGATGGCGATCCTATCTATCACAATTCGTCTTTTAAAACCGAGCTGTTTTTGGGGGGAGTGTCGCTGGAATATGGATTCGGGCATTGGTTAGGGCTTACCAAACGCTTCAAACCCTTTCTTTCGTTGGGGGTTTCTTCATTTACATTTAGCCCTAAAGGGAATATTTATTATGGCGATGAGGCGGATAAGAATTACTATCATTTCTGGTCCGACGGAACCATACGGAATCTCCCCGAAACAGACCCAAACCATTGGGCTGCTTCGTTACGAAATTTTGACGACAATTGGGAGAGGGACCTGAGCAAAGAGGATTATCACGATCTTGGGAAATATCCCCAGTTGGCTTTTATGGTTCCTTTGGAGGCAGGCTTCGACTTTTACCTTTCGTATAGGGTAAACCTTAGAGTGGCTACTTCAATCAACTATGCCTTTACCGATCTCCTGGATAATTATGACAATAAGGTGGCTGAACGGTATGGCCTCACAGCCAACGGCTACAACGATATGTTCCTGTTTACGAACTTCTCACTCCATTTCGACCTATTCTCCGATCCCAAGTATATCAAGATCGAGCAGGAGTTCATGGAATTGGATTATTTTGACTACGAAGTGATGATGGCCGACCAGGATGGCGATGGCGTTTTCGACCGGTTTGACGAGTGCCCCGATACCCCTCTCGGGGTTGAGGTCGATTCGCTGGGATGCCCATTCGATTCAGACTTCGACGGCATTCTGGATTATATGGATGATGAGCCCAATACACCGCAGGGGGCCATTGTGAACGAAAGGGGTGTTCAACTTTCGCCCGATGCGTTAGCCCAAATGTTTGACATGCCCACCGCTGTCCGTAGGGAAGAGATCAGAGTCCTCCCTGTGGCTCCCATATGGACCCGAAGCATCACTTTTGAACCGGGAACCATACCCCAAAAATTCAGAAGTTTCGACAGTGATGGCGATGGATATATTTCGTTTGAGGAGCTGTTGAAAGCGGTGGAACAATTCTTCGATGGAACACTTAACTTCTCTGTTGAGGAGATCTACGAGCTGAATAACTTCTTCTTCTCGCAATAGCGCGATAGACTTTTTTTACTTTTTCCGCTCAATATGCCTTTTCAGGTATTTGGCCGTATAGCCAATACCTTTTTTCATAATCTCTTCCGGAGTTCCCGCACATACCACTTCGCCGCCTTTTTCGCCCCCTTCAGGACCTAAATCGATGATATGGTCTGCTACCTTTACCACATCCATGTTGTGCTCAATAACGATAACGGTATTGCCCTTATCAACCAGGCGGTTGAGCACATCGAGCAGCACCCGTACATCCTCAAAATGGAGCCCGGTTGTGGGTTCGTCCAGTATGTAAAGGGTTCTGCCCGAATCGCGTTTTGACAGTTCAGTGGATAGTTTAACGCGTTGGCTTTCACCACCCGACAGGGTGGTTGATGGCTGACCCAGGGTGAGATAGCCTAATCCAACCTCCTGCAGGGTTTTTACCTTTTGTAGTATATGCGGAATGCTGCCAAAAAATTCCACAGCCTGATTTATGGTCATGCTGAATATATCGCTAATGCTCTTCCCCTTGTATTTCACTTCAAGCGTTTCGCGGTTGTACCTCAATCCGTCGCAGTCCTTACAGGTGACATACACGTCGGGCAGAAAATTCATCTCAATGGTCTGAACACCCGCGCCCTTGCATGTTTCGCATCGTCCTCCTTTGACATTGAACGAAAAGCGTCCCGCTTTGTAGCCTCTGATTTTTGCCTCAGGGGTAAGCTCAAAAAGCTTACGAATATCGGTGAAAACTCCCGTATAGGTTGCAGGATTCGAACGTGGCGTCCTCCCAATGGGTGCCTGATTCACCTCGACCACCTTATCGATATGCTCAAGCCCGTGAATGCTCTTGTACTCAAGCGGTTCGTCGAAAGAGCGGTACAAGGCCTTGCTTAGCAACGGGCGTAGGGTTTCATTAACAAGGGTGGATTTGCCGCTTCCCGATACCCCTGTTACGCAAATAAAAAGCCCCAGGGGAAATTCAACCGTAATATCTTTCAGATTGTTGCCCTTTGCGCCAATCAGCACCAAGCTTTTCCCGTTTCTTTCCCTTCTGCTTTTGGGTATGGGTATTCTCTTCTTATGGCTGATATAGCAAGCAGTGAGAGAATTGGACTTTGCAATTTCCTTCGGAGTACCGGTGGCCACAATTTGTCCTCCATGCCTTCCGGCCTTTGGGCCCATATCTACCACATGGTCGGCCGACAGGATCATCTCCTCGTCGTGTTCCACAACGATGACCGAGTTCCCGCTATCCCTAAGTTGACGAAGAGAGTCAATTAGCCGGATATTGTCGCGCTGATGCAAGCCTATGCTGGGCTCATCGAGAATGTAGAGCACATTGACCAGTTTCGATCCGATTTGGGTAGCTAACCTGATGCGCTGACTTTCGCCACCGGAAAGCGATGCCGCTCCACGCCCCAGCGAGAGGTAACCCAATCCCACATCCATTAAAAAGGTTAAACGTTCCCTTATCTCTTTGAGTAGCTCTGTGGCAATGGCTTTCTGCCTGTTATTCAGCCTATCTTCTAATTTGTCAAACCATTGCGTAAGGGTTTCAATGTCCATACGCGAGAGCTGGGTAATATCCTTCCCATCTACACGAAACCACTTAACTTCATCTTTCAACCGGGTACCGTGGCAAACCGGACAAACAGCGTACTGTATAAACTGCTGAGCCCATTTTGGCCCATGACCATTAAGATCTTCGTTATGGATATTCTGTATGTAGCTGATAATGCCTTCAAAACTCAGAAAATAGTTCGATTTTACGCCAAGCGATTGATGTTTAAGGGTGAATTGTTCTTCCGAACCGTAGAGAATAACGTTAAGCGCATCTTCGGGAATGCTCTCGATGGGATCGTTCAGATCGAAGCCGTATTTTTGAGCAATGGCATCCAATTGCCAGAAAATCAGGCTGCTTTTATAGGGCCCCAGTGGCTGAATGCCACCCTTTTTGATGCTCAACTTGGGGTCGGGAATTACCCTTTTAATGTCGGCCTCGGCCACCGTACCCAAACCGTTGCAACGGGGACATGCTCCACGGGGCGAATTGAACGAGAAGGAGTGAGGAGCAGGTTCATCATACGAGATGCCAGTGGTTGGGCACATTAAATTGCGACTGTAGTACCTTATGCTTTGACTTTCCATATCAAGCACCATGATGGTGCCTTTGCCGTGGTTCATGGCTGTTGCCACCGATGATGCCAACCGTTTGCTATCTTCGTTTGACACTGGCAGCTTATCAATAAGAAGTTCAATATGATGAATTTTGTAACGGTCGAGCTTCATACCGGGGCGTATCTCCGTTATCTCACCATTTATCCTGACGTAAAGGAATCCCTTGCGTTGCAACTGTTCGAACAGCTCGCGGTAATGCCCTTTCCTTCCTCTTACTATGGGAGAAAGGATGGCCGTTTTCTTATTGAGAAAATCGTTCTCAATCAGCCTCACTATCTGCTCTTCGGTGTACCTCACCATTTCTTCACCGGTGTTGTACGAATAGGCAATTGAAGCGCGGGCGTAAAGCAATCGTAGAAAGTCGTAAATTTCTGTAATGGTTCCAACGGTGGAGCGTGGATTGCGGTTGGTCGATTTCTGCTCAATGGAGATCACAGGGCTCAACCCGGTGATTTTGTCCACATCGGGTCGCTCCATATTCCCCATGAATTGCCTTGCATAGGCAGAAAAAGTCTCGATATACCTGCGCTGACCCTCGGTGTAGATGGTATCAAAAGCCAAGGAACTTTTACCGCTCCCGCTCAATCCCGTTATCACGGTAAGCTTGTTGCGAGGAATGGTCACGTCTATGTTTTTCAGGTTGTGAACCCTGGCTCCCTGAACTATGACCTCGCCTGCTTCGCCCTTTTGTGGTTCCATGGCTAAAAAAACGTTTAATTAGCGCCTTGGTTGTCCTTTATTATGATTTGTACCAAAGCAATTTGGTATGTTCCTATTGGTATGCACTTTCCCTAAAGCCTTCCATAGGGATTTTGATGGTGTAAACCTTTTTTTTCTTATTGGTTAAATAATTCTCCCGCAACCAGGGATTCAGCTGCTTAATCATTTTGTAGCTGGTATTGTACTTCTCGGCAAAAGAGGCAATACTGCTTATTGTGGAATCGACTTCCACCGTGTAATACCTGAGTGGCGGGTATAAATCCTTCGGTTCAAAAAAGAAACCGTACTGCTTAGGGTTTTCAAAGATTACTTTCAGGGCAATACAGCGGAAAACATAACGGCCGGTTTCCTCGCCAAGCACCATGTCGTAGTAATTGCTATTGTTTTGGTGTTCTATCTGCCTGTTAATCCCGTTGCGTCCAAAGTTGTACGATGCAGCAGTCATTGTCCAGTTGCCATAATGCTTATAGCTTTTCAGCAGGTAATCACAGGCGGCATAGGTTGACTTTTCAATGTGGTAACGCTCATCCACTTCGTTGTTTATTTCCAGTCCCAACTCCTTTCCGGTGGGCTCGAGAATTTGCCAAAACCCAACGGCTTGTGATGGGGACACTGCTTGAGTAAGAGCGCTCTCGGCCACGGCAAGGTACTTAAAGTCATCGGGGATGCCCTTTTCTTTCAGAATGGGCTCGATAATAGGGAAGTAGCGGTTACCCCGCTTTAGTAGAAGTACCGTTTGTGAATGCCAATACGTATTGACCTGCAGCTCGCGATCGAGGCTTTCGCGCACGTCGAACAGGTGGAGGGGTACAGGCTCGCCGGCAAAGGTAATTTCCTGTGGGATGGGTACCTGATAGGTAGGGTTAAGGAAAAGGATGGTATCGTTGGGGTAATACTTACCATTGGCTCCGGAGCAGTCGGCCAGGCGGGGGATTAAAATGACGGTTGCCAGCAGTGCTGCGCCGGTTAAAACAATTGCAATATGAAGTATATTTTTCTTGTTCATAGATTATACCATCCATTTTTTGAAGCTGCAAAGTTACACCATTTTTGTCAAATTTTTAAGTAAACGAAGCGTATGAACAGTACGAAATATCACCATTTCAAAGCGGTATTGCGGCTGTAGGGTTGCTTATCGAATTTCCCGTTGATGAATAGATAACACTTTTAAAGTAGATTTGGTTTTCCGGACAGATTGAAAGAGTTCTTCTGAGCCGGGTATTGAAATTGCCCTTAAAAAATTGTAAATTGTGCCATTAACAAAAAGTGTTTCAATGCGGCGACTGTTGCTCCCATTCATGCTGATGATCCCTGTGAAATTGGCTCTTGCCCAGGCCTCCGACGAGTACGTTTCGCGGCGTATGAATATGGTTCTAACGCAAATTACACAGCGAGGAGTTGTCCATAGGGCAACCATAAAGGCAATGGAAACAGTTCCGCGCCATCTGTTCGTGCCAAACAGTTACAGGAATAGCGCATACGAAGACAGGCCGCTACCCATTGGCTATGGGCAAACCATATCGCAACCCTATATAGTTGCATATATGACCGAACTGATGAAGCCCTCGCCTGAGATGATTGCGCTTGAAATAGGCACAGGTTCAGGTTATCAGGCAGCAGTGCTTGCCGAGATAGTGAAACATGTTTATACCATTGAAATAGTGCCTCAGCTGGGGAGTTCTGCAGAAAAAACACTGAGAAAATTGGATTACAGCAATGTAACCACGAGAATAGCCGACGGATATCATGGATGGCCTGAAAAGGGGCCTTTCGATATCATTGTGGTAACTGCGGCAGCCGACCATATTCCACCCCCGCTGATTGAGCAGTTGAAGGAGGGTGGGAGAATGATTATTCCCGTAGGGTCGCCATTCCTTGTGCAACAGCTGATGCTGGTGGAGAAAAAGGGGGGAAAGGTTAAAACAAGGAGTTTAATTCCGGTACGTTTTGTGCCATTCACCAGGGCGGAAGAATGAATAGGGAAAACGCCTCCATATTCCTGCTCTCTGTAGCTATCATAGGGTTTCAGTTGGCCATTATTAACCTTATATCCTATGGCCAATGGTATCATTTTGCATATCTTGCCGTATCGGTTGCCATGTTGGGATTTGGATCATCCGGGGTGATTCTGGCGGTTTGGCCAAAACTGGGGCAGAAGTATGCCTCCAAACTTATATCCCGCTTGCCGGTAATTACCGGATTGCTGATGTTGTCCTCTCCATTGCTGATTGGCATACCGGGTATTCGCTTCGATACGCTTCTGGTTTTTACGTCGAAGTTTGAAGCAGCCAAACTGCTGTTAACCTGTTTTATCCTGTTTTTACCATTCCTTTCGGGGGCAATGGTATTGGGCCTTTTCTTCATAATCCGCAGCAATAGCATTCCTATACTATACGCATGGAATTTAGCCGGTTCGGCAGTGGGGGGAGTGTTGATTATAGCGCTATCGCGCTACCTGTCTGTAGCCAATTTAGCCTCATCTTTTGGGTTAATGGCCATTGTAGCCGGATTTTTCCTCGCCAAATCATCGAAGATGAAACTTGCGATAACCACGGTGGGGTTAGCGGGCTGTTTACTGCTCTTTTTTCAACCTAAAGTGCCTTTCAAATCCGAATTTAAGCCCCTTAGTAAAACCCTGCTGATTCCCGATTCGCGTGTTATCCATACTGCTTCAACTCCTCAGGGGACATTCGAAATGGTATCATCCGGCAGTTTGCGGCAGGCAAGTGGTTTGAGCCTGTCCTACTTTGGCAGGGTACCCCTTGTGGATATGGCATTTTTAAATGCACAGGATTATGCTGCTTTCGAAAAAGCGCTTGCCGATACAGCTTTCTACCATCAAAACCTGTTTTCATTCCCGTACTGGCTGTTTCACTCCCCGGAGGTGTTGATGCTTCAGCCCAATTCCACTTTTCTTACCACACAGGCCGGGCTTTTAGGGAGTGAAGAGATTACGATAGTGGAACCTCTTAGGCCTGTTGCCGACAGATTGGCTGCATACCCTTGGTTTGACGAACGGGTAAGCGTTGTCACGGCCTATCCACGTGAGTATTTAATCAACGAACAACGGCTATGGCATGCCATTGTATTCCCTTCGGTGGGGAGTTTCGGTGGTGCCGGACTATCGGCTCTGAAAGAGGAATACCTGTTTACAACCGAATCTCTTGTCAAGGCCTACCATCTGCTTACCCCTGAGGGATTATTGGTATTCTCAACCTTTATGGATAATCCACCCAGAAATTCTCTCAAACTTATCTCCTTGGTGGCTGAATCTGCAAGGGATTTGGGACTAAAACCCTCCGAGTATATGTTAGCCATGCGCAATTGGAATACCCTGCTGGTTTTGCTGAAACGAAATGTGTTTGAAAATACGGAAAGGGATATGGCCTTTAACTTTGCCCTGGAAAATGGCTTCGATATGGTAATTCCGGCTCCTTTAGAGGAGCTGAATATGATGCCCGACTCAACCTTTCAGCACCTTGCAAACCAAATGATTTGCGATGATCCCTCCAAGGGGGTAGTCGATTACCCTTTCAGCCTCGAACCGCCAACCGACAATAGCCCTTTCTTTTCCAAGTTTCTTAGGATGGGTAAATTCAGAAGCTATCTATCCTGGATGGGTGCCGACGGGGTCCCGTTCCTTGAGTTGGGCTACTTCATTGTATGGGTTAGCCTGGCAGTTTGCCTCTTGCTCGCCCTTATAGCCATTGCTTTTCCCATGCTTATTTCTGTTGCCAACCGTAGTTTTAACGCGCCTGTTTGGTTTTACTTTGCATGCCTTGGGCTTGGTTTTATGCTGGTGGAAATATCCTTGATTCAACGTACCATACTGGTTGTTGGCAACCCCATTATGTCGAGTGCTGTTATTATTAGCACCATGCTCTGCTTTTCGGCTGTGGGAAGTTACCTGTCGTCGTTTATATACATTAGGAGGGGAATGTTGCTTGCCATTCTGGGTATTGCACTGCTAACCTCCGTATTGATTCCGTTGGGCGATAGGATAAACTTGTATATCGTGGGATTGCCCATTTATACCAGAGTAGTAACTTTGGTTTTGCTAATCGCACCATTGGCGCTGCTAATGGGTATGCTATTCCCGTTGGGGATGCGATACCTGCATACATTCGCAACCAATCAAATTCCCGTTGCTTGGGGGGTGAACGGTTTTTTCTCGGTATTGGCTGCACCTGTGGCAACAATCCTTGCCGTGGAGTTTGGGTTCAGCATTGCCTTTGCCTCCGGGGCAGCGCTATACATGGCGTGTTTACCCATCGTGTTGCTTATGCAAAGGAAGGCGAGGGGGCAAACAGGCTAAAAAAGCCTGGGATGGTCAGTTTCGAATTTGTTGAGTACTTTGGAAATGATGGTTTCACGTAAAAACTTCGACCTGTTTCTTATGTGATACCTTTTGCAGTAGATATTAATGGCATAGAGTTCCAACGAGTTAAAGACTAATTCCTTACGATGGATTCTCTTTAGGTTTTCAACCTTGAAGCCGCGACGTTTATGCATATACCCTTGAAATATTTGGCAAGATAGCCCAAACTAACGGTGTGCAATCCTTTATCGGCTTTAAAGAATTTAACATTTTCCCTAAAGTTTTAAACATTAACCCTTCCACATGGCTCATTCGGCAGGTGTTACCTCGGGTACACTCTCTCTTGCCTGTTGTTATCGACATTCTAAAAAAATGATTTTTTAGAGCGCTCATTCTGAGTAATCTTTCTATTTTTGATGAAAAAAAGTGCAGCGCTATTTTCTTGAAATGGCCTACCTTGGAACAAGGTATGTGGGCTGGCAATCGCAGCCCAATGGCATTTCCATACAAATCGAGTTGGAAAAGGCCCTTAGCACGGTGATTAGGGAGAATATTTCAGTAACCGGCGCCGGTCGCACCGACGCCGGGGTACATGCATCGTTCTACGTGGCTCACTTCGATTCCGTTCGAACCGATTTGCATGCGGATAGTAAACTGATCAATAGCCTGAATGAGCTTCTGCCCAACGATATAGCAGTCTTGAACATTCATCCCGTTAAGCCCGATGCCCATGCGCGGTTTAGCACCATTTCACGTACCTATCGTTACACCATAAGCCGTTGCAAGGACCCATTTAGCACTGGCACAAGCTACCTGTACAGAGGTAATCTGGATGTGGAAAAAATGCAGATTGCAGCGGATAAGTTGACACAATACAGAGATTTTAAGTGCTTTAGCAAAACCGGCTCCGATGTAAAAACCTTTATTTGCACTCTATATTTTGCCAAATGGGAAACCATAGGTAGTAAGTTGGTATTCACCATAAAGGCTGACAGGTTTTTGCGAAATATGGTAAGGGCCATAGTTGGTACCCTGTTAGATGTGGGCAGGGAAAGGATAACTCCCGAAGAATTTGCCGGAATCATTGAAGCGCGTAACCGTTCATTGGCTGGCACATCGTCACCTCCCGAAGGGCTTTCGCTGATAGCCATTGAATATCCCGGAGATATTTACCTTGAATAGTTTCATTTGTTAAAACCTGACAGGTTTTTCGACCTCCAGCGAAACAGTGTACATGCATAATGTTGCGGTGCTCTGCACCTAAGCCTTTTCTCTGTTTGATTGGTTACAAAGGTTGCGGCGCTCTGCGCCTTAAGAATGTTTTCCGTTCGGCTGAGGCCCCGGCCTTCAGACGTAGCTGTTTTTCTTGGTTTTACCAAGAGGCACAGCCTGATTACAATAGATTGACGGCGTTACAACCGCTGCCGAAAAGGGGCTGTTTAACTTGTTTTCAGAGCCAGGATATTTGCAAAAAAACCAAATAAGGATTGAACATTGCGAAAGAATAAATAACTTGCAGTGTGTTAAAACAGCTGAAGTTTTACATATACGACAAGGGGGTGTTGGATAGGTATAGTTTTAATGCACATATAAGTGAGTTAGCGTTCATTGTCAAAGACCAGTAATAACGACAGAATGACAAAGGAATTTTTACTGCATAAAGACAAGAAAGAAAACGGAAATCCATCGCACATTCAGGTACATTTGGTTTTGCCCGACACACAAGCCAACGCTTCGCAAAGCCAAAAGAGCCTTCATTTTTTCTGCTCAGAATTTGTTAACAACTTTATTGGACTTTATTTGTCCATTGAAAAATATTAACTACCTTTGGACTGAAATTGTCCATATGAAAAACTCAAAATATTTCAAATCATTCGGAGAACATTTACGTCAATTAAGAGAATCTTCAGGGCTGACTCAAAAAGAAGTTGCCAATAAACTTTCAGTTGACAATTCATTATTTGCCAAAATTGAGCGTAATGAGCGACCACCAACAAAGAAATTCATATCAAATGTTGCTATGTTTTTCAATGTTGATGAAAAAGAATTACATAATGAATATTTAAGCGACCAAATTGCTTACAGAATTATTGGAGAAAATGCAGATTTAGATATTTTAAGAGTTGCAGAAAAAAAGGTGTCTTACATAAAAAACGGAGAGAAATGTTAACAAAAGAATACATAAAAGAATTAAAAAACAGGGGGAATGGAGATATTGGCCAACTCATAAATAAATATCAAGATAGTGCTTCTCTGACTTTTATTCTAGAAAATCTTGGTCAATTACCTAAAGATTTTGATGGTAGTTTTTTACAAAATCTATTAACCCACAAAAATGCTAATGTTAGACTATGGGCTGTAAAAACAATTGGGAAATTGGTAAAAGAAGATTATTTACCAGTTCTTAAGAATATAGCAACAATTGACGTTGACACTAATGTACGACGTGAAGCAGTTTCGTCAATAGGGCGAATGAGAACTATAAATGGACAAAGTGTTTTAACAGAAATTCTTCAAGACAATGACCCCAAAATAGTTTGCCAAGCCATTCGTGGCTTACTTGTTTTCAAAGGAAACAGTAAAATTGATGATAACTTAAAATCATTAGTAAATCACGAGAATGAAATGGTTCGGACTGTTATATATAAAGAATACTTTGCAAAGCTAAAAGATAAAAACGGGCAACCTCATACAGAAAGTTACGACTATTTAAAAAATGTTGTTGTAAATGCAGACACGATTGAAACAATGAAATTGCTCAAAGACGAAAGCATTCATCTGACATTCACATCACCACCATACTACAACGCAAGAGATTATTCAATTTACCCAAGCTATAAAGCATATTTGGAATTTCTTGCAGATGTATTCAAAGAAGTTCACCGTATTACTAAAGAAGGACGTTTCCTAATAGTAAACACTTCGCCAATAATAATTCCGAGAATTAGCCGAGCACATAGCAGTAAACGCTATCCTATTCCTTTTGATATTCATCCGTATTTAATGGAAATGGGTTGGGAATTTATTGACGATATTGTATGGATGAAACCCGAAGCAAGTGTAAAAAATAGAATTGGGGGGTTTCAGCAACATAGAAAGCCTCTTGGTTATAAACCTAATTCAATAACTGAATATTTAATGGTCTATAGAAAGTCAACGGAAAAACTTTTAGATTGGAATATGCGGCAATACGACTGGCAAACCGTTCAGGATAGCAAGGTACCAGAAGGTTACGAGTCTACCAATGTTTGGAAAATTGACCCTTGCTTCGATAAAGTGCATTCAGCTGTATTCCCAGTTGAACTATGCAAACGAGTTATTCAATATTACTCTTATAAAGGCGACTTAGTATTTGACCCATTTGGTGGAAGCGGTACAATGGGAAAAACAGCTAAAAGCTTAAATCGTTACTTTTTCTTGACAGAAAAAGATGAAAACTATTTCGAGTATATGAAATCGAAAAAAACTAAAGAAATGTTTGATACTCATGAAACAAAATTTTTAACACTTAAAGAATTTAAAACAACAATAAAATGACATTAACAGAACAAGTAGCCAAGAATATTATCCGTAAACTTTTAAAAGGAGATGATTACAGAATTGAAGTAGTAACGCTTATCAATGCGGAATTTTTACAATTTGCAATTGATTTTTTCAAGAAAATAGTTGATGCAAAACTTCAAAGTAAAGACATAACGGTTGATTGGTATAAAGAAGCATTTTTAAATCCAAAACTCCCAGCAAAAGAAATTGCAATCAATTCAGGATTGAATAAGAAAACCATTCACAATATGTTCAATTCTTCAACCAAAGAAATAGTCATAGATGCAGCAAATGAACATTATGACGTGCTTTATGAGAGCATTAAAAATTTGGTTGAAACAGAACACGAACTCGATTTGACCTTAACAATAAAATTCAAAAATGTTGCGGTTGATTTAAATGTAAGTGAAAGTTTGATAGTTATAAATACTCTTGCAGTAAAACGAGCTGAGCTTCGTGGCGGTCTTTGGAGCACAGCAGGCAAAAGAGTAGAAAGCCCATTAATGAAAACACTTTGCAAATTATATTCTGTTGACAATAAATACTACAAGGCAAAGTTCAAAAAAGATAACGCGAAAGGATTTGATAGGGAAATTGATTTTTATCTTTTAAAAGACGGTCATGAATACTTGTGTGAAGTAAAACTTATGGGTAGTGGAAATCCCGAAAGTGCTGATGCTGTTATTGCACGTTCAACTAATGTTTTTGTTGCAGACAAACTTTCAATTCAAAACAAAAATCAACTTGACCATTTAGGCATTAACTGGGTTGAAATGAGAAGTGAAAATGGATTTATGCGATTTAAACATGCATTGGAAAGCATAGGGATTCCCCACAAGGATTTATCTGGAAATATTGATGAAAAGTTGGAAGTAATTTTCAAAGAAATATTTGCCTAGCCGATTGGTGGCACATTTGCAAACCGCACAAACCGACACACAAACCAAGTTTGCAAAAGAGCCACTAAGCCAACGCACGACAGACAGACCAACACGGCAGACTGAAAAAGGGGCAGCAGATAACAAGGGTTTGGCGTAATGGCGGGTGAAGTGCTTCGTATGAACATTATTGCTAAATTTGAACTTTGGCACTTCGTATCAACGGTAGTGCTATAATGCCGCCACTACGCCAAGCCCTGAACCGTTACCGATCTAAAATTTTCTCGATGTGACTTTTTTCCCTTAGAAAAGCTTTATATTTGTACAAAGAACTTAAGACATGAACATTCAAGCGAGAAAACTGGTTTTGATTGAAGAATTCCTTCGTATTAGTGATGAAAGCCTTATCGCTAAACTTGAATCATTCATTAAACAGGAGAAGAAAATATCTCACGAAAGGAATTTAAAACCAATGCCATTAAATGAATTCCATGAAATGATTGGCCAGGCAAAGCGTGATTGCGAAGAAGGCCGGGTTATCTCCCACCATGAGTTAAAGAAGAAAGTCAAATCATGGAAATAAGGATTGAATGGTCAGAATTATCAGAAAGACAACTCAAAGACATATTTGATTATTACTCCTTTACTGCAAACCCTAGAATTGCACGAAGGATTGTTAATAAAATACTCCAAAGGGTATCGGTTTTAGAAACGAATCCCCTAATAGGTCCAAAAGAGGAACTTCTAGTTGAGCACCCTGAAGACTTTAGATATTTAGTTGAAAGCAACTATAAGATAATCTATTGGAAAAATGGAAATCTTATAACCATTGCATCTGTATTCGATTGCAGACAGAATCCCGAGAAAATTAAGAAACTTTAGCCGGGTACCCGTTCGGCTGAGGCCACTGCTTTCAGTCGTAGCTGTTTTGCTTGGTTTTATCAAGAGGCACAGTTTGATTACAATAGATTGACGGCGGTACACCCGCCGCCGAACAGGAAACGTACGAGGAAAAGGGGGCTATGGCTTCTTGTTTCTCTTCACTTTGAACTTTGACTCTTCACCCTTAATCAGCCTCTCGATATTCTTTTGGTGGGTAAAAAGCATGAGAATGGCAATGATAATGGAGAAAATGATAAGGGAGGGGGTTGTGTCGCTAAAGGCAAAGACTAAGATGAACGGGAACGAGAAAGCGGCTATCATGGAGCTGAGCGAAACGAACTTGGAAATGATCAACGTGATAAAGAATATGAGAAAAGCGAAAAGTGTTGCCCACGGGTGAAGGGCTAACACGACACCGGTAAGGGTGGCAACCCCCTTCCCCCCTCTGAAGTTTGCAAAAATTGGAAAAATATGGCCTATCATGGCCACCAGCCCCAGGGCCAGCTGAAAGTTAACAAACTGCCCGGTTTCGGGAATGTAAAAATCGGTTAGATACAGCATTTTTACCGCAGCATATCCCTTGAGCATATCGATAAAAAATACCGGAAATCCTGCCCTGGCACCCATAACCCTGAATGTATTGGTAGCCCCGGCATTGCCACTGCCATGTTCGCGAATGTCGATATGATAGAATACCTTTCCAACCCATATGGAGGTTGGGATACTGCCTAAAATGTATGCCGTTAAAAGTGAGATTATCTTTAAAACCCAGTCCATGTCGAGGTTCTGAAACGGCAAAAATACTTAATTGTCAAGTTTCACAAGGTTGTTTATGATAACTTGTATTAATTTGTGGTAAAGATAAAACTTTATTTTTAAACTGCAAAGGATTTTCTTTAAATAATTTCGGATTAATTTTAAACCATTTTTCAAT
>Ga0255342_1000959_pt1 | contig 44538 bp, 38 predicted proteins | sample wastewater_treat_3_FD_192416 | JGI IMG/M metagenome (GOLD analysis project Ga0255342, IMG submission 192416) | Wastewater microbial communities from Lulu Island WWTP, Vancouver, Canada - plant14 | ecosystem: Engineered > WWTP > Wastewater > Unclassified | place: Canada: Vancouver, British...
GGCTGGTTTTGCCTCTGGTTCGGAATCTAAGAACAGCATATCTATCATGAGCAATTGCATCAGGCAGGGTTCATTTTATCTGTCCATGGTTGCAAAATTTTGTCCACGGTTTGGGGTACACTTTAGTTGGCAGACCATTACCATTATAACATGGGAGGTTTTCTTTTTCTACTCATAGCTAAAGCTTCTTTGAACCCCTGGCAGAGCCAGGGGTTTTCGGAATACAAAAAAACAGCGCCTGCATAAAGCAAGCGCTGTTTGGCTTTTTCTGTTGAACCGCGCGTATTACCGCACGCAGTTTGCTATGAAGCGATGTTATCATTAAGTGAATTGAGGGTATTCCTTATCTTCTGCCATCTCTCGTTGTTGAGCTCGCCGCGGAGGCCGAACTTGTACACCTTATCCTTATAGGTGACCTTTACATATGAGAGATGATCGCAGCCTGCAAAAGCATATTTACCTATCTCCTCAAGACTTGAAGGGATAGTCAGATCGCTGAGACTGCGGCAGCCGCGGAAGGCATACCAGCCAACTCTTAAAGTGCCCTCGGGGAGTGCGATACATTTAAGGTTCTCACAGCCGCTGAAAGCCGTATCGGAAATGACCTGAACGGTATCGGGCATGAGTATCCTCACAAGATTGGTGCAGTCGCAGAAAGCGCCCTCGTCGATGATTCCGACGCTATCGGGAATAAAGATCTCGGTAACGCCTTTCTCGTCCTTGTACTTTTTGAGTACACCTCTTTTGATCTTGTAATTCATTAAATTTTCTCCTTATCGAAATAAACATCGATCCATATCCCCCGAACCCTTTGGTTCACTTATATAATAGCACAAAAATGACAAAATGTCAACTTACGGAGCATATTCCGAAGCGTATTCATAAGAATTGCACAAAAATACTCCCTCGTTTTTTCAGAGGGAGTAAATTTTACCAATATTTAAGTTCATCATTCAATTGATTTAAGAGACTCAGCCATATTAATTTTTTCAAGTTTAAGCTTCATAAACAGGTCAACAATAAAGTTGAAAAGGAAAGTGAGAAGAACGCTGTACAGGAAGCTTTTTGGGAGCACCTTTACACTGAAATCCACAAGATCAACTCTTATCTGAGCCATAACGAAGCGGTGTACCAGAATTCCCAGTCCCAGACCAACGACAGTACCGAAGGCAGTGAGAGCAAGATTTTCCCTGAGCACATACGATGAGGTCTCCCGTCGGAAGAAGCCCAGCACCTTTATGGTGGCTATCTCGCGGACGCGCTCTGTAATGTTGATATTGGTGAGATTATACAGCACGATGAATGCCAGTCCCGCAGCGCAGATGATGACGATGAGGACGATATAGTCCAGACTGCTCATCATTTTGCTGAGTCTGACTTTAAGGTCGCCGAACAGTATCACCGCCGTAACATTGCCGTTTTTGGAGAGAGCCGCCGAGGTCTTATAGGTATCGGCGCCCTCTCTGAAGTTGAGCAGCGCATAATTGATATCCGTCTTTTCGCCAAGCTGGGCTTCCATAGTATCCCTGCCCATGAACACTACATTATATACATGGTTCTCGAAGATACCCGTGACCTTCACATTGAGCTCGCGCATATTATCGTCGCGGAGCCTTATGCTGTCGCCCTTTTTCACATTATACCTCTCGGCGATGCTGTGACTTACCACAGCCTCCCCCATAGCAGGAGCAGCAAGAGCATTGCCCTCCATATCACGGAGCACGAAATACTTATCCAGACCGTCGAAGCTGTCCACAGCATTTACGGTAACGCTCTTGACCTTTTTCCCGTAGAGCAGGTCCCACGAGCCCGTGTACATAAGCCTGTGATCGGCGGTATTCTCGTCAAGGAGCTGACTGAGAGCCTCGGGAAGCTCCTCCCCGATATTCTTGAGTGAAGCCGAAGCGTCAGCCACCTCTATCTCTCCGTACTGAGTATCGGCAAAGCCTGCGATGGAGTCCTTGAGACCGAAGCCCGTGACCAGCAGAGCGGTACAGCCGCCTATGCCCAGTATCATCATGAACAGTCTTTTCTTGTAGCGGAATATATTTCTGATAGACACCTTGTGGAGAAATTTCAGCCTTTTCCAGATAAAGCCCACATTTTCAAGAAGTACTCTCTTGCCTGCTTTTGGAGCCTTAGGTCTCATAAGACCTGCGGAGGTCTCCGCCAGCTCCAGACGACAGCTGAACCATGTAGTGCCGACTGAACAGATAAGGGACACCGCCAGAGCGATGAGCGCCAGCTTGGTATCAAAGAGGTAAGGCATTGGAAGTTTCAGGTACATGAGCTCATAGGTCTTCCAGATGACCTTGGGGAACAGGAACGTTCCGCCGAAGTAACCCAGAGCGCAGCCAATGAGAGCAGCGCTTCCGGAGTAGAACATGAACTTGCCCATAACAGTGCCCTCGGAATAGCCAAGGGCTTTGAGAACGCCTATCTGAGTACGCTGCTCCTCCACCATGCGGCTCATGGTAGTCATGCATACCAGAGCGGCAACGAGGATAAAGAACACAGGGAAGATACGGGCTACCTGCGCCACTATCTCGGAGTCGCTCTCAAAGCAGGCGTAACCGATATTTGTGTTCCTGTCCAGAACATATACCTCGGGCTCGGTGAGCTTTTCAAGCTCCTTTTCACCGTCGGCGATATCCTTTTCCGCGTCCGCTATCTGCTTATTGAAGTCCGCGAGGGAGCTCTCATAGTCAGTCTCCCCTTTTTCGTAATCCGCAAGGGCAGCGTTATACTGCTCCATACCTGCGGCATACTGTTCCGGACTGATATCCTTTATCTGCTGAAGCTGAGAAGCCTGTCCGTCCAGCTGAGCCTTTGCGCTGTCAAGGTCGGCTCTTGCGCTGTCAAGCTTCTGCTGACCCTCGGCGCGCTTGTCGTCCAGCTCTTTTCTGCCGTCGTCCAGTTTTTCCTGTGCCTCGCTGCGGAGCTTCTCAAAACGGATACCGGCTCTTGAACGGGCGATATCCTCCCACTGCTTGTCTCTGCCGTCCATGAAGCTGTCGTACTCATCGGAATACAGCTGATAGTCCTGCTGAAAGCGAACATAAGCCTCGGTGTAGACCTCCATATCGAAGGCATCCTCGGGGAGGTAAATGAAAGCGGTTATCTCGCCGTTCCCGACAGATGTGGTACCTCTCTCGAAATTGATATACAATGAGGAGTCGCACACACCCACGATCTTCAGCTTGTCAGCTTTAAGAGCATTTCTGACTCTTTCTGAGTTCTCCCCCGACACGGTAAAGACCTTGCCGATATCGAAGCCCTCTTTGTCACCGTCCACAAGGCATTCATCGGGAGCCTCGGGCATTCTGCCCTTTGTGAGCCTGATACCGTTGATATCCTTTGTAAGTGAATGTGCCCTGAGAACGTGTTCTCTTTCTCCTGCGGTGAGGATATCGAGACTGTAAGCTCCCTCTGCACTTCTCACATCGGGACGGCTGCGGAAGTCCTCAATATCATCCTCCTGCCAGCCCAGAGAGGACAAGAGTCTGTAATCGTAGAACTGTTTCTCATTCATAAAGCCGCTTACGGTATTCACCATAGCAGGAGTGGTTATCCTTACCCCCGTAAAGAAGCCCACACCGAGAGCGATTATCGCCATTATAGCAAAAAAACGCCCGAATGTGCCTTTTATTTCGCGGAGAGTAGTTTTTCTTATAGCCGAACCCATACCGTCACCACTCTATATCCGCGATATCAACGATATTATCGTTCATACGCACACTTGAAACGGTACCGTTCTTAACGGTGATTATGCGGTCAGCCATAGGTGTAAGCGCCTGATTGTGGGTAATGACCACCACTGTCATACCGTTTTTGCGGCAGGTGTCCTGAAGCAGCTTCAGAACCGCCTTACCTGTTTCGTAGTCGAGAGCACCGGTAGGCTCATCGCAGAGGAGGAGCTTGGGATTTTTCGCGAGGGCTCTTGCAATGGCTACTCTCTGCTGCTCACCGCCCGAAAGCTGAGCAGGAAAATTCTTTATACGCTCCCCAAGTCCCACCTGCTGAAGGACCTTTTCCGCGTCAAGGGGGTCTGTGCATATCTGAGCGGCAAGCTCCACATTTTCCAGAGCTGTCAGATTCTGCACCAGATTATAGAACTGGAAAACGAAGCCCACATCATAGCGTCTGTAAGCGGTGAGCTTCTTTTTATTAAGGGCAGATATCTCAGTACCGTCGAGAAAGACGCTTCCCGAGGTAAGGGTATCCATTCCGCCGAGGATATTGAGGATAGTGGTCTTGCCTGCACCCGAAGCACCGACAATAACGCAGAACTCACCCTTGTTTATCTCAAAATTCACGTCACTGAGAGCGTGTATCTCTATCTCGCCTGTCCTGTATGTTTTTTTCACATTTCTGAACTCAACGTAAGCGCTCATAACAATCCTTTCGTACAAATGAATTAATTTCGCCCATTACGCCGTGCATGGACGCAGGCGTCCGACGGTTTCGGCACCTTACGAAAACGCAGCGGCATAATGAAAGAAGCCGAAACCGTCAGGCTGCGCTTCGCGCAGCCTATGCACGGCTGACTTTAGTATAGCACGCGGAGTAATTTTTTCCCTCCTGTGACCTACGCCGCGAACATGGGAGCGGAGACTCTCCACCCGCCTATGCACGGCTCAACATGGATAAATTATACCACAACGCAGGAAGTCTGTAAAGCGCGGCGATAAGATTAAAAATTTTAAGTCATAATATCACCACATTCTGCATATTTTCTGTTTACAAATGCAGACAAATAATGTATAATATAATAAGTATTAATTTCGGAAAGGAGTTTTTCCATGAAGCTTTTCAGGAGGATATTATCCGCAGCAGCGGCAATGACAGTATTTGCGACAACATTTGCAGCAGTGCCCATGAGTGAGTCTGCGGCAGCGACAGTAGTAACCGTATCGCCCTACGACGTATACGACATAAACGGAGGAAAATTTGAGGGCTGGGGAACCTCGCTTTGCTGGTGGGCAAACCGAGTGGGATATTCGGACAGTCTCGCCCAGCAGTGTGCGGACACATTTTTCAGTCCCGACGGACTGGGACTCAACATCGCCAGATTCAACATCGGCGGCGGCGATGACCCGAGCCATACACATATAACCCGAACCGACTCAAATATGCCGGGCTACACCAAGTACAATAACGGAAACGTCACCTACGACTGGTCTGCTGACCACAACCAGAGGAACGTGCTGGAGCGCTGTATCAAGGCGGCAGGAGATGACATGATAGTCGAGATGTTCTCCAACTCTCCCCCCTACTATATGACCAACAGCGGATGCAGCACGGGAGCAAAAGACTCGGGCAAGAACAATCTCCGCGATGACAAGTACACTGATTTTGCGGAGTATCTTGCAGAGGTAACAGCCCACTACGAAAACGACTGGGGCATACACGTCCAGAGCATAACCCCCATGAACGAGCCATACACGAACTACTGGGGAGCTTTCAGCAACAAGCAGGAGGGCTGTCATTTCGATCAGGGCGGTTCAATGGACAAGATATATCAGGAGCTTGCAAAGTCCCTGCAAAAACGCGGACTGAACAATATAATCATCAGCGCCTGTGACGAATCAGTTATCGACACACAGATAACCTCATGGAACAAGATGTCTGACACCACCAAGTCGCTCATCGGACGAATAGACACCCACACCTACGGCGGCAGCCAGCGCAGCCAGCTCAAGGACACCGCCATAAAGGCAGGCAGGAACCTGTGGATGAGCGAGGTGGACGGCGGCTCAACAGCAGGCACCAACGCAGGAGAAATGGGCGCAGGTCTGTGGCTTGCAGACCGCATAACTCTTGACCTCAACGAGCTGAACTCCTCTGCTTGGATACTGTGGCAGGTCATCGACAACCACATTTCCGCAGTGGGAATGAACGGCAACAAGGACAAGGGCATGGTAAATACACAGGGCGGCTACTGGGGACTTGCAGTCGCCGACCACGACAACGACAGGATAATCCTCACCAAGAAATACTACTCCATGGGACAGTTCTCACGCTACATCCGCCCGGGAATGACCATGCTCAAGAGCAGCAACAACTGTGTGGCAGCCTTTGACGAAAAGGGCGGCAGACTTGTTATCGTAGCCACCAACGACGGCTCCTCGGACAAGCAGCTGACATTTGATCTTTCGGGCTTCAGCGCACTGGGCAATACAGCACAGACCATCCGCACCAGCAATTCCGAGAACTGGAAGGACGTCGGCAATGCCAATGTATCAGGCGGCGCACTTCAGGCAAATCTTGCAAAGCAGTCCGTTACCACCTTCATCATTGACGGAGTAAAGGGCGGCATTGACCTTACCGACAAGATAGATCTTTCCGCAGCGACACTCAGCGGCTCAGACTCATGGCACAGCGACTCATCCACAAACTATGCAAAGGTATTCGACGGCAATACAGCCACCTACTTTGACGGTGTAAGCAACGGCTGGGTGCAGGCAGACCTTGGCGAGCTCCATGACATAACCGCATTCGGCTATGCACCCAGAAGCGGCTATGAGTACCGCATGACAGACGGCAGATTTATGGTATCACAGGACGGTCAGACATGGACAAACCTTTATACCGTGCAGGGCAAGCCCTCCTCGGGAATGCACTACATAACCTCCATCCCCGAGAACACCACCATCCGCTACATCCGTTACGAGGTACCCTCGGGACAGCCGCAGAACGAGTACAACAAGGACAGCTCCTACTGTGCAAATATCGCGGAGATAGAGCTTTTCGGAGTTCCCCACGGACAGGGCACCAGACCGGCATATGACAAGCTCACAGCCAAAGAGGTAACAGGTACACGTTCATGGCACGACTCCACAGCCACATCAGCAGACAAGGCATATGACGGTGACCTGAACACCTACTTTGACGGACTCCAGAGCGGAAACGTCACACTTGACCTCGGTACCGTATGTGATATCGAAACCATCGCATACTGCCCGAGACGTGATTACGAAACCAGAATGATAGGCGGATATTTTGCAGTATCCACAGACGGCGCAAACTGGACAAAGGTCTTCACCGTCGAGGACAAGCCTTCATTCAGAATGAACTACACTCCGAACCTTGAAGGCGTAAAAGCACGTTATGTGCGATATGAGGTACCTGAGGGAGCTCCCACAAATCCGCTCAACAAGGACGCCGAGTATCTCTGCAACATAGCTGAGATAGCGGTATACGGATTTGAAGGCACAGCAGTAACAATAGGCGATGTTAACAACGACGGCTTTGTAACTGCGGCAGACATTGTTTCGCTCCAGCGCTATCTGCTGAAGAATGAATCACTTGCCTCCCCCGAAAATTCTGATATAAACGGTGACGGAGAGATAGATGTATTCGACATGATACCTTTGAGAAAGCTTGTACTTTCAAAGATTCAGACAATATGAAACAAACCAGCCCCGAAGCATACGCCTCGGGGCTGGTTCATTGATGTATCAAATCGGAATTTAGCGCATACGCGAAAAAATGGAAATGTAGGGGACGGCGTCCTCGACGTCCCGAAAAATTCGTATTATAGTGGTGACTATCATCCGCTCAATCAAGGGACGCCCTCACTTGCAGGGCGTCCCCTCTCAAAAAACAGTCCACCGGACTGTTTTTTGATTCACCCCTTGCGGAGCGCTTTGTTTTATTTCGTCGCCTTAAAAGCTGAAAGCGACGACCAGAGGCGCTGCCTCTGGACTCCGCCAAAGGAACACAGTCCCTTTGGAATCCATTACAGGCGTTCAGCAAAGTTATTACGCTAAATTTTGATTTACCATATCAGTTCACTATTCTCTCAACTACCCATATGATGAAGTAATGCAGCGGATAGAAGATATAGAAGAACCACTTTGCGAATGTGGGATGCTTGCCCTTTCTGCCGTTGTAGAACACTGTCATGCAAAGATAAGCTGCTGCGAACATAAGCAGCATTGTAGCTATCTCCACAAGTAGCGGCACTGTTGGCACCGTACCAAGGCTGAGCAGATTTGCTCCGAAGTAGATAACGGACAATCCGAAGAAAGCGATAGCGCGAGCCTTTGGTTTTTCACGGAAGCAGTGAAGAAAAAGTATATACAGTATACCGAAAAGGAACCAGTCCGACTGAATTGCCGCAGTTGCGCCTATACACAGCAGAATGAGACCTGTCCTCTGCCATAGCCTGAACCTGCTCTCCCACGCCATAACAGCGAGGAGACCGAAGAACAGGGTGAATATCACATTTGTATGCCACCAGCCGAAAGCCTTATGACAGCACAGCCAGTCAAAGGGCTGAGCTATGCAGGCAAAGATAAACAGCCTTTTGGGGTATTTTTTTCTGTCGTGGGTGTATTTGTAGCCGTCCGCGACAAAGAAGAACATGACAGGTGGGCAGAACAGCGACGTATATATAAGCACCAGCTCCCAGAGAGGAAGCTCATAATATTTTGAGACATCGCCGTCGTATCTGTCCATGAGCACCCACCCCAGCAGATGCCCCCAGAACATGATGAATATGGCAAGGCATTTCATCATATCGCGGTTGAATATCTTATATTTTTTAGTTTGTTCCATTCAAGTAATTACCTTTTTAGTTTATTATCCGTACAGAGGGACACTTCCCGCACTGTAAGGCTTATCAATAGTTTTCCTTTCTCACCTCGAAGTAGCTCTGGGGGTGGAAGCAAACAGGGCAAACCTCGGGAGCCTCCGTACCTATGACGATGTGACCGCAGTTGCGGCACTCCCACATAGTCACGCCGCTCTTTCTGAACACCTCCATAGCTTCAACGTTGTGGAGCAGAGCACGATATCGCTCCTCATGGTGCTTTTCGATGGCACCGACGCCGCGGAACTGCTCTGCGAGGTCATGGAAGCCCTCCTCATCGGCTTCTCTTGCCATTCTCTCATACATATCTGTCCACTCGAAGTTCTCGCCCTCAGCGGCATGGAGAAGATTTTCCGCAGTAGTTCCGATACCGCCCAGAGCCTTGAACCAGAGCTTTGCGTGTTCCTTTTCATTTTCCGCAGTCTGGAGGAACAGTGCAGCTATCTGCTCATAGCCGTTCTTCTTTGCAACAGAAGCATAATATGTGTACTTGTTTCTTGCCTGTGACTCTCCTGCAAAAGCCTCAAGGAGGTTCTTTTCGGTCTTTGTGCCTGCATACTTATTGGCGGAAGCGCCCTCGGCAGGAGCCTCGCTTATCTTCTCGAACATATCCGCGCCGACTCCGCAAAGAGGACACTCAAAGCCCTCGGGGAGCTCGTCTCCGATATATTCATAGCCGCAGACAGTACATCTCCAGATAGTCTGACCGCCCTCGGTCTTTCCCACAGGCATCATGTCCTTGTCGGGAGCACTTGTGACCTTCTCGAAATCGGAAGCACCGTGTTTGCATATAGGACAAATGAAGTCCTCGGGGAGCTCCTCGCCCACATATTCATAGCCGCAGATAACACATCTCCAGATAGTCTGACCGTCGGACGTAGTACCCACAGCCTCGGGCTTTGGCTTGATATTGCTCTGGTAGTACTCATATGTAGCTGAGGGTGCATCGGAGAGCACCTCCATATCAGTAACATCCGCAATGAACATAGTATGTGTGCCCAGGTCAAGAGTCTGACAGACCTTGCCCGAGATAAAGGCATTTGTGCCCTTGGTTATGATGAGTGTGCCATTCTCTGCGCGCTTACAGTCGGTGAAGTCCGCAAACTTGTTCACATCTCTGCCCGACTGAAAACCGAAATGCCTGAACAGCTCAAAATCAGCGTCAGTACTTATAACGGAAGCTGTAAATGCTCCTGAATCCATTATCATGTCATGCGTGAAATTGGTCTTTGCAACAGTGAGACTTACCCTGTTGGGAGCCGAAGTCACCTGAGCAAGGGTATTTGTGATACATCCGTTATCTCTGCCGTCTCTCTGTGCTGTAACAACGAAAAGTCCGTAGCTTATTTTATACATAGCCTTCTTGTCCATAGTTTTTACCTCCGTTTTTAACATATAATAGCTGAAACCAGCTTCATATACTGATTTTACCAAAAATTGCCTGTCAAATCAAGTATATTTTATTAATTTTCTTTAATCAGCATAAAAAAACGGTGCTCCATCCCGCTGAATCCTTTCAAAATAATTCAGCAAATGGGGAGCCGATATCTCTTGACAATTCATATAAAAGTGGTATAATTATAAAAAAGGGAGCTTGTGAACAGGCTGAGAGGGAGTTGTAAACTCCGACCTTACCTGATTTGGATAATGCCAACGGAGGGAAATACTTTTGCAATGAAGGTGTGTCTCTTTGCGCGGGCACACCTTTTTTCAATTCATAATCAAAAATTCATAATTCATAATTCTGGTGTCCGCTTACTCGGACAGAACATAATTATGAATTATGCATTATGAATTATCAAAAGCGGGACATCGGGGGCACCACCTTGTTTCGCTATACAAAATTAATGCTGGGGAGATATCCCGAAATTACCGAAAAGGAGAAATGCACATGAAAACAGCATTAACGATCGCAGGAAGCGACTCCTGCGGAGGCGCCGGCATTCAGGCGGACATTAAAACAATGACCATGAATGGTGTTTACGCTATGAGCGCTATAACAGCTCTCACAGCCCAGAACACGACCGGCGTAACAGGTATTATGGAGGTAACGCCTGAATTTTTATCCATGCAGCTTGACGCAGTGTTTACGGACATACGTCCCGACGCAGTAAAGACAGGCATGGTATCCTCCGATAAGCTTATCCGCACCATAGCTGCAAAGCTCCGCGAATACAAGGCGGAGAACATCGTTGTGGACCCCGTAATGGTAGCGACCAGCGGCTCAAGACTCATTGCCGAGGAGGCTGTGGAAACTCTCAAATCGGAGCTTCTCCCAATTGCCGCCGTGGTAACGCCAAACATTCCCGAGGCGGAGATACTTGCGGATATGAAAATATCCTCTCAGGAGGATATGGTAAAAGCCGCAGAGATCATAGGCAGCAGATACGGCTGCGCAGTGCTCTGTAAGGGCGGTCACAGTCTCAGCGACGCCAACGACCTGCTCTATAACGGCGGAAAGACCACATGGTTCAACGGAAAAAGAATAGACAATCCCAACACCCACGGCACAGGCTGCACTCTTTCCAGCGCCATAGCTTCAAATCTGGCTAAGGGCTTCGGACTTGAGGAGTCTGTGGAGAGGGCTAAGGAATACATATCGGGAGCTCTGGCTGCAATGCTGGACCTCGGAAAGGGCAGCGGTCCCATGGCTCACGCTTTTGCTCTCTCGGGCAGATTTGCTCAGGAGGCTGAGTAATGGAGAAAAAGCGCACCTCAATATACGAAAACGGACTCATCTGGTTCGGCGCAGGAGTCTCCATTGCCGAGATAATCACGGGAACATATTTTGCTCCCCTCGGCTTCGGAAAGGGACTTCTTGCCGTCATCATCGGTCACATCATCGGCTGCACCATGCTGTTCCTTGCGGGACTCATCGGCGGCAGGACGCGCAAAAGCGCTATGGAGACCGTAAAAATGAGCTTCGGAAGCAAGGGCGGCATCTTCTTCTCAGCCCTTAACGTACTCCAACTGGTGGGCTGGACTGCTATCATGATATACGACGGCGCCCTTGCTGCAAACGGTATCTTCGGCGCAGGACGCTGGGTATGGTGTCTGGTCATTGGCGGACTTATCATACTCTGGATACTCATCGGCATAAAAAATCTGGGCAAGATAAATACAGTCGCCATGGCTGCACTGTTCGTACTCACGCTCATACTCTGCAAGATAATATTCTTTGACGGCAGCGAGCTCCCCATCTCAGAGGAGAGCATGAGCTTCGGCGCAGCTGTAGAGCTCTCCGTGGCTATGCCTCTTTCATGGCTGCCACTTATCAGCGACTACACCAGAGAGGCTGAAAAGCCAGCTGCTGCCACTGCTGTCAGCGCCATCGTCTACGGCATTATAAGCTGCTGGATGTACGTTATCGGCATGGGAGCTGCTATCTTCACAGGCGAATACGATATCGCTCAGATAATGGTGAAGGCAAGCCTCGGCATTGCAGGTCTGCTCATCGTGGTATTCTCAACAGTTACCACCACCTTCCTTGATGCCTATTCCGCAGGTATCTCGGGCGAGTCCATCTTCTCCAAGCTCAAAGGCAAATGGATAGCTGTTGCTGCTGCGGTGATAGGTACCGCAGGAGCTATCATCTTCCCAATGGACGATATCACGGACTTCCTCTATCTCATCGGCTCGGTGTTCGCACCTATGATAGCCGTTCAGATAGCTGACCATTTCATACTGGAAAAAGACAGCTCGGACAAGAGCTTCGACATAATAAGCTGTATCGTGTGGGTGCTGGGATTTGCGCTTTACAGGGTACTTATGAGGGTGGATATCCCCGTGGGAAATACTCTGCCCGATATGGCGGCAACAGTTATAATGTGCGCTGCCGCAAAGAAGATATTTGCTAAAAAACAATAACGGGAAGTCGGGAGACAGGAGCATAGCCTGCTCCTCTTACGGCTCCCGACTCCATAATATATGGAGGAAATATAAATGAGAAATTACAGCACACAGATGGAAGCGGCTAAGAAGGGCATAATCACTCCCGAAATGGAAACAGTCGCAAAGAAGGAATACATCAGCGCAGAGGAGCTCCGCGAGCTTGTTGCAAAGGGCGAGGTCTGCATCCCATGTAATATCAACCACAAGTCCATCTCCCCCGAGGGTATCGGCACAAGAATGCGTACCAAGATAAACGTAAACCTCGGTATCTCCGGCGACGCCAAGGACTACGACGTGGAGATGGAAAAGGTGGATATGGCTCTGAAATTCGGCGCCGAGGCTATCATGGACCTCTCCAACTACGGCAAGACCAACACATTCCGCACCGCTCTCATAGAAAAGTCGCCTGCTATGATAGGCACAGTTCCCATGTATGACGCTATCGGCTACCTCGAAAAGGACCTCCTTGAGATAACCGCCGAGGACTTCCTGAGAGTTGTCCGCGCTCATGCAGAGGAGGGCGTTGACTTCATGACTATCCACGCAGGCATAAACCGCCGCGCTGTCGAAGCATTCCGCAGAGACAAGCGCAAAATGAACATAGTTTCAAGAGGCGGCTCTCTGCTGTTTGCATGGATGATGATGACAGGCAATGAAAACCCGTTCTACGAGCATTACGACGAAGTCCTCGATATCCTCCGTGAGTTCGACTGCACTATCTCCCTCGGAGACGCCCTCCGTCCCGGATGTATCGACGACGCTACAGACGCAGGACAGATCTCCGAGCTCATCGAGCTGGGCGCTCTCACCGAAAGAGCATGGGCCAAGGACGTTCAGGTAATGGTCGAGGGTCCCGGTCACATGGCTATGAACGAGATCGCCGCAAACATGAAGCTCCAGAAGCGTATCTGCCATAACGCACCATTCTACGTCCTCGGACCTCTGGTAACGGATATTTTCCCCGGATATGACCACATAACCTCCGCTATCGGCGGTGCTATCGCTGCTGCAAGCGGTGCCGACTTCCTCTGCTATGTAACTCCTGCAGAACACCTCAGGCTCCCCGATACAAACGACGTCAAGGAGGGCATCATCGCAAGCCGCATTGCTGCTCATGCTGCGGATATCGCCAAGGGTATCCCCCACGCAACAGACCGCGACAACGCCATGGCTGAGGCTCGTCATGAAGTGGACTGGGACAAGATGTTCGAGATAGCCGTTGACGGCGAAAAGGCAAGAGCCTACTTCGAGAGCACTCCCCCCGCTGACAGACACACCTGCTCAATGTGCGGAAAGATGTGCGCCGTAAGAACTACAAATATGATACTCAACGGCGAAAAAGTTGAGTTCTGTTCGGAAAAGTAATTTTCCGCGAATAATGGTAAAGTTACCGGGTCTGTTTACTGCCCGGTAATTTTTATGCCTTTGGCAGAGGCAGCTGTTCCCCTGCATATATACCGAAACGCTTCGGGTAGATTCGTACTTCTCTCTGCAATTTATGAAGCCCGCTTATCACCCCTTTCATAAGTGGGACAAAAACGTGCTTTTTTCAACGCAAAACCGTTGTATATAAGAAAAGTTTTTCAAAACTTCGTACACCTGCACAATGAAGTGCTCATTCATTTGTCAGCTTTGCACAAAGACTTCGTACTTTTATTTTATAAGTGGGGAGCCCCCGCCGGCTGTTTCGCGGTATAAATATCAAAATCGGTAATTCTTTCTCCGCGCATCTTGCTATTTTCGTACATTTATGTTATAAGCGGGGAGCCCCCGCCGGCTGTTTCGCGGTATAAATATTAAAACCGGTAATTCTTTCTCCGCGCATCTTGCTATTTTCGTACATTTATGTTATAAGCGGGGAGCCCCCGCTGGCTGTTTCGCGGTATAAATATTAAAACCGGTAATTCTTTCTCCGCGCATCTTGCTATTTTCGTACATTTATGTTATAATATAATGTATGGCTTAATTACAAGCTGTTTTAACGATAAATATTATTGTTTTAAGGCATATGCGTCAGGTTATTATAACTGTTTTCGCTGCTTAAAGATCCATGAAAGGAAAAGGTAATAAAACATGAAAAAAGTCATTATCATAGGCGCAGGACCTGCAGGTCTTACCGCTGCATACGAGCTCCTCAAGGACGGCTCGGGAGAGTACGAGGTCACTGTCCTCGAGGAGACAGATGCCATCGGCGGCATCTCCAAGACCGTCAACTACAAGGGAAACCGTATGGACATGGGCGGTCACCGTTTCTTCTCAAAGATACCCGAGGTCAATCAGTGGTGGAGCAATATGCTGCCCCTTCAGGGCGTTCCCTCATCGGACGACAGGTTCCTGAAAAGAAAGGTAAGTGTGGAGAAAGGCGGCCCAGACCCTCAGAAGACCGACCGCGTAATGCTGAAAAGGCACAGGGTCTCCCGTATCCTTTTCAACGACAAGTTCTACGATTACCCCGTTTCGCTGAAGCCGGAGACTATAAAGAATTTCGGCTTTTTCACCACTATGAAGGTGGGAATGAGTTACCTCAGGGCAGCTGTTCACAAGCGTCCCGAGACCAATCTGGAGAACTTCTATATAAACTGCTTCGGTAAGGAGCTCTACTCCATGTTCTTCGAGTACTACACCGAAAACCTCTGGGGCAGACACCCCAGCGAGATAGACGCTTCATGGGGCGCTCAGCGTACAAAGGGTCTGTCCATCGTCGGTATCATCAAGGACTTCTTCGGAAAGGTGTTCAAGGTAAAGAACCGCAAGGTCAACACCTCTCTTATCGAGGAATTCAAGTATCCTAAGCTGGGCCCCGGTCAGCTCTGGGAGGTCACTGCCGATGAGGTCAAGAAGCTGGGCGGCACTATCATAATGGAAGCTGCCGTCAAAAAGCTCCATAAGGACGAAAACAACACGCTCACAGGCGTTACCTACATAAAGGACGGCAAGGAAGTACGTCTGAACGGCGACTGCGTTATCTCCTCAATGCCCGTAAAGGATCTTGTGGCAGGTATGAACGACGTCCCCGAGGAGGCTGCAAGAATTGCAGCAGGACTTCCCTACCGCGATTACATGACCCTCGGCGTTCTCGTTCCCAAGCTGAAGCTGAAGAACAAGACCAACATGCGTACCGTGGGCAATATTGTCCCCGACTGCTGGGTATATGTTCAGGACAGACGCGTAAAGATGGGTCGCTTCCAGATATACAACAACTGGTCCCCCTACATGGTCAAGGACTTAGGTCACACCGTATGGGTGGGTCTGGAGTACTTCGTCAGTGAGGGCGACAAATTCTGGAACATGACCGAAAAACAGTTCTCCGACTTCTGCGTAAAGGAAATGGTGAAGCTCGGTCTCATCGACAGCGCAGATCAGGTCCTCGATACTCATATGGAAAAGGTCAAGAAGGCTTACCCTGCTTACTTCGACACTTATGAGGAGATGGACAAGCTCATCGATTATCTCGATACTATCCCCAACCTCTACTGCGTCGGCAGAAACGGTCAGCACAGATACAATAATATAGACCACTCTATGGTGACTTCCTTTGAGGCTGTAAAGGCTATCAGGAGCGGAAGCACAGATAAGTCCGCTATATGGAACGTCAATACCGAAAAGGAATACCACGAGGAGAAACAGAAGTAATGGACGAGATCAGACAGATACTTCGCGACAAAAACTTCAAAAAGCTCTTTGTGGGCGATACCGATAACACTCTTATCCAGTTCTTCCGCTACCTTTTCGTAGGCGGTCTGGCTTTTGTTGTGGATTTCGCACTTTCTTACATTGTTTTCCGCTTTGTTTTCCACGAGCAGAAGGAGTTCGGCTGGATAGCCAATGCCCTCTCCTTTATCGCAGGTCTTGTGGTCAACTATATCATCAGTACATTCTGGATATTCAAGACCTCAAAGGTGGAGAACAAGCTTGTAGAGTTCATCAGCTTTGCCGCTATCGGAGTAGTGGGTCTGCTCATTACTATCGGTATCACCGTTCTCTTTGAAAAGTGGCTGGGCGATACTACTCACCTTTTCCAGATCATCGCTAAAATTGTCTCTACTGCCGTGTCGTTCCTGTGGAACTTCTTCGCGCGAAAGATACTGCTGTATACCAAAAAAGAAAAATAACATATCCGTGGGGCGAGGTCACCTCGCCCTATGTTTTACGGAGGAATAATATGGACGATAACACTAAGAATACTTCTGCCGACAGCGGAGAAAGCCCTGAAGAAGTCCTCGATTTCACCGAGGAAGCCGCGGAAAACACGGGAGAAGTCCTTGATTTCACCGAGGAAGCCGCGGAAAACACGGGAGAAGTCCTTGACTTCACAGAAGATACTGCTGACGGGAATGAAGCTGCTGCGGATGAGGAAAAGGCTGATGAGACTGCCCAAGATGCTCCCGAAGCGGAGACATCGGCAGAAACAACTGCCGAGGAAAAAGAAGTAACTGCCCCCAAAAAGGACCCTGCAAAAATAATCGGCAGGATAGCAGCGTGGTTAGTGTCTGCGGTACTTCTCATCTTTGTGGCAGGAGTTACGGTATACTATATCACCACCGCTTCAAAGGCTGAATTTCACGCCGACTGCACCGATACCATCACATGGGCTGAGGCATCCGTGGAAAGCGGTCACCTCTACAACGAGGACTTCACCTATGCCTGCTTCCTGCCTTTCAGCACAAGTACACTGATGATACCACTTATACATATTTTCGGCTTCGGAATGACCGCTCATATTGTAGGTATGACCTGCTTCTTCGTGCTTCTCACCGTCTTTATGATACTAATGATGAGAGAGATAACAGGCAGCTTTCCTCCCGCTATGGCAGGTACTGCGATTTTCCTGTCCATTACTCTCGCCACAAAGAAGCTCCGCGAGATATTCTGGGGGCATACCATTTATTACTCCCTCGGTATCCTCTTTCTCGTCATCGGCGTTTATCTGTTCTCAAGACTGATTACTGCCAGAAGTGCCCGAAAAAAGCCAAATAAGGAGAAAAAGTCAAAGGTCGGGATATTCATTCATACCGCCCTTATCTTCATTATCCTCAGCGCTTTCATGTTCCTGACAGGTATGGACGGAATTACTGGCTTTACTCTGTTCACTCTTCCCTTTGTGGGCGCCATATTTGCGGAATATCTTGTTAATCCCAAGCACCGCCTGTTCAGCATAAGGTCCCTGAGAGTGACATTTGTTTCCCTGTTTTTCCTCGTTATGTCTATTCTCGGAAACGCCCTGAACAATGAGCTGCTGGACGGCATGAAGGCAGGCTATCAGGACGCAAATTCGGAGTTCTCGGACTATAATACATGGCATGGGCACTTGCAGGGGCTTCCGCTCGCATGGATGAAGCTGCTGGGCGTTCAGAACCTTCCCGATGTTATGTTCACAAAAGAAAAAGGTGTGAAGAATATCATCTTCATCGCAGCTTCTATTCTCATCGCTGTTCTCCCCATCGTGGCTACCTTCTGCTATAAAAAGTACGGCACAGACAAAAAAGGCAGACTCATGCGTATGTGGGTATGGATGCACTGGGCTGTCACCGCTGTTGTCATGATGGGCTATGTGTGCGGTATCCTCTCAGTCGCAGACTGGAGACTTACTCCCGTTGTGGGTACTTCCCTCATTCTAAGCATTTCGTTCGTGTTCTGGGCTGTCAGCCGTAAAGCCGATGTGGCAAGGATAGCTGTCATTCTCTTTATCCCCGTCTTTGCAGCAGGTATGATCAGCTGCGATGAGGTCAGAAAAATGAAAAAGGACGGCTATAAACAGAATACTCAGTATAAACTGGCGGAATTTCTCAGGGAGCAGAACCTTGACAGAGGCTATGCCACATTCTGGAACAGCCACGCCATTACTCTCCTCACCGATAACAAGATAAGAGTTTATGATATCAATGTCAGCGATTCGGGCGCTTATGTAAGAGGCTATCAGTCCTCAAAAAAATGGTATGAGACCGATCCCGAGCAGGAGGAGTACTTCATACTGCTCACCGACTATGAGTTCAGTCAGTATTCAGCCTCGGACGACTATAAAAACGATCCTCCGAAACGCCTTACAGATACTGTCATCAACAACGTCGGCTATAATCTGCTGGTATACGATCACAATATGTTCGGCACATAAAAAGGAAAAGCACCATAAGGTGCTTTTCCTTTATCATATTGATCTGAACCGATTATTCAGCAAGCTTCTGATTGATAGCGTTTACAAGCTCGTCTGCGTTAACGCCGTGAACCATTGCAGCTTCCTCGATAGTCTCGCCCTGTGATGCAGGACATCCGAGACAATGCATTCCTATGCTGAAAAGAATAGGTGATACATCCTTGTCAAGCTGAAGAAGCTCGCCTATCTTTGTTTCCTTTGTTACCTGTGCCATAATTAGACCTCCGTTTTTTTAAACTCAGGGACTTGACAAATGTCCGCCCCTTTGTTATAATATTATCATAGTATTTGACACTTGTCAAGGAGCTGGAACCAACTTTTACAAAGCGAGGTATTTTGTCCATGTATCAGGGAAGCAATAAATCTGCATTACTCTCTCAGAAACTCATCTCAGAAGCTCTTTTGCGCCTTCTGGAAGAAAAATCCTTCAACGATATCAGCGTCAGCGACCTATGCCGCGAGGCTCAGGTCTCCCGTCAGACCTTCTATTCCCTGTTCGGCACCAAGGAAAACGTAATCATGTATGAGCTCAGCCATAACTGCTGCTTTCTCCCCGAAGAAAAGGATACCTCCTGCCATTCGGCTATGTTTCGCAGCTTCTGCGAGGGATACAGCCGATATATCGTGGATAAAAAGCATATCATCAGCCTCCTTGTCAGAAACGATATGATTCACTTTCTCTATGATGTGCAGTACAAGTCTCTTATGGACTGTGAGTACTTCATAAGCGATGTTTCCGACGACAGCCGCGTTTTTATAGTTGACTTCATCGCCAGCGGTATGAACAGCATCGCCAAGAATTATATTCTCACAGGCGCAAAGGCGGATGTCGCCTTCCTCGAAAAGCTCATGTTCAGTCTCTACGGAGGTCTCTACTTCAAAAATTATACATGATATTGCTGCCCCGAAGAATGATCTTCGGGGCTCGTTTTTTATGCGGAAGCTAAAGTAAATCATAATTTAGCGCATACGCGAAAAATTGGAAATGTAGGGGACGCCGCCCTCGGCGTCCCACGAAATGCATTACACGCCCAACGGGACGCCGAGGGCGGCGTCCCCTACACATATAAATTTCCGATTTATTTCAGCAGCCCAATTAAAACTATGCCCCGAAGCATACGCTTCGGGGCTTGCTGTCTTTATTCAGCTTTCAGTTAGCAGGGACAGCTTCCTGAACTTTCTCTGCTGTCTCGTCCTGTGCAGCTGTTTTGCCGTTGACAAGCTCGATTATCCTGTCGCCGTAAGCCGCGCACTTATGGGAATGTGTAACTTGGAGGATAGTGATGCCCTTCTGCTTGTTTATCTCCGAGAAAAGGCTCATTATCTCTGCGCCTGCATTTGAGTCAAGGTTTCCCGTAGGCTCATCTGCAAGGATTATCTCAGGCTCGCCGATAACCGCTCTTGCGATAGCGACTCTCTGCTGCTGACCGCCCGAGAGCTCCGAGGGCTTAGCCTTGCGCTTTTCTGTGAGACCTGTTATCTTCAGTATCTCGTCGAGCTTAGCTTTCATCTCCGCCTTGCTCTTGCCCTTTACACTTGACGGAAGCAGGATATTGTCCTCAACATTGAGGTTCTGCACGAGATTATAGAACTGAAAGATAAAACCGATCTTGTCAAGTCTCATTGCTGAGAGAGCCTTCTCCCTCATCTTGCCGATATCATATCCGCAAACACTTATCGTGCCGTTGAAGTATCTGTCAAGACCGCCTATGAGATAGAGCAGTGTGGATTTTCCGCTTCCCGATGCGCCCATGAGTGACACGAACTCGCCCTTTTCAACGCTGAGGGAAGCTCCCGACAGTACCTTTGTCATGCTCTCGCCCTTGCCGAAAGCTTTGTATACATTATTTACTTCTATTACATTAGCCATTGTACTTTCTCCTTTATTCGTATTTCAGCTGTGAAACTACGTCCATTTTCTTCAGAGCCCTTATGGGGAACAGTGAAACGAGTGTGAATATGAGCCAGAGGAATATCGCATAGAAAACTGACTTCACAACAGGTATCGTCATAGGTATTACGTTCTCGGTGATATCCATAAGTCTCATGAATACTACCGACATCAGCATTCCTATGGGTATAGCAAACAGCAGAGCTGTTCCTGCGGCTATCATATTCTCAAGCAGGAACATCTTTGACAGCTTCTTTCGCGGCATTGCCACGGAGGTCATTACAGCGCATTCGCGCTTTCTTCCCTCAAGTCCGATGAGCTGATTGCTTACAACACCTATAAAGGTAAGTCCAACGCCTATGAGAATGAGAGCATGGATTATCATCAGGATAGAGGCTCTCTGAACGGTGAGCTGAAGCATATACTCCGAGCTGGTCATGGACATTCCGACGAGATCAGCGGAATGATCCTGAATGGTCTTCTTTATAGCCTTGGGATCATCTCCCTTGACGAACAGGTACATAGGATGATCGCCGTATATCTCCTTGTATGTATCCTCATTGAGAACAGCGCTTGTACCCGAACCTGTTCCGTAGTCGATATTTATCTTACTCTTGATGGTAAGTTCCTTTTCGATAGGAAGATAGCCATGAGCAAGGAAGGTCATTTTGACCTTATCGCCGACTTCAAGTCCGTACTTTCTCATAATTATCTTACCGAGGCAGACCTCATCGGCACCTATGTTGTTGTCTACGCCGTCAAAGGAATCCACCAGCTGGTTTCCGCCTTCCTTCCAGCCGTATACATAGATCGCTTCTTCCTTGTCGCCAAAGTTGACATAGTCAGATGTAAGATAGAAGAACTCTGTCTGATTTACGCCTTCGAGCTGATCTATATATGAGAGCATGGTAGGCTTGGTACCCGTAAGACCGTTTATTACGTCACACTTGAATACTTCCTTGGAGTAAACAGTTGAAAGTGAGTTGGAGAACATATAGATGACCAGAGCCAGAGCTGCTGCTGTAACGCAGAGCACGGAGCTTCCTACCGTTGACTTCTTTGCTCCCGCCTCTACCGCAGCAAGATGAGCAATGGGGAAATTGAGCTTTGCAAAAAGCTTTTCGAGGAGCTTTGCCACAGCTCTTGTAACATAGTTGAACAGAAGTGCCGCACCTGCGATGATGCAGACGAAGCAGATCATATTCATCGCAAAGCTGTCCTTGAAGAAGAAGCAGACAGCCGCTGCTGCAAGAAGCACAAAGCCAATAATTGTAGCTACCTTGCTGGGCTTGTACTCTGTCTCCTTGGTATTGAAGATGATATCGCGGATCGGCACTCTCAGAGCCTTGATGCTCTCCTTGATGGGACAGAGGCTCTCGATGATTACAGCTCCGAGTATAACACCGAGATAAATATAGAACTTTGGCATCGGTACCTTAGGACGAAGAGCATCATCGACCACCAGCATTGAATTGAACAGCGGCTCCTTTACGAGAACGTACAGCAGTATGCCTATACAGCTTCCTATCAGTCCGAACAGTGCATTTTCAAAAATGAGAGCAAAGGTGGTCTTTGCCGATGATACACCGAGGCTTCGGAAGGTACCGACAACAGACATTTTGTCGGTTATCATCCTCTCCGAAACAGAGACGGTTACGAAAATAACGAGGAGCATACACAGTGCAAAGAGTATAAGGAATACCCTCGAGATACTCTTTATGGAGTTTTCGAGGTCCTTATCCTCAAGGAAGTTCGTCACCTCTGCTGTGGGATACTTTTCCTTGAAGAAATTCTCGGCATCCTTGATCCGGCTGTCGTCCTTGACATCCACCATTACAGAGGTGATCTCAGCCACTCCGCCAAGGGTCATCTCGCCCATATCCTCAATGCTTATGACAATGGTATTGTCATCCATGGCAAAAATTCCCTGTTTTTCCTCAAGGCTTCCTACGGTGAACTCAACAGGGATATCCCTGTCACCGTGGAGAACGATCTTGTCTCCAACCTCAAAGCCGAACTCCTCGGCAAAAGCCTTGCCAATGCCGACCTTTTTGCTGCCTATCACTATATCGTCGCGGATGACGCCCATATTCCTGCCCTCATCGGGATCAACAGCCATTACCATAGCCTGACCGCGGTTGACATAGGAATAGTCGCTGTCGATACGTCTGTCGAAGTAACAGGTTGTACCGCCCATCCTGAGTATATTGCAGTCGGGAGCGCCGTCCGCAAAATCCTCTCCCACAGGGCTCTTTGTCTGTATCTGAAGGTCACTGCTTCCTGCCACTGTGGCGAAAAGACCTTTCAGCATAGTTCTGAGTGAGCCGCTGAGGTCAAAACAGAGCATAGCCGTAAAGCTGCAGACTATGATACAGAGCATGAGCAGCAGAGTTCTCAGCTTATGCGCCATTATATCCTTGAATATATGCTTGAATATCAGTCTCATCGCTTACCACCTGCTTACCCTTTCCTCGGGAGCAACATACATTCCGTCGCCCTCCTTGATATCGTATACCTCATTGAACTTACTGTTCGAGGCAAGCACGGCGTTAACGCGGACCTTTCCGGGGCTGTGCTCATCGGTGGTGAGTCTCTCAACAGCAGAGGAATCCACTTCAAGACCGCACCATATCTCAGCATATCTTCTGAAAAGCTTTTTCAGATCCTCGGGGTCGTCGATTATATTTGTGATGCACTCCATAGCACTGAGATCGGCATAGTTCTCGCCGTTGGTGCTCTTTCCGTCAACATGGAAAACCTCCATGATGGTATAGTTGCTGTAATAATCCGAAAGAGCATCTGCGCGCTCCTCGAGAACCTTTCTGTCAGCCTCATTTATCCAATCGGGATCGAGAATTCCGTCGGAATTATACTTTATGCAGTTGGAGTCAAAGGCGTGACCTATCTCATGAGCCACTACGGAACCCAGTGCGCCGAGATTTTCAGCATCGCTCATGTTTGGATCGAAGAAAGGCGGCTGCATGATCGCAACGGTAATGTTTATGGAGTTACAGGGCAGATACTGTGCATTAACGGTATCAGCAGTCATAAGCGGCTTTTCCCTGTCCATAGGCGAGCCGAAAAGCTCCATTTTCTTATTGTTCAGGTATCTTACCATGTTCTTTGTAGTCTCATAGTAGTCCCTGCCCACCAGCTTTGCGTCCTTGGGGTCGGTCTCATGATACTCTCCTGTGGTTATGAGGAGTATGCCGTCAAGCTTCTTTCTCAGAGCCTTTCTGGTATCGGCTGAAAGCCAGTCTGCACCCTCGATGAGCTCTCTGTAGCTTCCGATGATCTCATCGAAGATAGAATGTATAGCCTTGTCTATCTCGGGAGTATAGTACTTCTGAGCATATATCTCCGAGATCTGTGACGAAAGGAGAGGAGCTATGGAAGCAGCGGCAAGGTCCTCTTTTACTTCCTTGCTCTCGGGGTTGTAATCCGACAGGATATCGTTGCTCTCACGGATATAGCTTCCCACGCTGCCGAGATAGCTGCTGAGGATATATGTTTTCCACTGTTCAAGGTGTTCTTCCGTCATAAGATCGTTAATGGCAGCAAGCTGCTCCTTGTCGGCGATATATATACCGTCGCCCTCCTTTGTGGCAGAACCGAGGAAAAGATCGGCAAAAGAGCCGTCATAATTGCTCATGATGCTGTCGAGCTCATCAAAGCTTGTCTCTTTCAGATCAAGAATCATATCCATGTCGAATTTCATATCAACATCGGTATGCTTTGCGATATCAAGACCGAGATACACCATCTGTCTGCCCTTTTCGTCGGCAGTATCATAGTCATCGCCCATTACCCTCATCATATCTCTTGCGAAGTCGTTGGCACTATCACACTTAGCTGAATCCTCGGCTATATCCTTGATGGGCGTTCCGAGGAAAGCCATAACGGGATAGAGATAGAGCGCATACCGGGTACCGTCGTAATAATCGTGCATCACCTCAAAGCTGAACATTGACTGTGAGCCGTAATTGAGCACAAGGTCGCCCCAGATGTCAAAGAGGTCGTTTATATTTTCCGCGGCGAGTATCCCGTCGCAGTTGCCCATGATCTCCTTTTCAGCCGTTCCGTCATCCTTGTAGTCGAGCGCCTGATGGTAGATGTCGTGAACAAGCTGTTCGTTGCTTCCTGCTTCAAATTTGGTGTTGTCCGCAGCGATCTCCTTGATGAGCTCCTCCACGGGATCCTTGCCGTCGGCAGGTTCAAAAAGCGTTACTGCGTCTGAACCGTAAGGTATCTCAGCTTCGGTGAGCGTCTTGTAATTGACATAGCCGTAGAAATCGTCCTGCGGTCTGATGTCCCCCTTGTTTTTCTCCTCTGCCTTGTCATCCTCGGCAGAGTCATCTTTTTCCCCGCCGTTAACAGACGAAGTGCTGCTGTCTTTGCTGCTGTCCTTCTTGGACGCGGCAGAACAGCTCACAGCACTTGCTGTCAGCATAGCCGCCAGAATGAGTGCGAGGAGTTTCTTGTGTTTCTGCATTTCAATCCTCCAATAATTATTACGTTTTGTTTGGCAAACGCAAGTTTTATTATACATCTTTTTACAATATATGTCAAATAACAATACACTATCGCACAAGATGTATATACACATTATATACATTATTAACTATCTTGTCAAGTCCTTTTCCGAATTTTTTCCTTTTTCTTTACCATTGTAAAAAAAGAACCCCCGAGAGTTCGTCCGAACACTCAGGGGAACCGATATATCAGGATATCATGAACTGCACCGCAAGAAGTAGTCCCAGCAGCGCAAAGTTGATGACTGTAAACACGAGGAAATACCTTCCCGTTTCAGCTCCCTCATCGCGGCGGTAGAGCTGAAATGATATAAGACTTGCAAGTGAAGCGATTATGGTACCGAAGCCGCCAATGTCCACTCCCAGAAGCAGCTGAGTACCATTGTCGGTGAACTCTGCAAGCATTACCGCAGCAGGCACGTTGCTGATAAACTGAGACAGGGCAGCCGATACTATGAGCTCCCTGCCGTCAAGGATTCGGGAGAAAAAGCTGCTGACAGCTTCGATGCGGGCAATATTGCCGACAAAGATAAAAAAGCACACGAATGTGGCAAGGAGAGTATAGTCCACCTTAGCGAAAACCTTTCTGTCGCAGACCGCCGCCGCAAGAACAGCTCCCACAAGGCAGGACCAATCGGGCACAAGTCGGAATACTGCTGCTATACACAGCAGAAAAAGTCCCGTAAAGACCGCTGTCTTTATGACGGGAGGCTTTTCTCCCTTGCTGTCGGGAGCTTCACATTTATTCTTCGGCAGCAGCAGAGTGAGCCCCATTACTGCCGCAAGACCAACTGCTCCCACGGGAAGCATTGTCCGCACAAAGGTCATAGCAGTAAGCCCGTATTTATCATAAAGGAAAAGGTTCTGAGGATTGCCGACAGGCGTCATCATACTTCCAAGATTGGCAGCGGCAGTCTCCAGCACCACCGTCAGGATCAGGCATCGCTTGTCCCCTATCCCTTTGTAAATGAGAAGTGTCAGCGGAACAAAAGTAATGAGCGCAACGTCATTTGTGACCAGCATCGCGCTGAAAAAGCATATCAGAGTAAGAACTGCTCCCAGCCTGCGGACGTTTCCCGTTCTACGGAGGATAGCCCTTGTTGCGGCATCAAATATGCCTGCACTGCGAAGTCCGGCAACAGCAGCCATAAGCGCAAAAAGCTCAATGAGCACCGTCCTGTTGCAGTAGCCGAGATACTCTTTATCGGGCGGAACGATGAACACGGTCACCACCGCAAGGAGAAACGCTGCTGCAAGGACAGGCTGAGCCTTTATAAATCGCAGCACCTTGTTCATATACGCTCCTTGGTCATGAGTCCGTATTCAGAAAGTCTGTATCCCTCGCCGAAATAGCAGGCGTAAGCAGCCTTGTTTTCCTGTTCGACCTCCATTTTAAATCGCACAGCCTCGGGAAACTCCTTTTCGATAAATCGGAGTACCTCCTTACCGATGCCAAAGCGACGGTACTCGGGCTTAATATAGAGGTCCTCGAGCCATACGCAGACGCCGCCGTATTCGGTGGTATAGCTCACAGATGTCATTGCATAGCCTGCCACACCGCCGTTCTGTTCGGCAATGAAACCGCGGAGATAGGGCAGGTTGCCGATGCAGTCATTAAAGTCCTGTTCAAGCACACTGTCGGATGAGGTATGTATCACCGCAGGAGAATCATAGAACACTCTCATCATTGCGAGCACCTCAGCCCTGTCGTTCTCGGTCATTGGGCGGATGTTTATGTCATTTTTCATAATATCTTCCTTTCGCAATTACTGCAAAAAGAATTATACCACTTTTTTACGATCACGTCAAATCCTTTATTGCATAAGCGACAGATCATAAGGCGGATACTCACATAGAAGTTTGCCACTTATTTATACAGCTGAGATAAATCGGAATTTCGAGCTGAGCCAGCTCGACCGCTTGCCACGTTGTCGCTCGTAAACTCGCTTAATAATATCAAAAATGATATTTGTACATCGCTTACAGCGCAATAAGTACGCCGAGCCTATGTAAGGGATTCCAAAGGGACTGTGTTCCTTTGGCAGAGTCCAGAGGCGGCGCCTCTGGTCGCCGCTTTCAGCTTTTAAGGCGGCGAAATAAAACAAAGCGCTCCGCAAGGGTGAATTTCAAAAACAGTCCGGTGGACTGTTTTTGAAAGAGGGACGCCCTGCAAGTGAGGGCGTCCCTTAACGGCGGATGATATCCGCCCCTACAATACAAATTTCGTGGGACGTCGAGGACGCCGTCCCCTACATTTCCAATTTTTCGCGTATGCGCTAAATTATGATTTATTTGAGCAGCGCAAATAACACAATGCCCCTAAGCATTTTGAAATGCTCAGGGGCTCGTTTCTGTTACGGTTTATAGTTTTCCATGATGTCGATTATATCAGCTTCGTATATACTGCTGTTCAGCGTTCTTCCGTCTGCGTCTATGCACAGCGAATGCAGGTCTCTCGGGTCCTCCTCATACGGATCATCGGACGCCTCCCTGCCCTCGCCAAGCAGCTTCACAGCATTGCCCTTGGGAAAGATGATATTCCCATCCGATACCGTATAGTCCCTATCGCGGAACCTGTCAAGGAGCTCCCTTGTTCGGCTGTTGTACTCATTGTCAGCTTCCTTGCTTCCCAGCCACGCAGGATGAACCTCGGGCGGTAAGCCCTCATTTCTGAGACAGTCAGCAAAAATCTCCACCGTCTCCACGGGTATCGTCTCCTGATGAAAGGCGTCCACAGAAAGCAGGACGCGGTTCACGCCGCTCTGGGCAAGCATTCGGGCTACAGCTGCGATGCGCTCTTTGTTTCTGCTGAAAAAACCGTTTGTTATTATCTCACGCCGCGGTATTCCTGCTCTCTCCGCTGCCCTGTGTATTGTGCAGACAATCTCGGGATACAGAAGCGGCTCGCCTCCAAATGTCATCAGCGACTTTACATCGTATACGCGGCAGACTTTTTCCACCACCTCTGCGGCTTTTGCTCCGTCTATGTGTCCGACGCAGCCGCGGTGGTCTCCCTGACTGCAATGGCGGCACCTTCCCGTGCAGCACATCGTTATGCTGAATTCTATTCGTTCAAGATTTTCAAGATATACGTTCATATAAACTGCTCCTTTTCATAATAATCATTATTATTACGTCGGTGCAGTACGGGAACTTTTCTTACTTCGGTGCGACGTCCCCTGTCATTACTGCACCGAGCAGTTAATTCGTTTCATCATCATTTCTGCGTCCCTCACATTGAAAGCACGATATCCTTGCCGCTGGGGGTGTACTCCTCAACGGTCACTCCGCATTTATCAAATAATATGCATGATGCCTTTACGCTGTCGGTCTCCGCATACTTGTTGCACTTGTAGACAACACGCTTTATTCCCGACTGGATTATTGCCTTTGCACATTCATTGCAGGGAAAAAGCGTAACATATAATGTGCAGCCGCTGAGACTGCCGAAACTGCTGTTGAGTATGGCATTCAATTCAGCATGGCATACGAAAGGGTATTTGGTATCAAGAGCCGACTCGCCGTCACGCTCCCACGGCATATCGTCATCGTCACAGCCCGTAGGCATTCCGTTATACCCTACCGAAACTATCTTATGCTTGTCGTTGACTATGCAGGCTCCCACCTGAGTAGAATTATCCTTGCTGCGCTGTGCGGACAGCATTGCTATTCCCATGAAATACTCGTCCCAGCTTATGTAGTCTTTTCTTTTCACGCATTTTCACCTCGTTATACGTTCTGATTTAATAGAATTATATCATATGCCGTGTACAGTGTCAAGCATAACGCATTACAGCTCCGCCATTGCATAAAAAATTACCGAGCCCATTATTACAGACCCGGTAATTTTTCTGGCATTTTTATGGCTTTACTTGTTAAGCTCAAGGTACTTGTTAGATGAATCCCATCTGTAAAGTCCTGTGTTAACAAGAAGCTGGAGGTTATCCTTTGTGATAACATACGGTACAAGCAGGTAGGACTGTACATACTTTACACCGTTGTTATATGACTCGGAATCAAATACGCACTCGCAATCAAGTGACTCTGTAAGATTTGCCGCAGGTATCTCACCGTCGAGGAGCTTCTTGCAGACCTCTAAGGCAACTCCCGCCTCATCGCTTACGTTCTTGTATACAGTCATGGACTGCTTTCCGTCCACGATATTGCGGAGATTCTCAATGTCTCCGTCCTGACCTGTGATAACAGGCTGACCGCTGCCCTTGTAGCTTGACTCCAAAGCCTTGGTTACACCGAGAGCTGTTGAATCATTTGCACAAAGTACCACATCAAGGTTCTTGTCCTTGTAGTTTACTGAGAGAGTTCCCTTCATGTCCTTCTCGGCATTGTCAGTTTTCCAGCCGTCAGTGGCAACGCGCTCAAATGAGGTCTTGCCCGAAGGTACCACAAGCTTTCCTGATTCGATATAAGGCTCAAGTGTCTCATAAGCGCCGTTGAAGAAGTAACGTGCGTTATTGTCGCCCTTGTCGCCTGCTACAAATTCGATATTGTAAGGTCCGCTTGTGGAGTCAAGCTGGAGCTCATCACGCACGAAATCTGCCTGCATCTTGCCGACCTTGTAATTGTCGAACGATATGTAATATGTGATAGCGTCTGTATTCATGATAAGACGGTCATAAGCAACTATGGGGATATTCTTTGCCTTTGCTTCTTCAAGTGTCTTGGACATCTGATCGCCGTCAACTGCTGCTATAAGGAGAAGGTCAACGTCCTCAGAGATCATGCCGAGAACATCGTTGTTCTGCTTTGAAGCATCGTTCTGTGAATACTTCAGCACCACTTCATAGCCTGCTTCCTCAAACTGCTGCTTGAGATATAATCCGTCGCTGTTCCAGCGCTCGAGTTCCTCCGCAGGCATTGCAAGTCCTATCTTTTTCTTTCCTGCTTCTCCCTTGTCAGCCTGATCCTTGCCGCAGGATACGAGGCTTCCCATCATGACAGCTGCCATTGCTGCCGCAAAAAACTTCTTCATTATAAATCTACCCCCTGATATTGTACGCTCCCTGTGGGAATGATGTTAATTATGTTTATAATATTATTTTACACCCTAACATTCGTCATGTCAATACAATTTCCAATTTTTGGAATTTTGCATAATATACGAGCAGTAAATATATGCAAAATACCACAGGTCGCTTAACAAAATGTTCACCAAACGCCGAAATACGCTTATTTTATGCCATTTCAAATTATATAAAAAACATATGGCATTTTACTATTTTCACTATTACCTATCATGTTGATAAGCTATCATCAATTACAATTTGTAATATCCAACTTCGCTATTACATTTTCGTAATGTGTAATATAATTTTTATATTATGTACAAAAGTATCCATTTTCTGAATTTCACTATGCATATCCGCAGTCTTGATTAGTTTCTCGTCTTGTGGTATACTGTTATTGCTGCTATTATTCGGAGGTGAGACTATGCTTTACTATATGTTCAACAAGCCCATGGGCTGTGTTACTGCCCGTTCAGACGCTGTACACAGAACTGTCATGGACTACTTCCCTTCCGAACTCGCTGAGAAGCTGCACCCCGTAGGAAGGCTGGACAAGGATACCTGCGGTCTGCTCATCCTCACCGACGACGGTATGCTCGATATAAGTATCATGCAGCCGAGGAAGCATATCTCCAAGACCTATTTCTTCTACGCTATCGGCTCAATGGACGACGAAAAGACAGCACTGCTGGAAAACGGAGTCCCTCTTGTCGGATTCACCACCGACAGGGCAAAGTTCCGACTGATAAAGCGATTCCGCATAGGTGAGCTGGAAGAATTTATGCCCGAGAAGCGCCGTATGCGCTATATGAAAAATCCCGACGGTCCTGCATTCGCCGCCGAGCTCACTATCTCAGAGGGCAAAAAGCATGAGGTAAAAAGGATGCTGGAGGCGGTCGGCTGCCGTATCTTTTACCTGCGCCGCGAAAGCATAGGAAAGCTGAAGCTCGATCCACGTCTTGAACAGGGACAGTTCCGTCCCCTTACCGATGAGGAGGTATGTCTCCTGAAAGATCACTCAGATAAATAAAGCCTTTGTCATCAGACAAAGGCTTTATATATAAGTATTACGCCCCTCAGCCTGAACCGAGAGGCGCTTGGTATTGGGGCAGCGGGATTTGAACCCACGGGTGACAGAGTCAAAGTCTGTTGCCTTACCGCTTGGCTATGCCCCAGCACTCACCTAAATATTATAACAAAAATCCCACAGTAAATCAATACCGCAGGATTTTTATTTTTATTTTAACTTTACACCCCGACCATCAGTACCATTCCAGATCCTTCATGGCTCTGAATTCGCGCATTGCCATCAGTATCGCTACTACTGCCGAAAGCAGATCGGCAACAGGCGCTGCGTAAAGTATTCCGTTCATCTCGAATATCAGAGGGAGCACCAGCAGAAGCGGTACAAAGAACAGTATCTGTCTCGTAAGCGACAGGAATACGCCCTTTATGGACTTTCCTATAGAGGTGAAGAACGTGGACGTTATGGGCTGGAGACAGTTTATCCATGTGAAGAAGAAGGATATGCGAAAGAACTTGGCTCCGAACTTGTAATAGCCCTCGCTCGCCTCACTATTGGCGAATACCGCAAGTATCTGCTTCGGGAACAGCTGGAACATTACAAAGGCTACCAGCGATATGGCTGCGCCTGCCTTAACTGCCATCCAGAATGCGCTCCTTACTCGGTCGTACTTCTGGGCGCCGTAGTTGAAGCTCTCGATGGGCTGCGTTCCCTGTGCAAGTCCTATGACTATTGAGAATACTATCATGTTTACCTTCATGACTATTCCCGCAACCGCTATGGGGTCATCTGCGCCATACTCGGAAAGAGCTCCGTAATGCTTCAGCGAGTTGTTGAGAACTATCTGCACTATCGCGATAGCAAGCTGATTGAAGCAGGATGCCATTCCGATAGAGCATATCCTGCTGACTATTCCCGACTTCGGCAGAAGATGTCTGCCGAACAGGTAAACCGTCTTGAAGTTGAAACAATATACCACTACTATGACCGCGGATATGAACTGTCCGATGACGGTGGCGATAGCCGCGCCCTTCATTCCCCAGTCAAGTCCGAGAACGAACACTGCGTCAAGTATGGTGTTGACCACCGCTCCCGTAATGTTGCAGAGCATGGTGATCTTGGGACTGCCGTCCGCTCGGATTATGTGTCCGCCGCCCGTTGTGAGTATCAGGAACGGGAAGCCGAATGCCGTGTACTTTACATATTCCTTGGCGTAGGGCATTACCGCGTCTGTGGCTCCGAAACGTTTGAGCAAAGGCGTCAGGAACGCCAACGTTACAGCCGACAGTATTACTCCGCTGACCACAAGCAGCGAAAGTGCGTTTCCTGCGAAATACGGGGCGCGTTTCTTGTCCCCCATTCCCATGGTGAGGTTGAAGCATGAGGCTCCGCCTATTCCCAGCAGGAGCGCCAGTGCCATACAGCCCGTGGTGAACGGGAAAGCTATTGATGTCGCCGTATTTCCCAGTGTACCAACTGCTTTTCCGATAAACAGCTGATCCACCATGTTGTAAAGTGCGCTTACCAGCATTCCTATGATGCTCGGTATGGCGAATTTCATCATCAGTGCCCGGATAGGCGCCGAGCCCAATGGATTTCCGCCCTGCGGAGGACCTCCGACTCCTGCGGGAGGTCCGCCTGCCCCCGGTGGCGGTCCGCCCGTTCCCATAGGTGGTCCGCCTGCCCCGTTTGGTGGACCGTTATTGCCGCGAGGTCCGCCATATTCATTATTATTCATATTATCCCTAACCTTCTTTTTCTTTTTTACAAATACCTTTTAATTATACATCATTTTCCGCAAAAAAACAATAGCGGCACAAAAACGCCATTGTAAAAATTTTTCAATACTTTTTCGCAATACTGATACAATTTTTACAATGCAAAGAGCTTTTTTCTTGACATACCATAGCCTATGTGATAGAATTATTATTGACAATTTTTCCGTCAGAGGACGGTCATGGGAGGTCTTTTTATGAAGCTGGGTCGGCTTTTGGCATTTATCCTATCATCGGCAGTTTCCGGCTGTGTCTGCACTCCCGTGCAGTATTCATCGGCTGAGTCCGCAAAGTACCTCCTCGGCGATGTTGACGGCGACGGTAAGGTAAGTTCCGTGGATGCCTCTGCTGTTCTTGCGGAATATGCCGCTATATCCGGCGGAAACGAGCCTGCGTTCAGCGAGGTGCAGTTCAGGGCTGCCGATATAACCCGTGACGGTAAGACCGACTCTGTAGACGCTTCCCAGATACTGTCGTACTACGCCTATCTTTCCACGGGCGGTACGCTTATCATGGAGGATTTTCTCGCACAGCCCCCTGTGACGACCACTGCAACAACAAACTCTGCCACAACTACTATCGTTACTACTACGACAAGTGTCACAACTTCTGTTCCAGTATCGACAAGTTTTATCCCTTACCAGCAGCGTCAATACAAAATCGAGGATATAACAAGTGATGATGCTTTTGTTGCAAGATGGGCTATGCAACAATATGCAGAAGAATTAAATAACGAATTGTTTAATGGTTACTATTTTGATACACAATATGGAAGAAGCGATGGATTCGACGAATGTTTTGCATTGATTGCTACATTGAACTATAATCAAGGAATAAATCATAGAGCTTTAGGAAATAGATTTGGATATGAATCCGAAGATTACTATCTGCGTTGCACAGATTGTTTGAATATAGCTTATTATCAGTTTTTTTATGAATCTAAAGTTGATTTCAATAAATATGTATTAGATAAAAATTTTGCAAACTTTATAAACAAGGTATCAGATGAGTTTGCTGAGTATAAGAAAGGCAATAAAGAACCGCTGACAAACGAACTTAATGAATATTTCGCCAATAATACTGAACATATAGACAATTATACAAAATATTATTTTATGTGTAATACAGCTCACCCACAAGATTATTTCTGTGACGAGATGATAAAAGCAAGAAAGAGATTTAATGATAATGTTGCTAATAAAATGCGTGATGATTTTATGCAATACGGTGGAAAACTAAAATAAAACATAAAAAGAGGGTAAACATGAAGATAATACTTGCATCTGCTTCGCCGAGACGGCGTGAGCTTTTGAGATACATCACCGAGGACTTCGAGGCGGTTTCGTTGGACTGCGACGAGACTCTCCCCGAGGATATACCGCCCATGGAGGCTTCCGAGTACCTTGCGGTGCTGAAGGCTAAGGCTGCGGCGGAGAAGTTCCCCGACTGCGTCGTTATCGGCTGCGATACCACCGTCATCTGCGGCGGTGAGATCCTCGGCAAGCCCAAGGACAGGGCACAGTGCATCGCCGATATATCCAAGCTTTCGGGACGCACGCATCAGGTGGTCACGGGCTGCTGCATTATCAGCGGCGGCAGGGTCAGCTCCTTCTCGGAGGTGACCGATGTTACTTTCCGTGAGCTTGCCGCTGCGGAGATAGAGTCCTACGCCGACACCGACGAGCCCTACGACAAGGCAGGCGGCTACGGTATCCAAGGACTGGGCTCCGCACTTATCTCCCACATCAACGGGGACTTTTTCAACGTGGTGGGACTTCCTGTGGGAAGGCTCTTTAATGAAATGAAAAAAGTTCAGAGTTGAGTGCTGCGGTGTCGCCTGACAGTGACCTATTCAAATAAGGTGAGCGAACACATCAACTCTCAATTCTCAACTCTGAACTCTTGGGTTTACACCCATTCTAAGCACTAAGCACTAAAAACCAATAACTATAAAGGAGTATTTACCATGAACTCAACTGCTTTTCATTCGGCTGACATTCTTATCCCCAAGGACTGCGATATGCACAAGTGGTCCGTTATCGCCTGCGACCAGTACACCAGCGAGCCTGAGTACTGGGACGAGGTTAGCGCTACCGTCGGAAGCGCTCCCTCAACGCTGAACCTTATCCTCCCCGAGCTCTACCTCGAGCAGGACGACGTTGCTCAGCGCATCGACAATATCCACTCCGCTATGGACAAGTACCTCGCTGACGGCATATTCACCGAGTACAAGGACGCTATGGTATACGTCGAGAGAGTCCAGAGCAACGGTATCCTCCGTCAGGGTATCGTGGGCGCTGTTGACCTTGAAAAGTACGACTTCTCAAAGGGCAGCACATCCGAGGTAAGAGCTACCGAAGCTACGGTCATCGAGCGTATACCTCCCCGTATAAAGGTAAGACAGGGCGCTCCTCTTGAGCTCCCCCACATCATGATACTCATTGACGACCCAGACAATACCGTTATCGAGCCCCTTGCAAAGACAGTCTCCGATGACAGCAAGCTCTACGACTTCCAGCTCATGCAGAACGGCGGCAGCATCAAGGGCTGGCTCATGGACAAGTCCGCTCAGGAAGCTGTTGACAAGGCGCTCTGCGCTCTGGCTGACCCCGATGCCTTCTGCAAAAAGTACGGTCTCAGCGATATCCCCGTTCTCCTCTATGCTATGGGTGACGGAAACCACTCCCTCGCTACGGCAAAGGAGTTCTACGAGCAGCTGAAAAAGGCTGATCCCGATAAGGACTTCTCAAACCACCCTGCCCGTTATGCTCTGGCTGAGATCGTCAACCTCCACAGCGACGCTCTCAAATTCGAGGCTATCCACCGCCTTGTTTACGATGTTGACCGCGACAAGCTCATGAATGAGCTCACTGCCGCTCTGGAGCTCTCCGAAACAAAGGAGTCAGACCAGTACGTTATCTGCTCATGCTGCGGCACCGAGAAGAAGCTCTACATCAATAAGAAGTCCTCTAACCTCTCCGTTGGTTCACTCCAGAACTTCCTTGACGGCTACATCAAGGCAAACGGCGGAAAGATAGACTATATCCACGGCGCCGATACAGTCAAGTCCCTCGCAGAGAAGCACAGCGGTCTCGCATTCATTCTCCCCGATATGGACAAGTCACAGCTCTTCCCCACTGTTATCAAGGACGGAGCTCTCCCCAGAAAGACATTCTCCATGGGTCACGCCGAGGACAAGAGATTCTACATCGAGGCAAGAAAAATAACCGAATAATGGAACTCATCAGAAATATCGCCAAGCTCCACACCACGGAGCTTGGCGCAGTTCGTATAAGACGCAATCTAAGCCTTGACTGCGGCGATGTGGTGGAATGGTGCAGGGAGCAGATATGCTCTCCCGAAGCCGTCATCGAGCGCCGCGGCAAGAACTGGTACGCAGCTGTCGGCGGTGCGGTCATCACCGTGAACGCATACAGCTATACTATTATCACTGCCCACAAAGCAGTTCCGTAAAAGGGGAAGTGTCATGAATAAAACAAGCTATCTGAAATACTTTCTGCCTGCCCGCTGTATATTATTTCTGCTGGTATTTGCTGCAGGAGCTCTCATCACAGGCAGGGAATTAAGCGGAATAAGCTGCTGGTGGTCCATAGTCGCCTCCGCAGTAAATATACTGACTATCCTTTTTCTTGTTATATCCGCAAAAAAAGCAGGCAGCAGCTATCGTGAGCTTATCGCCTATGAAAAAGGAAAAACTCCCGTAAAGAAAACATTACTCCTTATAATAGGATTCATTTTCATCGGCACGGCTGGGCTTTATGCCGCAGGCTATATCTGCTACGGAGTTCTCCCGTATTCACCACCCATGATAGTAGAGCCGATACCGCTCTTTCCCGCCATACTTAACATCGCTGTACTTCCTGTTACTACAGCATTGGCTGAGGACGGTCTGTACCTCGGCGGCGGCGTCAATCAGATAAAAAACAAGTTTACAGCAATACTTATCCCTGCCTTTTTCTACACACTCCAGCACTGCTTCATACCTCCCCTGTTTGATGCAAAGTACATGATCTACAGATTTATCTCATTTCTTCCGCTGACTGTTATATTCTGCATTCATTACTACAAAAAGCGCGATCCGCTGCCGATGATGATAAGCCACGCTATACTTGATCTCGCCACAGCAATGACTATTGTCGTAATGTCTGCCGACCATACCTTGTACGAAAAAATGATAAATGTGTAAGGAGCTTTTATATGAACATAAGAAGATTTGAACAGCAGGACGCAGATGCGGTGTCCGCTCTGGTCATAAAAACTATAAGAATATCCAATGTCAAGGACTACCCTGCCGACCTCATGGAGGAGGTAGTAAAGAGCCAGCAGCCCGAGAATATACTTGAACGTGCAGGCTGGACCCATATGTATGTAGTCGAAGATGACGGAATGATAATTGGCGTCGGCGCCATCGGTCCCTACTGGGGCAAGGAGGACGAGAGCAGTCTGTTCACTATCTTCGTGCTTCCCGAGTATCAGGGCAAGGGCGTGGGAAGGCTCATCATGGAGACTCTCGAAAAGGACGAATTCTTCCTCCGCGCAAAGCGTATAGAGATACCTTCCTCCATAACAGGCTGCCAGTTTTACAGGCATTTCGGCTACGACTACAAGGACGGTATCGCAGAGGTGGACGAGGAGCACCTCTACCGTCTGGAGAAGTTCAGGGGCATATGTAAGATAGGCAGAAATGATATTCCCCAAATGTGAAAAGGCAATAACAACAAGCTTTACGACAACGGCGTACAAATTTCGGCTACATGGAAATAAAACTGTAAAGGAGCAAGCTATGTCAGACAGACCGGAACTGAAAAAAGGACTGGACAGCAATATATTCCGCAGCTATTACTACCTCAAGGAGGAGCTGCTCGGGTTCTGCCGCGAGAACGGTCTGCCCGTCTCAGGCAGCAAAATCCAGCTCACCGAGAGGATAGCTCATTTTCTCGATACGGGAGAGGTGCTGCTGCCTGCTGCGGAGAGCAGAAAAAGAAGCGCCGCTGACTCCGCGCCCATAACAATGGACGGGAAAATAGGCGAAAACTTCGTATGCTCGGAGGTCCACCGTGCCTTCTTCAAGGCACATTTAGGCAAGAGCTTTTCATTCAATGTGGCTTTCCAGAAATGGCTAAAAGCCAACGGCGGCAAGACCTATGCCGACGCTATCGAAGCCTATCGCCTGATAATCGAGGAGAAAAAGCACAGCAAAACCGGCATTGACAGTCAGTTTGAGTACAACACCTATATCCGCGATTTCTTCGCCGACAACAAGGGAAGCTCCCTCGGCGACGCAATAAAGTGCTGGAAGTACAAAAAGAGTCTCAAGGGGCACAACCGTTATGAGCCCTCTGACCTGACTGCACTGGATAAGGAGTAAGATATGTCCGATATTTTTTCAAGAACTCAGCTCATCTTCGGCGAGGAAGCCATGGAAATACTGGCAAATTCCCGCGTTGCCGTTTTCGGCGTGGGCGGTGTGGGCGGCTACACCGTTGAAGCTCTGGCGCGCTCGGGGGTAGGCGCTATCGACCTGATCGACGATGACAAGGTCTGCGTGACCAATATCAACCGCCAGATAATCGCTCTCGGCTCTACCGTGGGTATGTACAAGGTGGACGCGGCTGAAAAGCGCATACACGACATCAATCCCGAATGCAGAGTCACCTGCCACAAGATGTTCTATATGCCCGAAACTGCCGACAAGCTGGACTTTTCACAGTATGACTACGTTGTAGACGCCATCGACACCGTCACGGGCAAGATAGAGATAATCATGCAGGCAAAAGCGGCAGGTGTTCCCGTTATCAGCTCCATGGGCGCAGGAAACAAGGTGGACCCCACCGCCTTTGAGGTGGCTGATATCTACAAGACCTCCGTTTGCCCTCTGGCAAGAGTCATGCGCTATCAGCTGAAACGCCGCGGCGTGAAAAAGCTGAAGGTGGTCTACTCAAAGGAACAGCCAATTGCCCCTCAGGGAAAAGCCGCCGAGGACGGCTCCGGCAATACCGATATGAGAACAGGCGCCGCAAGACGCTCCACTCCCGGGTCCAACGCTTTTGTCCCCTCTGTGGCAGGACTCATCATCGGTGGAGAGGTCATAAAAGACCTTATCAGACTAAAAAGCAATGAAAAGAAAAATCCGTCCGAACGGCAATGATACAGAATATCTGTGCCATAGTCTTTCTGATATCCGTTCAGGAGTACTATGGCGTTTCTATTGATATTATATCAGCGGTGTGCTGTATGTTCCTTGATAAGAAAACGTGTATCATATGCCGAGCATTATTATAAAATGGAGAATTACTATGTGGAACGATATTTCCAAGCAATGGCAAACGGCATTTGAAGAAGCATGGGAGGCTTTCTGCACAGGCAGTATACCGATAGGTGCTGCTGTTTTTGACGAAAATGGTGATCTGATCCTTAAAGACCATAACCGTACACAGTTATCGGAAACAATCAATCGCCGTATCGCCCATGCGGAAGCAAATATTTTAAGGCAGCTGGATACATCAAGATTTGATCCCAAAAAGCTGACACTGTATACGACTATGGAACCATGCCCTATGTGTATGGGTACTGCAGCTGTATCAAATATCAGGCATCTTCGCTCCGCAGCTCACGATCCTCACTGCGGAATGATCCATCTGATCGAAAGCGAACCGTATTTTATCGGTAAGGCTCTTGACTATACCTTTGAATGTGGTGATCCGGAACTTGTTCAGCTGACATTGCAAAGCTATTATGAGCTCAGGTGTATAGAAACAGGCGCAAGCAGATGCGTGTTTGATTCATTCAGTGAGCAATGTCCCGAAGCAACCGAAATTTCCGAACGTCTTTACAAAAACAAAGTGCTTGACAGATTTGCAGAGGAAGGTACAGCTTTTGGAGTGGTTTTTGACTATATTCTGTCCGTTAAATAATGCATATCTCCTGACCGATCACAGCACCGGAAGATAACACAACGCCCCTGAACGTATTGAAACGCTCAGGGGCTTGATTTTTATATGGACTTTCGTTTTACAATAAGACTATTTTCATAAATGGCATTGCCTTTTATGTCTGCTGCCCGTATCCCGCTTTACTTTACCGAATCAAATCCGTGCTGGAGGTCAGCGATTATATCGTCTATATGCTCGGTTCCTATGGAGAGTCTTACGGTTGTGGGTCTTATGCCTGCGGAGAGAAGCTCCTCCTCGCTCATCTGTGAGTGAGTGGTAGAAGCAGGGTGGATGACCAGTGACTTTACGTCCGCTACGTTTGCGAGGAGCGAGAACAGTTCAAGGCTCTCCGTGAACTTCTTTGCGTCCTCTGCTGTGCCCTTGATATCGAATGTGAAAATGGAAGCAGCACCGTTGGGGAAGTACCTGTCATAGAGCTCCTTTGCCTTTCCTGTTGTGAGGGAGGGATGGTTCACCTGTGCTACCTGCGGGTGGTTCTTCAGAAATTCCACTACCTTCAGTGCGTTCTCTGTGTGGCGCTCCAGACGGAGTGAAAGGGTCTCAAGTCCCTGTAAGAGCAGGAAGGAATTGAAAGGCGAGATAGTAGCGCCCTGATCTCTCATGAGTGTAGTGCGAAGCTTGAGGATATAGGCAAGATTGCCGCAAGCCTCTGTGAAAACTACTCCGTGATAGGAGGGATTGGGCTTGGAGAGTCCCGGGAACTTGTCATTCTGTGCCCAGTCGAACTTGCCCGAGTCGATGACAACTCCGCCCATTACCGTGCCGTGACCGCCGATGAACTTTGTTGCGGAATGTACTACGATATCTGCACCGTGCTCGATAGGTCTCAGCAGGAACGGAGTTGCGAAGGTATTATCCACGATGAGCGGTATACCGTGCTTGTGAGCGATGGCGGAGATAGCCTCGATGTCGATAACATCGGAGTTGGGATTGCCCAGAGTCTCAGCATAGAGAAGCTTTGTCTCGGGACGGATCGCCTTCTCAAAATTCTCGGGATCGGCAGGGTCAACGAATGTGGTGGTAAGTCCCTGATCCTTCAGTGTGTGTGCAAGAAGATTATAGGAGCCGCCGTAGAGGTTCACTGATGATACGATGTGGTCCCCTGCTGTGGCGATATTCTGGATCGCGTAGCTGATTGCCGCAGAGCCCGATGCTGTTGCAAGAGCTCCCACGCCGCCCTCAAGAGCAGCTATCCTCTGCTCGAACACGTCGGAGGTGGGGTTCATCAGTCTGGTGTAGATATTTCCGCCCTCTGTGAGTCCGAAGCGGCCTGCCGCCTGTGCAGAGTCCTTGAATACATATGAAGTTGTGGCATATATAGGCACTGCCCTTGCATCTGTGGCAGGATCGGGTTTTTCCTGACCTGCGTGTATCTGTATAGTTTCAAATTTATAATTGCTCATAACTGAACTTCCTTTCAAAATAATCTGTTAATCTTCGTTATCATTAATAATGTTCAATTCCGACACATTCGCTCGGAATTGGTGATACACCTTTTTTCTCTCATTTTCAACACCCCTGTGTTTTTCTTTACTCATATCATACCACTTCAATAGGCATTTGTCAAATACCTATGAATTATATTGGGTTATAGATTCAGTCTATAGCTAAAGGCTCCTGTAATATCTTACGGGAGCCTTCTGCTGTCATATATTGCCGTCTCTGAACTGCTTCATCATCTCGTTGGTAAGGCTTATATCACTTGGCTGGAGAACTACGTCCTCACGCTTTACCCACTCTGCGTATTTCAGCTCGTTCTCGTCCATGTGTATCTCGCCGCTGCCATCTGCCTCGCAGTAGAAGCCCACAAGCATATCCTGCGCCATTCCCCACGGCTGGGACTTGTAGTACCTGATATTCTTTACCCTTACTCCTGTCTCCTCCATGACCTCGCGGGCAACTGTCCCCTCAAGGGTCTCGCCTATCTCGGTAAAGCCTGCCACAAGAGCATTATGGGCGTAGCCGCTGCGGTATCGGGTCACGAGTATGGAGTCGCCCTTTATGACGCCAACTATCACCGCAGGATTTATCCTCGGATAGATCACGCTGCCGCACTCCTGACAGACAAGGGCACGTTCGCCCCCGTGAAGTGACAGTTTGCCGCCGCATCTGCCGCAGAAGATGTTGTCACTGTACCAGCGCCAAAGATGATAGGCTGTGAAGGCGGCAAAGAGCTCCTTTCCGCCGAAGCTGTCCCTGAGCTGACGGAGTCCCTTGTACTCAAAGCCTGCTCCGAAGTCTCTGTGCTCCGAAAGCACTATGAAATAACGGTCATCATCTACGGAAAAGGCATAGACCGCCGAAAGCTGTTCATCATTTTCCGCCAGCGGAAAGACTATACGCTCACCGCTTGTGTCCGTAAGGAGCCTGCCCTCACCGTCAAAGCAGAGAAGTCGGTCTCCCTGCCGTATATCTGCGTTTTTAAAGCTGTTGTCAAGTCTGCTCGGTGCTATATCCTGTATCATATCATCATCCTTTTCTGCTTTGCTGCTCATTTGTGAGCTTGTTCACCATTATATACTATATATGCCTTTTTGTCAATAATGGTGAAAACTGCGAAAAATACAATATTACGCAATATATCCCCTTGACCTTTTCCGCTTTTTGTGCTATTATAGTTTGTATTGGAATAATGAAGGAAGAAAGGTAACGAAATGAATTTTAACGAACTTAATTTATCGCAGGCGCTTCTCCGTGCTGTTGACGAGCTGGGATATACGGAGATGACGGAGATACAGCAGCAGAGCATCCCCCTGCTCCTCGAAGGACGGGACGTTGTGGGGCGCTCAAACACAGGTACGGGCAAGACCGCTGCTTTCGGTATCCCTGCTGTTGAGAGCATAACCGACGCTGACAGGAAGTCTGCGGTGGTACTCATACTCTGCCCCACCCGTGAGCTTGCCATGCAGGCTAATGAGGAAATACGCAAATTCGCAAAGTTCAAGGAGGGCGTCAGGACCTCCGCAGTCTACGGCGGCGCAAGCATGGAAAAACAGATACATGAGCTGAAACGCGGCGCTAATATAGTTATAGGTACTCCCGGAAGAGTTATGGACCACATCCGCAGGAGGACCCTCAAACTCGAAAATATCCGCACTGTCATCCTTGACGAGGCTGACGAGATGCTGAATATGGGCTTCCGCGAGGATATTGAATCCATACTTGCCGATGTTCCCGAGGACAGACAGACCGTGCTCTTCTCCGCTACTATGCCAAAGGAGATCATGGCGATCACCGAAAAGTATCAGCGCGATCCCGTACATATAAAGATAAAGTCCGCTCAGAAGACCGTTGAGCTAATCGAGCAGTTCTACTTTGAGGTGGCTATGGGCAGAAAGACCGACGCCCTGAAGCTCCTCCTTGCTGCATACAAGCCCTCGTCGGCTATGGTTTTCTGCAATACCAAGGCTATGGTGGATCAGCTCACGGAGGAGCTTGTGAAAAGCGGCTTCCGCGCGGCAGGTCTCCACGGCGATATGAAGCAGATCCAGCGTACTCAGGTCATGAACAGCTTCAAGAACAAGGCTGCCGAGATACTGGTGGCTACGGACGTTGCCGCAAGAGGCATCGATGTAAGCGGCGTTGACGCGGTATTCAACTACGACCTTCCTCAGGACAACGAGTACTATATCCACCGTATCGGCAGAACGGGCAGAGCAGGCAGAACAGGTTCCGCTTATACTCTTATCAGCGGCAGACGTCAGCTCTATGATCTCCGCGCTATCGAAAAGTACACCCACGCAGAGATAAGAGAAATGCCCCTCCCCGAGAAATCCGACATCATCGCCATGAAAAAAGAGGCTATGATAAAGGAGATATCCGAGGCTCAGGCAGGTCACAACGCTTATGATATCCTCGACAGGCTGGCAGGCATGGGTATCGACTACCGTGAAGCTGCAGCAAGAGTCCTTGCAAAGCAGCTTCAGGCTGAAACAGATGCTCTCCCCGAGATAGAGGGCACCCGCCCCATCAGAAAGGGCAGGAACAGCGGTGCAAAAACTACAAGGATAGTCATAAATATCGGCAGAAATCGCCGTATCGCTCCAAACTTTATCCTCGGCGCCCTCGTTGACGCTACGGGAATGACGGGCAAGGACTTCGGCAAGATAGACATCTATGACGAGCACACTACCGTTGAGGTACCCGAAGCTGAGTGTGACTACATCATCGAAAGCTCCGATTCCATGAAGATAAACGGAAACAAGGTGGAGGTAAAGCTCTACAAGGGCAGTTCCTTCTCCGACAGGAACAGCAGCCGCCGCGGTGACTCAAAGCCACGTTTTGACAGGAAAAAGTCGGCTTACGGAAACAGGAAAAAATCCGAAATCTACTCGGATTACATACCGAACCGCAAAAAGCGTACTAAAAAAAGACATTGAGGTGATATAAATGAGCAGAAAAAACAGAAGCAACTTTGCTAATGAAAAGGACTTTCAGAAAAAGAACAGCAGTCAGGGCAAGGATAAAAAGCTCTGGATGAGAATAGTTGTTCTCATTCTCGCAGGCGTTATGATACTGGGAGCTATACTTCTTCCGCTGTTATAATGTATATGATTAAATTGTCCCCCAAAAAGTAGACAGTAAAAATGCACCCACCCTGCAATAAATGAAGCGCAGGTAACTGTTATTGAGAAAATCCCAATTTGCAGACAGTGAATCTGCATCGTGGACACTGAAAAT
>Ga0255342_1000961_pt1 | contig 44484 bp, 37 predicted proteins | sample wastewater_treat_3_FD_192416 | JGI IMG/M metagenome (GOLD analysis project Ga0255342, IMG submission 192416) | Wastewater microbial communities from Lulu Island WWTP, Vancouver, Canada - plant14 | ecosystem: Engineered > WWTP > Wastewater > Unclassified | place: Canada: Vancouver, British...
TAATCGACAGAGTGATAAGCGAAAACGGCGAAATACAGTTATTTTAATGACAAAAATCTCCGAGGGGACTATCCCTCGGAGATATCATAAATATTATTGTTCGTTAAGAAACGTGAGCCAAACTCCTTTCCTAAAACTTTCAGCATTAAATTCAGCCCCGACAGAGAGCTCCTCACAAGATGTGAAAAACGGTAGAGTATTACCGCGAGCGCCCTGTCGGGGCTGAATTCAGTTATAAAGTCTTTGGAAAAGGGGTTCGGGGGAAAGCTTTTCCTCAGAAAGGTTTTCCCCCGATAATACGCATAAACTGCTATATAAGCACCGCAGTCGCGGGTGCTTTTTTTTGTATATGAATTATGCCTGGATCTGTGTGAGAGTATACCAGCCCTGGAGATAGCCCTCGAGGAACTGTACGTCTGTTGCATCCTGATCGCCGTCACCGTCGATATCAGATGCACGGATAGTGATACCTGTTGTAGGTACATAGCTGTGGTCAACGATAGCCTTGAGCATTACCCAGTCGTAGAGACCTACTTCTCCGTCACCGTTGATATCGCCAACGAGATATGTTGAGGGAGCGAATGAATACTCTGTGGAGGGGATAACATTGTCGTTAGCGTCATATGCAGTGATAGTGCAATTGCTGAAAAGATCATCATGTGTACGGCTGCTTGACTTGATCTCGCTGACTGTCTTGAACATAGTGCCTACGCCTGTAGTGATGTCGCTTGTCTTCCAGCGCTTGTAATGGAGCACACCGTACTGTGTACCGCTTCCTGTCTCATAGTCCATCCAGCCGTTAAGGCAATTGTTTGTTCTTGCACCGCCCTGAACCTTGAGGGGATTTCTGGTGTAGAACTCTACGTCAACTCTTTTTGTCTGCGAAGCACCGCCGCTGTAGTACCAGTATGTTCTGTATGTCTTTACTTCGTTTGCGGGAGTTGCTGCACTTGCTGTGAAAGCGTTAGCCATGGGAAGTGCGCCGAGTACTGCTGCTGAAAGAGCTGCTGCGATCTTGGTAAAAGTCTTTTTCATTTTAATTCATATCCTTTGTAAAGTATTTTCAGAGGTTGCGCAAACTCTATGTTGATTATAGCATTATTATTACCATTTGTCAATGAAAAATAGTAAAATCCTGCGTTTTTTGAGTGCGGTCTGCTGAAAATGCAGACGTATGTACAAATGAGCAGAAGGTATGGCGGCACATAATTCAATGAGATGTTATCAAGTATAAACTCCTTGTTATGCAAGTGAGAGTAGGCTTTTATGTTAAAATATAAAAATATGTAAAGCTGGCTTGACAAAAAATGTAAAGCGTGCTATACTATGATCACAGGAGATGTAAAGCAGACTTTACTTCGTAAGGAGGGTGATCAGTTGAAGAATAAGATTCAGGAGCTGAGAAAGGCGCGAAAGGTCACTCAGCAGGAGCTTGCTGACGCGCTCAGCGTCACGCGGCAGACTATAATATCACTGGAAAACGGTAAATACAATGCCTCACTCACACTGGCTCACAAGGCGGCTCAGTTCTTCGGAGTCACCATAGAGGAGCTGTTTATTTTCGAGGGCGAGGAGAACCTATAAGGAGGAGCATTATGGAGAATTTCAGAGTTACAATAAAGAAGAGGATATATTTTTTCATTCTTCTTGCAGCTGTCATGGTGGCAGGAATTATACTGCTTACGGCTTTCGGCAGGGCAAATGACGGATTTAACGCAACAAGCGGCATACTGGGGGCAGTGCTGGCAATCGCCGTATGCAATGTCATAACGGCGAAAATGGCGCTGGGTAATGAAGCAAAGCTGAAAGAGATGTATATAAAGCATACCGATGAGAGAAGTGCTCAGATAACCAAAGAGGCTTCCACAACTACATTCCGTGTTATACTTCTCGGTTTATCCGCTGCCACTATCATCGCTAACTTTTTGAGCGAGACCGTCAGCTGTACGCTTTCGGTATGTCTGGCGTTCATCTTTATGGTGTATATCGCGGTAAGCAGTTGTTATAACAGAAAAATGTGAGCAAGAGGAGAGTTATCATGGAAGAATTCAGAAAAAAACTCAGGACCAAGATAGTATTATGCTGGATACTGGCAGCTTCACTGCTGATAGCGCTGATAGTTCTTCAGGTGCTGGTGCACAGGGGCGTACTCAGAGGCGAGACCAATATGGGCTTTTTTGTGGGCGGTATTACCGTTCTGATAATGAATATTATGCGTATGAAAAAAGCTGTGAAGGACGATGCTGCGCTGAAGCAATGGTATGTACGCAATACCGACGAAAGGACCATAGCTGTACAGCAGAAGGCGGGAAACTTCACCTCGCTGCTTACTCTTTTCCTGCTTTGTATAGCCGCTATTGCCGCTTCATACATCAACAATACGGTATATTGGACTCTCGGTGCTGCTATGGGCGTGTACCTTCTGGTCTATCTTGGCGCCCTTGCATACTACAATAAGAAGATGTAAATAACAATAATACAAGGGACGTCGAGGACGCCGTCCCCTACAATACAAAAACTCCCCGATACTTGTCCGTATCGGGGAGTACTTTTATATTCGTATGTGCATAATTCACGTTAAACTGCTGTAAGCGTCAACGTGTTCAGCTCACGCGGCTTACTTCTCAGCGAGCTTTGTGAGGTACTCGTAACGATTAGCTGCTGTCTTCTCAGCCTTCGCGAACAGTTCCTTAGCACGCTCGGGGAATGAACGTGTGAGTGCGCTGTAACGAGCCTCGTTCATGATGAAGTCCTGATAAGACTCTGTGGGAGCCTTGGAATCGAGCTGGAAGGGATTCTTGCCCTCAGCAGCAAGACGAGGATCATAACGGAAGTTGTTCCAGTAGCCGCACTTAACAGCCTTCTCCATCTCAGCCTGACAGTTAGTCATACCGCCCTTGATAGAGTGCATCTCACAAGGTGCATAGCCGATGATGAGTGAGGGACCCGGATAAGCCTCAGCTTCCTTGATTGCCTTGAGTGTCTGGTTCATGTCAGCACCCATAGCGATCTGTGCAACATAGATGTAGCCGTAGCTCATAGCGATATCAGCAAGGCGCTTCTTAGCGATTGCCTTACCTGCTGCTGCGAACTGTGCAACCTGACCGATGTTGGAGGACTTGGAAGCCTGTCCGCCTGTGTTGGAGTAAACCTCGGTATCGAATACCATGATGTTTACATCTTCGCCTGTAGCGAGAACGTGATCGAGACCGCCGAATCCGATATCATAAGCCCAGCCGTCGCCGCCGAAGATCCATACGGACTTCTTGGAGAGGTAGTTCTTGTTCTCAAGGATATCTGCACAAGTATCGCACTTGTCAGAGCACTTCTCGAGCTCAGCAACGAGTGCAGCTGTTGCAGCTGTATTCTTAGCACCGTCGTTAACTGTTGCGAGGTATTCATCAGCAGCTGCCTTGAGCTCTGCGGATGCCTTGTCGTTTGCAGCAACTTCCTTTACTTCCTCAATGAGTCTCTCACGGATAGCCTTCTGACCGAGATACATACCGAGACCGTGCTCAGCGTTGTCCTCGAACAGTGAGTTAGCCCATGCAGGACCGTGGCCGTTTGCATCAACAGTGTAAGGTGATGTAGCAGCAGGACCGCCCCAGATAGAAGAACATCCTGTTGCGTTGGAGATGTACATTCTTGAACCGAAGAGCTGAGTGATGAGTCTTGCATATGAAGTCTCAGCACAGCCTGCGCATGAACCGGAGAATTCAAGGAGAGGCTTCTTGTACTGGCTGGAAATAACATTAGCGTCAGTTGCTACGTCAGCCTTCTCTGTTACCTTAGCAACACAGTAATCGAATACTGCCTGCTGAGGCTCCTGTGACTCTCTGGGAACCATCTTGAGTGACTTTGTGGGGCAGACACCGATACATACGCCGCAGCCCATGCAGTCCATAGCGGAAACAGCGAGAGTGTACTTGTAATCGCTCTTTACGATAGGCTTGGGAGCGATCTTGATGTTCTCGGGAGCAGCCGCGACTTCAGCCTCTGTCAGAGCGAAGGGACGGATTGTTGCGTGAGGGCAGACAAATGAACACTTGTTACACTTTGCACAGGTGTCCTGATTCCACTCGGGAACCATAACAGCAACTCCGCGCTTTTCGTATGCGGAAGCACCCTGCTCGAATGTACCGTCAACGTGATCTGAGAATGCAGAAACAGGAAGTGTATCGCCGAGCATCTTGCCAACAGGGTTCATGATGCCTTCAACCATCTTGACGAGCTTCTCTGAGCCCTCGAGCTTAGCAGGTGCTGAATTATCAACAGCATTTGCCCACTCAGCAGGAACGTCTACCTTGACATAAGCGTTTGCGCCTGCGTCGATAGCCTTCTCGTTCATCTGAACGATCTCGATACCCTTCTTCATGAACTTCTGAGCCTTTTCCTTCATGTAGCTGATAGCCTCAGCCTCGGGAAGAACCTTTGAAAGTGAGAAGAATGCAGACTGGAGAATTGTGTTTGTACGCTTGCCAAGACCGATCTCCTGTGCAAGGTCTATAGCGTTAACCAGATAGAGCTGGATATTGTTCTTTGCGATATACTGCTTTGTATCAGCTGAGAGGTGCTGATCGAGCTCCTCGGGCTTCCACTGGCAGTTGATAAGGAATACACCGCCGGGCTTTACATCGTTTACCATCTTGTAGCCCTTGAGGATGTATGAAGGATTGTGACAGGCAACGAAGTCAGCCTTGTTTATGTAGTAAGGGCTCTTGATGGGCTTATCACCGAAACGCAGATGTGAGATAGTGATACCGCCTGTCTTCTTTGAGTCATACTGGAAGTAAGCCTGAACGTACTTGTCAGTGTGGTCGCCGATGATCTTGATAGAGTCCTTGTTAGCACCAACAGTACCGTCGCCGCCGAGACCCCAGAACTTGCACTCGATAGTGCCTTCTGCTGCTGTGTTGGGAGCATCTTCCTCAGCCAGTGAGAGGTTTGTAACATCATCAACGATACCGAGTGTGAACTGAGGCTTGGGATCAGCCTTAGCGAGCTCTGCATATACAGCGAATACAGATGCAGGAGGAGTATCCTTGGAACCGAGACCGTAACGGCCGCCGATAACCTTGATACCTGTTCTGCCTGTAGTATTAAGAGCAGCAACTACATCGAGGTAGAGAGGCTCACCGAGAGAGCCGGGCTCCTTGGTCCTGTCGAGTACAGCGATGGTCTTTGCAGTTGCAGGGATTGCCTCAACCAGCTTCTCAGCAGAGAAAGGACGGAACAGGCGAACCTTAACGATACCGACCTTCTCACCCTTCTTGTTCAGGTAGTCGATAACTTCCTCAGCAACGTCGCAGATAGAGCCCATAGCAACGATAACGCGCTCTGCATCGGGAGCACCGTAGTAGTTGAAGAGCTTATAGTCAGTGCCGAGCTTTGCATTTACCTTGTCCATGTACTCCTCAACGATTCCGGGAACAGCGTTGTAATAGGAGTTGCAAGCCTCACGGTGCTGGAAGAAGATATCTCCGTTCTCGTGAGAACCGCGCATTGTAGGATTCTCAGGATTGAGAGCACGGTCACGGAATGCCTTTACAGCGTCCATATCGCACATTTCCTTGAGGTCCTCATAATCCCAGATCTCGATCTTCTGGATCTCGTGTGATGTACGGAAACCATCGAAGAAGTTGATGAAAGGAACGCGGCTCTTGATGGAAGCCAGATGAGCAACAGCAGCAAGGTCCATAACTTCCTGAGGATTTGTCTCAGCGAGCATTGCAAAACCTGTCTGACGGCAAGCATAAACGTCAGAGTGGTCGCCGAAGATGTTAAGTGCGTGAGAAGCTACGCAGCGTGCAGAAACGTGGAACACGCAGGGAAGCAGCTCGCCGGCGATCTTGTACATATTCGGGATCATAAGGAGAAGACCCTGAGAAGCAGTATAGGTTGTGGTGAGAGCACCTGCGTTCAGAGAACCGTGAACAGTACCTGCTGCACCGGCTTCTGACTGCATCTCCTCAACCTTAACGGTAGTGCCGAAAATGTTCTTGACACCCTGAGCTGACCACTGATCAACATAGTCTGCCATCGGGCTGGAAGGTGTGATCGGATAGATACCGGCAACTTCCGTGAAGGCGTAAGAAACATATGCAGCGGCATTATTACCGTCCATTGTTTTCATTTTTCTTTTGATTGCCATAGGAATATACCTCCTGAAAAAATATAAAAGTTGGGTTATAGGAATGCTTAACGTGGTGGGCGTTAACCATGTATAACTACTGAGAATTATTATACCACAAATCTGATTTTTTGTAAACACCTTTTTTTGCTTCTTTGTTACAAATTTATCAGGCTAATTTTTGGCAGATTGCCTATATTGCGAGGTCTTGTCAGACTTTTTAAATGAAGCATTTTGTAAAATTATACACTTGTCAGTATTTTTTACGAGAATGTTATGAAAAATGCCAGAGTAATTCTGCTCAAAGTTGTGCAATTTTACAAAAGTGTGCGGATTTGCTTGACAGGAAAGGGAAAATACTGTATAATAACTGTAGTGTTAAATAATTCTTAATTATTAACACTCGTTTTGTTGTCTCCTTTCTTTTGTTCTACACATATTTATTTTCATCTGTTTATCTAACAAGCAGGGCTTTTGCCCTGCTTATTTTTTTGCAGCGTGACGCTGCACCCTGACCACGCTGACGCTCGTAAACTCGCTCACTGTTAATAGTAACGTCAGCCTTACATCGCTTACGGCGCGTAAATGTACGGCTTTTGCTATGAGGGGCGCCCAATGGGCGTCCCTACTGAGCACTAAAAACTAACCACTAAATAATAGATCAGTCCGTAGAGGGTCGCGGCTGAACAGCCGTAGAGTATAACGGGACCTGCTATGGTGAATATCTTGGCTCCGACGCCGAGGACGAGTCCCTCCGAGCGCGCTTCTATGGCGCATGAGCTTATGGCGTTGGAAAAGCCCGTGACGGGGACAAGTGTGCCTGCGCCTGCACGCTTTGCCAGCCTCTGATACCAGCCAAAGCCCGTACACAGGGCGCTTAGACCCACAAGGATTATGGACGTCCATGTTCCCGATTCGGTGCGGTCAAGCCCGAAGGCTTCCATAAACTCCATTATGACCTGTCCGAGAGCACATATTGCTCCGCCCACAAGAAAGGCGCAGGTCAGGTTCACCTTGTAGTTTGACTTGGGCGAGACCTGCTTGGTCATATCGCTGTAAAGCTCCGGTGTTATTTTCATATTATCAGCTCCTTCCGCAGTATTATCTGCGGGATTTTCTTTTTTATGCGGATATTTATTGAATTGTGGGATACTGCCATATGCAAAAATGTTGTTCTTACTGCCTTGACCTGCGGCATATACATTAGTAAATGCATGGGAAAGAGGTGATTTATTTGAAGGATCAGCCTGAGGGAAGGGCTGTAATGCTGGGCAGGTATATTACCGAAACGGGCGAAACGGTCCGCGGCACTGCACGAAAGTTCGGGATATCAAAAAGCACCGTTCATAAAGACGTCAGCGAGAGACTTCGCAGGGAGGACCCCCGAGCTCTTCCGCAGAGTCAAGGAAGTCCTCGAAAAAAACAAGCAGGAACGCCATATCCGCGGCGGTCTCGCCACTAAACGCAAGTACGCGGAGATCGCCTGCCGCCGTAAAAGCTCCTTCCGTTGAGCGGATCAATATAAAAAAGCAGCACCTCTATGGCGGGTACTCATATAGAAGTTATGCCCCTGAGCATTTCAAAGTGCTCAGGGGCATAGTACTTATTGTTACTAAGCTAAATCAGAATTTATATGTGTAGGGGACGCCGCCCTCGGCGTCCCGTTGGACGTGTAATGCATTTCGTGGGACGCCGAGGGCGGCGTCCCCTACATTTCCAATTTTTCGCATACGCGCTAAATTCTGATTTTTGTTAGTAGCAATTATAGCACAGTATTGAAGGTCTGTCAATAGAAATGCCATAGTACTTCTGACTGAATATCAGAAATACTATGGCATAAAGCTTCTATATCAGCGCAGCGTATAAGGGTGCTGCTTTTTATCAGAAGTTTGCTATCTTCTTGAATTTGATATAGAATTCGCTGAGGGATGTTCTGCCCTTCAGCATAGTATCGTTAACATATGCGCCGATGTACTTGCCGTCCTTGAAAACGTAGAGCGTGGAGTCGTCTCTTGTTACCAGATCCATCTTTACGGTATTGCCGTCGGTATCTGTGAACTTTGCTGTCATGACGGGGTCCTTCAGCTGGGGCTTTGCCTCGATATCGAGTCCTGCGAAATTGTATACGGATGCAGCCTTGAAGAAGTTATCAAAGGCAACGTAGTTGTCCATGGTATCGATGGCGACTTCCTTGCCGTTTGCTTTGCATTTCTGGTTATCCATGTCAATTTCAAATGTATCATCATTGCCGTTGCAGCTGAGCTCCAGTTTCTTGGTGGATGTCGAGTCTGCTGCTATTGTGTTCTGCACGATAAAGTCATAGGGAGTCTTGTCCACTATGCTCAGATCAGCCTTGTAGTACAGCTCCACCTGACCGTCTTCAAAGAGCACCATGCAGTAATCGGGCTCCTCGTCGTTGAAGCTGATGGAGAGCTTTCTCTCTGTGCCGTCGATGCCTTTTACGATAAGCTCTCCGTGGGGCTTGTCGTGGCCGTACTTGCTCAGGTCCTCAAGCTTTTCGTCGAGCATTTCCTCGGACTCAAGTCTGACGAGGTTATTGAGCACTGTGGTTATCATTGTAGGATCCACCTTCAATGAGGAGTACTCATCGGGCAGTGACCATTCCTGTGTATCGGGGTCAAATGAGAGGTCGAGGGTGGTCTTGCCGTCCTTTTTGACTATGACTTCCTTTATATCATAAAGTGAGTAGGTGAGGAGCTCCTTGTTCTTGAGCAGGAGCCTGTCAAGCTTTAGAACGCTTCCCTCCATGTAGCTGATGGCGTAGACCTTGTCTCTGCCCTCTGCGGTGACGTAGTAGTAGTCGCCCATGGGGCTGGGGTCGCCCACCTTTAATATGTGGGTTCCGCCCGGCTCGGTGACCTCGATGGTGTCGGGATCGGTAAGGCCGTACATCTCCAGCTTTTCATCGGTGATCTCTCCGTAGTTGGTCTCGGCGGTAAGGTCCGAGAAATATGTGCATATGAGCTGGCAGTAATCCTGATCCATTGCGAATTCTCCGCTGGTGAGAGTCCACTTGTCGTCCTGCTTTTCGACTTCGTAGACCTCATCTCCCTTTGAGAAAACTATCTTGGTGGGGGAGTAGGGATCAAAGCTGAACAGCTCGTTTTCGGCAAGCACCTTGCTTGCCTGCTGTTTTTCTTTTTCCTTGCCGTTCTTTATAGCCAAGAAGGCGCCTACGGAGCCTCCTGCTGCAAGTATAAGAACGATAAGGGCGATAATTGCTTTTTTCATCAGGAATGTCTCCTTTTAAGCCATACGAGTATTCCGATAACGGCGATGGCAAGAGGAATGACGTATACTATTACCATTACTCTTGTGGCTTCTTCGCCGCTCTTGAAGGTCATGCTGTCGTAGGAATTGAACTTGTTGCCCACATCGAACTGAACATCACTGTCGTAGAGCCATGTGTTGCTGAACAGTGCGAGCATCTGTGTTCCTGTGGTATATGCATTGGCGTAGTTGTCGTCGATGACAGCGGATGTGCCAAGTGTGAACATCTTTGCGCCTGTGTGCTTGTTGTATGAGTAGTAGCCGAAGTCGAGAGCGTAATTCGTCAGCATCTCGTCTGCCTGCTGTGCTGTTACATCGTCACCGCCCATTGCCTTGCTGACGGTGGTATATTCGCCGTTTGAGGAGATATTCTTTATAAGTGAGGATATCTCGGTGTATTCGCCGCCCGCGAAGTCGGGTATCTCGGTAAGGCTTCTGGTATTGGCGATGCCTGCGATGAAGTTGCCTGCGTTTACCTGATCGATGATATCCGAGGTAAGGTCCTGTGTGAACTCGTCATTGTAGCGGCTTCCTGCCTGATACTCCACGCGGAAGTAATACTCGCTCTGCTTGGAGTCAGTGTCCTGAAGCATATTGTCGAAGTTAGACTCGGTAACGATGTTATAATCGAGGATGAGTCCGAATTTTTCCATTACAGCCTCTATGTTGTAGAAGCGTCCCTTTGTGTCGCAGGGGTCGATGAGGAAGGAGAGTGCTCCGCCGTTTTCGATGTACTCAAAAAGGAGGTCCTTCTCCTTGTCGGTGAGGTCCTGCTGAGGACCTGCAAGGTAGATGATGTTGGCATTGTCGGGAATAACGCCTGTCTTGTCAAGGTCAAGCTCATCGACGCTGTAATCGTTCTCCTTCATCTTGGTCACGAACAGTGAATAGTGATCCTCGATGGGAGCTTCGCCGTGGCCTGTCAGGAAGTATATTCCGGGGAGCTGTCCGCTGGCGCAGATAGCGATGGCGGAGTCGATGAGCTGCTCGCCTGCGTATTCACGGACGCCCTTGGTGTTCTCCTGGAAGATCTTGCTGTGGCTGACCTTCTTGGAGATGCCGTTGCACTTTACGATGATATCGCCCTCCTGAGGAGAGAGTGTGCCGTTGGGGTCAAGGGACTGTGTGAGAGCTGCGTTCTCGTTGGGGTCGAAGCTCTTGAAGCTGATGTTGTCAAACTCCTTGAGCTGTGTGAGCGTGTGATAGAGAGGAAGGAGCTCGTTTGCGTCAGACCTTGTAAGCTCCTCCAGCTTGTAGAGGAAGTAAATCTCTATGGTCTTGTCGGAGTTGCTGTTTATGAGGTCTACCGTCTTGTCATCGAGAGTGTACTTCTTGGAGGGGGTCATGTCGAAGCCCTTGTCGAAGTAGCTGACGATGAGGTTGATAGGTATGAATATCAGGAGCACAAGGAGTGCCAGAACGATGGCGAATGTGCCTGAAAGGTTGAGTTTTTTCTTCTGTTTCATTTCAGCTTACCCCCTGTTCCAGCGTCTTTTCTCAATGGAGATGTATGTCCATATGAGAAGCACGATTATTGCCGATGCGAAGAATACCAGATCGGAGAGGCGGATGAAGCCCTCTGAGAAGTAGGCAAATCTTGGCTGGGCAGCGAATGCGTAGATAGCTGATCTCAGCTTGGGGTACTGGGAAATAAATGCTGTGTTGGCGATATCGTCAACGAAGAGGAGCGCGAACATTATGACTTCGCCGATGATAGCGGCGATGATGGGCGACTCTGTGAAAGACGAGATGAGCATACCCAGTGCTATGTACATTGCGCCCCAGCAGAATATGCCGATGTAGGCGCATATGAGCTGGCTCACTACTACCTCGCCCTTCATGGCTGTGATGATGGGGAATATGATGGTTCCCGCAAGCATAAAGAGGTATACGGTGATATTTGCAAGGAACTTTGCGATAACTATTTTAGCGGTGTTGACGGGGGATGTCATGAGCAGCACCTCAGTGCCGTTCTTGCGCTCCTCGGCAAAAGTCCTCATGGTGAGGATGGGCAGCAGGAATATGAAGTAGAGTATTACCGAATAGAACATCTCGGTAAAGGAGAATGCCCATGTGTTTGAGGAGTCAAGCTTTGCGATACCCGTTGAGAAGCTCAGCGAGAACAGCAGCATGAACAGCATTGCCATTGCATATGCGAAAGGAGTGTAGAAGAATGATTGCAGCTCCTTCTTATAAATAGGAAACATATTATTCCTCCTCCTTTTCTGTCTCGTCGTCTTCGGCGTCATCGCCCTCTGCGCTCTCTGACTCGTCGGGAGTCTCGTCAAGGAGTTCCTGAAGTCCCGATTTCTTTACAGGGCGGTTGATGAGTTCGATGAATACGTTTTCGAGGTTGGGCTTGTCGGTGTATATCTCGATGATGCTGATGCCGTTCTTCAGGCACTCAGCCATAACAGCGTCCCTGACTGCGTCGGAGTCGCCCTCGAGCTGTACGGTGAAGGAGAATACATCCTCGCCGTCGGCGTCTATGGCGGTTATCTCCTTTACGCCCTTGGTCATCTCTATGATGGACTGAGCCTTCGCCTTGCTGCCCTTGACCTTGATGTGGAGGATGAGGGTGGTGGTGAAGGAATTTTCAAGATTCTCGATGGTGTCTATGGCGCGTATGTCTCCCTTATTAATAATGACAACGCGGTCGCAGACTGCGCTTACCTCGCTGAGGATGTGGGAGCTGAATATTACGGAGTGGTCCTTCTTGAGACTCTTGATGAGTGCGCGGACCTCTGCTACCTGATTGGGGTCGAGTCCGACAGTGGGCTCGTCAAGTATGAGGAACTTGGGGTCTCCGAGGAGAGCCTGTGCAAATCCCACACGCTGCTTATAGCCCTTGGACAGGTTGCGGATCAGCTTGCCCTCAACGTCCTTGATCTTCAGGAGCTTCATGACCCTTTCGATCTCGGATTTTCTCTTGGTCACGGGGACCTTTTTCAGTCCCGCACAGAATGAGAGGTATTCGCGCACCTTCATATCGGGGTAAACAGGGGGTATCTCGGGGAGATATCCGATGTTGCGCTTTGCCTTCATGGGATTTTTGGTGACGTCGGCGCCGCAGATGGTCACCTTACCGTCTGACATGGGCAGGTATCCTGCGATCATGTTCATGGTTGTCGATTTTCCCGCACCGTTGGGTCCGAGAAAGCCGAGTATCTCATTATCATTTATTGTAAAGCTTATATGATTCACGGCACGGTTGCTGCCGTAATACTTCGTAAGATTTTCAATAGTAATCATGAGCTGCTCCTTTCCGATCGAAAAATCTAAAATAAACATTAAAAGCATGGTGCTATTATCTCATCATAGCATACTGCTTTATTATCGCAGAATAACATTAACACAAGATGAACAAAATATGAACTAAATGTTAATTCGGAAAAGTACAGTGAAACAACGTACTGAAAATGAAAAACTGCGCCAAGCTAAATATTATAGCCAAAGTGTGTGGGTTTTGTGAAAGATTATTGAGGGCATGATGAATGTTTCAGAATTTTGTTTTAAAACGAAACTGGTTAATATTTCGTTAACAACTTGCAATTTACTTGGAATTTTCGGATAGACAAAATGTACAAAAATGATTTTGGCAATGTGTGCATTGCACCAAAAATATCTTGGCGCAAATGTGAAAACAATCTAAACTGTTGACACAAACTGAAATGTGGAATATAATTATCTTGAAAATAGTTTGAGAATTGTGTGCAGTCTGCGTGAAAATGCACACAGTGTACGAAGTATTTTCGTATGCGCCTCCATAGAGGAGGCAAATCATCCATTTTTTAACCACTATATTATTATGAGAGGGGTAAAAACAAATGATAAGCAAAAAGAATAAGGCTCTCGCAGCTGGCGTTCTTGCAGCTGCAATGTCCGCAACAGCAGTTATGCCTGCTATCGCTTCAGCAGCTCCTACAGCTGAGGCAGCAAAGTCAAACGGTTCTTACGCTGAGATGTTCTCATCACTGTATGATGATGTAATCACAAACGGTGTTCAGAACGGTTACCTCAGCAGCCAGACAAACGGAAGCGGCTTCGGTATTCCTTACCATTCAGTAGAAACATTCATCGTTGAGGCTCCTGACTACGGTCACGAGACAACATCTGAGGCTATGTCATACATCGTATGGATGGCTGCTATGCACGATGTTCTCGCTACTAAGGGCGTTATCAACGGCTCCAAGGGCGATCTCGCTAAGGCTTGGAACACAATGGAGGCTATGATCCCCGGTTGGTCAAAGGCTGCTAACAGAAGCGATATCAAGTATGAGACACTCTGGACACAGCCCAGACTCAAGTCTGATCCTGCTGCTGAGCACGATCAGCCCAGCGACTATCCTGCTAAGCCTTTCACAGGTGAGAAGGAAGCTATCAATCCTATGTTCGACATCTTCAAGTCAGCATACGGCAGTGACAAGGGTTACTACCTGATGAACTGGCTGGCTGACGTTGATGACTGGTATGGATTCAGCAAGGGCACAGAAGGTGCAGGCAAGTTCACATTTATCAATACCTTCCAGAGAGGCGAACAGGAGTCTTGTTTCGAGACTGTTCCTGCTCCTTGTCTTGAGGAACTCAAGTGGGGTATGAAGAGCGAAAATGAGAACAACGGTAACGGTATCAAGGCTATCTTCAATGGTCTGAACGCTGTTCCTGCTCAGTACTCATTCACAAACGCCCCTGACGCTGAGGACCGTGCTATCCAGGCTGTTTACTTTGCAAACAGATATAACGCAGGTGATTCATCTATCTCTGCTCTCGCAGGTAAGATGGGTGACCAGTGCCGTAACGATATGTTCGATAAGTACTACAAGGCTATCGCAGCTGATACAACTTCTTCCAGCAAGTCCGCAGGTATGGATTCCAAGCACTATCTCATGGCTTGGTATACAGCTTGGGGCGGAGCTCTCAAGGACTACAGCTGGGCTTGGCAGATCGGATGCTCACATTCACATCAGTTCTACCAGAATCCTCTTGCTGCTTACGGTCTTCTCAACGACAGCGCTATCAACGCCGGTATGAAGGGTACAGACGCAAGCACAGACTACAAGGAGTCTCTCAAGAGACAGATCGAAATGTATCAGTGGCTCCAGTCACAGCAGGGTCCCTTCGCAGGCGGTTGTACAAACAGCTGGAGAGGACGTTACGAGGAGTATCCTTCAGGTCATCCTACATTCTACGGAATGGCTTACGTTCATCACCCTGTATATGCTGACCCCGGTTCCAACCACTGGATCGGTAACCAGGTATGGTCAACACAGCGTCTTGCTGAGCTGTACTACATCGTATCCAAGGATGGCGATGCAACAGGTCAGACATACGGCGGTCTCAAGCTCGACGAAGCTCTTGATAAGCTCCTTGAGAGATGGATCAAGTGGTTCGAGGAGAACACTCACTTTGATTATGTTGATAAGGACGGAAACGAGTTCTCATACTGTATTCCTTCTACTCTTGACTGGGGTAAGAGCGATACTGACTATGAGACTTGCTATCCTGATTCATGGAGCGGTACATACAGCGAAACAGCTAACCAGCACCTCAACTGCAAAATCGGCGGTTATGGTCAGGGAGACGTTGGATGCGTATCCTCACTCTGTAATACACTTATCTACTACGCAGCTGCTAAGGGCGTAGATCCTAAGTTCGCTCAGGAGGAAGGCACATCAGTTGCTGAAAAGGGCCTCTATCTTGCAAACAGACTCCTTACAGCTCAGTACAACGAGGGACGTGACGAGATCGGTATCACATTTACTGATTGCAATCCCAGCCTCAAGAGAGTATTCGAGGAGAAGGTTTACATTCCTTCATACTATAAGGGTGAAATGCCTGACGGCTCTAAGCTCGAGCCCGGCGCTACATTCTCATCCATCCGTAAGAGCTACGAGAAGGATCCTGAGTGGCAGAAGGCTAAGAAGTACAACGACGGCGAAGGCACTGATAACAACGGTGACGGCGAGGTTAATATCAAGGACTACCAGTTCCAGTACCACAGATTCTGGCACGCTGGTGATGCTATCATGGCATACGGTACTATGGCACTCCTCTATCCTGAGGTTACACCCGGACCTGTTGTGACAACAACTTCTACAACTACATCAACAACTACAACTACAACTACAACTACCACCACATCTACAACTCCTGTTAAGGATCCCGTATGGGGCGATACAAACTGTGACGGTACAGTTGAGCTTGCTGATGCTATCCTCATCATGCAGTATCTTGCTAACCCCAACAAGTATAACATTACTGAGCAGGGCAAGCTGAATGGTGATGTTGATATAACAGTTAAGGGACTTACTTCTAATGATGCTCTCCGCATCCAGGAGTACCTCCTCCACCTCAGATCTACTCTGAATCCTAACGCTTAATCTATATTAAGTAAAATAAAGCTGCACGGCTCGTCCGTGCAGCTTTTTTGTGCTAAAAACCTATATGGGTAACATAAATCATAATTTAGCGCATACGCGAAAAATTGGAAATGTAGGGGACGGCGTCCTCGACGTCCCACGAAATTTGTATTGTAGGGGCGGATATCATCCGCCGTTAAGGGACGCCCTCACTTGCAGGGCGTCCCCTCTCAAAAAACAGTCCACCGGACTGTTTTTTGATTCACCCCTTGCGGAGCGCTTTGTTTTATTTCGTCGCCTTAAAAGCTGAAAGCGACGACCAGAGGCGCTGCCTCTGGACTCCGCCAAAGGAACACAGTCCCTTTGGAATCCCTTACATAGGCTCGGCGTACTTATTGCGCTGTAAGCGATGTACAAATACCATTTTTGATATTATTAAGCGAGTTTACGAGCGACAACGTGGCAAGCGGTCGAGCTGGCTCAGCTCGAAATTATGATTTACCCGAATAAACATAATGCCCCTGAGCGCTTTGACACGCTCGGGGCAAAAATTCTGTATTGAGATGTGGTGTTCTGTTACAGTGATGTCGGGAGTGAGAAAATGCTGTGGAGAAGGAAAAGCTGTATCGCCAGCGCATCGTTGGAGGTGAGTCCCTTTACGCTTGTATCACAGTCGCCGTTTGTGCGTCCCTTCTCGGTGAGATGGTTGGAGTCTGAGCCGCTTGTTCCGTATTTGTCGGGATTTGCAAGCGCCTGCATGATGAGTATTGCGTCTGCAAGCTCAACTGTTCCATCACAGTTGGTGTCGCCGTACACAGGCTTTTCCACGGGCTGTGAGCCGCTGTAATTTGTGGCGGGGGAAGCCTTGCCTGCTATCTCGCCAAAGAATATCTGTCCCCACTCGGTAAGGCTGTTGCCGTCCCAGTCGTTTGAGAGGTCGAGATACTCAACGCCGCCGCTGTTGCCCTTCCATGACCACGCAAGGTAGCCCATGTTCTTCTCGGCACAGTAACTCATTATTGCTGCCTCGTCTACGTCGCCGTCGGTGTGCTTATAGCCGAATTCGCCGACTATCACGGGAGCTCCGCAGCTCAGCGCCGAGTCAAGGTTTTCCTTTACCTGCTGAGCATTTCCGCCTGCATACTCATAGAGATGTGCGGAGAATACAGTGTTTTTCAGCGGGTCGGAGGCGAATACCTCTGCGCCCTTTTCACCGATGGACTTGGGGTACTGTCCCCAGCCTGCGCTGTCTATCATTATCATGTTCTCGATACCGCCGTCACGGGCTGTCTTTATGGCGGACTTGGCACCCTCTGCCCATGTGCCGCTGTTCCACTGACCGTACCACTCGTTTGCGATGTTGAGGATAACCACGTCCTTGTTTTTGTTAAGTATATCCTTCATCTCGCACCAGTACTCAGCAGCTTTTACGATGTCGGCTATGTTGTCGCTTCCCGTAGCGTCGTGGGCTTCGAGAATACATATCTGCTTGTTCTCACGGCACCAGCCGATTATCTGCTCCAGCTCGGCGGCTGAGGTCTTGTCCCACTTCGTGCCGTCTGCACAGACTACGCGGATGGTGTTGGTTCCCTTTGCGGCAGCTGCCTTGATGGACTGTTCCGTATTGTTCTTGTACCACGCATGAGCCACGTTTATTCCCCTCATTACAAAGGGATTGCCGTTAGCGTCAAGTATCTGCTGCCCCGAGACCATCATTCCCGAGCCTGTGGGCATGGGAGTTACTGTCTGCTGCGTTACGGTTGTGGTGATCGGTGTCACTGCTGTGGTCGTAGTAGTTGATGTTGTGGAAGTTGAGGTCGTGGAAGTCGTTGTGGTCTTTGGCTTGCCTGCCCAGAGAATGGAATCGTTGTTGATGACCTCCATCATCTTATTTACAACAGGCTCTGAAACAGAGTACCAGGTGCAGGAATTCCTGTCCAGATAGCCGTGGCATTCGCCTGCGGACTGTGATGAGCTCACTACATTGTTGTCCCAGAGCACGCATGGGATACCGATCTCCTTTGCTCTGGTGATGTATGTGTCTGTCCACTGTACACGGGCTTCGGTGTTATTGAAGTTTGAGGTGCCCATCTCGCCGATGACAACGGGAACTCCTCTGTCGATGAAGGTGCTCTTGAGTCCGTTGAGAGTGCCCAGCAGGCTGCTTTTGTACTGGTCTGTAAATGTGCTGTGGTCGCCTACGGCGGTGTTCATGGTGAAGTCGTAGGGGACATAGGCGTGTATGGAAACTGCCACAAGTTCATCGTTGGGAACGTTTATCCTCGTGTAAATGGTGGAGTCTGCGGAAGCGCAGTAGCCCGGCACCACGAGGAGACGATTCTTGTTGTTTTCCGATGAGGAGCTTCTTATGAGCTGCACGAAATCCGCGTCCAGTTTGTTTATTGTGTCCACCTCGTTCTGCTGAGGTCCCCACCACTCGTGGGAAGTGCCCTTTGCACGGGGCTCGTTCATCGCCTCGAAGATGAGGTGCTGATCGTAGTCCTTGAAGGTGTCGGCTATCTGGGTCCAGAGCTTTATGAAGCGGGGCTTCATCTGGTCGTAGGCAGTCCCCAGATCGCCGCGGTCGATCCAGTCCTCGTGGTGGAGGTTGAGGATAACGTACATATCGTTGCTGATACCGTAGTCCACTACCTCCTTGACCCTTGCCATCCACTGAGGATCCACATTGTTGTCGCCGTCAAGGTGATTGTACCATGTTGTGGGGATTCGTACAGTGTTGAAGCCCTTTGCCTTTACGGCGTCTATCATTGCTTTTGTGGTCTTCGGGTTGCCCCAGCTGGTCTCGGTTGCCAGACCTGTGGCAAATCCGCCGTGTGAGTCGAGAGTGTTTCCGAGGTTCCAGCCTATCTTCATGTTCTCGGTTATCTCGAATGCTGTCATATAGTCGGCGGCATCGGCTGTGAGCTGTGTGGTCGGTGCAGCCTTCAGCGAAGCCAGCATACATAATGCTGCCGCGGAAAGGCTCACCACGCGTTTGATGAATTTGTTCTTTTCTCGCATATTATTCCTCCTATTCTAAGAATGTTGCTGGCGACTCAGTGCAGGAAGTCTCCAAATCAATATCCCTTGCAGCCTCGGACTTAATCCCTGCTGCTGCTTAAATGATACAATACAAAGCACGAAAAGTCAATACTTGTAATAACAAATGGGACGAACTGCAAATAATTCGGGATATTCTACAATATCGCGGAGTGCGGCTTGTGCGATGTGTCAATACAACGGGTTAAATGAAGCGGGATTAATTTACTGCGAGTTTATTGTAAAAACTGCTGTATCTGCCATAAAACAGGGAGATGAGCGGCAGTCACGGAGCATTTGACGGCTCAACTTAAAATAATGTTGTTTAAGTTTTAATTTAAGCTGAGTACAGGCGCCCGAAGCGGTAGGACCAATGCATGGAAAGTCCCCATTATTTTCCGAAAAAAGCTTGCATTTTAGGCAGAATGATGTTATAATAATATAATAGCATAGTTATGCGTAAAAATATCATTCAGAAAGCGGGCGATAAGGTGCTTAGAAGTATGACAGGCTACGGAAGAGCGCAGCAGATACTTAACGGACGCGATATCCTTGTGGAGATCCGCTCCGTCAATCATAGATATTACGAGTATTCCTCAAGAGTCCCAAGAACCTACAGCTACATCGACGAAAAGCTGAAGGCTCTGCTGAAAAACGGGATATCCCGAGGCAAGGTGGAGGTATCCGTCACCATAAACAATATCGAGGGAAAGGATACCGAGATCGCCATCAACAAGGGTGCGGCAGAGGGCTATGTGAACGCTCTCAGAAGTATTGCCGATGAGCTTGGTGTGGAGGACGACATTACCCTCTCAAAGCTCATGAAGCTTCCTGATATCTTCAATATACAGAAAACACCCGACGACGAGGAACAGGTCTGGGAGGACGTCTCAAAGGTGGCTTCCGAGGCTATACAGCGCTTCGTTGAAATGCGTCAGGTGGAGGGCGAGCGCCTGAAAAATGACATCACCGAAAAGGCTGAGGGTATCCTCGCTATGGTGGGCAAGGTGGAGGAGCTTTCTCCCCTTACCGTGGAAAACTACAGGAACAGGCTCTACAAGAAGCTCAGCGAGGTCCTTGAGGGCAAGGATATTGACGATCAGAGAGTTCTTACCGAGGCTGCTGTTTTTGCCGAGAAGATCGCCGTTGACGAGGAGACCGTCCGTCTCAGGAGCCATATCGCTCAGCTGGAGTCAATGATCTCGGGCGACGAAGCAGTGGGAAGAAAGCTGGACTTTATCGTGCAGGAAATGAACCGCGAGGTCAATACCATCGGTTCAAAGGCTCAGGACCTTAATATCACCAAGGTAGTCGTTGATATGAAGGCTGAGATCGAGAAGATCCGCGAGCAGATCCAGAATATAGAGTAAGCCTATGAAGCTCATAAATATAGGCTACGGAAATATGGTGTCTTCGGAGAGGATAGTCGCCGTGGTAAGCCCCGAATCAGCGCCTATAAAGCGCCTCGTTCAGGAGGCACGCGACGACGGCAGAGCTGTTGACGCCACCTATGGAAGAAAGACAAGAGCCGTTATGATAATGGACAGCGGTCACATTATCCTGTCCTCACTTATCACCGAGACTCTTGCAGCAAGGATAAACGGTTCAGGAGGTTCCGACGACGATGAATAAGGGCAGACTTATTGTATTATCCGCTCCCTCGGGCTGCGGGAAAGGTACCATACTTGCGGAGGTGTTCAAGGACAAGAGCTTTGCACTTTCTGTTTCCGCAACTACAAGGGCTCCCCGCGAGGGCGAAGTGGACGGTGTCAACTACCACTTCCTTACGAGGGAGGACTTCGAGCAGAGGATAGCAGACGGCAAGTTCATTGAGTACGCAGAGTACTGTGATAATCTCTACGGAACTCTCATGAGCGAGGTGGACGACCGCCTTGAACAGGGACTCAATGTGGTACTTGAAATAGAGACAAAGGGCGCTATGAAGGTTCGCGAAAAGCGTCCCGATGCAATTTTCATATTCGTTCTGCCGCCTTCTGTGGCAGAGCTGAGACGCAGGCTGAAAAAGCGCGGCACAGAGACTGACGAGGTCATCGAAAAGCGCGTTTCACAGGCTGCATGGGAGATAGAACAGGCTCCCAAATACGATTACGTCATTGTCAACGACGCCCTTGAGGACGCCGTAAGCGACTTCTTCGCGGTAATGCGCGCAGAAAAGCTTAAAGCGGAGTTTTCGGGCGATATTATAGAAGAGGTGTTGAAAAATGCTTAGACCCGCAGTAAACCAGATCATCACAAAGAATGAGAGCTGCTATTCGCTCGTTATCGCTGTTGCGAAGCGTGCAAGACAGATCACCGATGAGCTCTGCAAGAACAATGAGACTCTTGAGGAGAAGCCTGTCAAGACAGCTGTTGAGGAGCTCGCAAGCGGCAAGTGCAAGATAGTGAGCACAGCTCCCCAGACTAACGAGTAATGTCTCTTATTGCGGAGACCGCAGTCAGCGGAACAGCTTATTCATTCGATATGCTGTTCAGCTATGCAGTCCCTGACAGGCTTGCGGCTGACATTGCCTGCGGCTGTCGGGTGCTGGTACCCTTCGGCAGAGGGAACAAGCGCAGGATAGGTGTTGTCATGAAGCTCTCACAGGGCGAGAAAAAGGGGCTTAAATCCCTTGTGTCCCTTGTGGACGAGACTCCCGTAGTCTCGGAGGAGCTTCTCGGACTTGCCTTCTACCTTCGCGAGCAGACCTTCTGTACTTATTTTGATGCGGTAAAAGCCATGCTTCCGCCTGCCATGAGCGTCAGCGCAAAAGAGACGTTCAGGCTTGTTAAGAATTTCACGGACATTTCTTCCCTCAGTCCTCAGGCGGCTGAGCTGCTTCAGGTGCTCTCCTGCACCGAGGGTAGCAAGGAGCTCAATGAGGCTGTTGAGAAGCATATCATAGACAACGGAAGGCGGCTCACCGACGAGCTCTGCGACGCAGGCGCCCTTGACTCGGATAACGTGTTCAGGCAGGCTGTGGGCGACGCAGCAGTGAGAATGGCACGCCTTACGGACAAGTATATGAGCACACCCGAGGATTTTGACCTCACACCCAAGCAGAAAACTGTCGCGGACTTCCTTGCGGAGTTCGGAGCAGCTGCGGTCAGGGAGGCTGCATATATGTGCGGCGTCACCGAGGCTGTGGTGAAAAGGCTCTGCGCAAACGGCGCCGCCGAGGAGTACGAGGCGGAGGTGCTGAGAAGGGTGGAGGACTTCGCCGACGAGGTGAGACGCCCCGAGGATATAGTCCTCTCTGCCGAGCAGCAGAGGGCGAGGGACGCGGTATACGAGCAGATGGCCACGGGGAAGCCTGCGGTGTTCCTGCTTCACGGCGTCACGGGAAGCGGCAAGACCTCAGTCTTTGAAAAGCTCATCGACGATACCGTGAAAAGCGGCAGACAGGCTATGCTCCTTATCCCCGAGATAGGACTTACACCGCAGATACTGAAACGCTTCAGGTCGATGTTCGGAGAGAGAGTCGCTGTCATTCACAGCGGTCTGTCACTGGGTCAGAGACTTGACGAATACAAGAGAATAAAACGGGGCGATGCAGACATCGTTATCGGTACGAGAAGCGCCGTTTTCGCGCCCCTTGACAATATAGGACTCATCATCATTGATGAGGAGGGCGAGCGTTCCTACAAGTCGGACAGCTCCCCCAGATATACTACACATGACATCGCCAAGCAGCGCTGCGCCTTTCACGGTGCGTCACTGCTGCTGGCTTCGGCAACTCCTTCCATCGAGAGCTATTACCTCGCCGAAAGGGGAGCGTACAGGCTCCTTGAGATGAAGGAAAGGTACCGCAATGCGCCCCTGCCCGAGGTGAGCATAGTAGATATGAACCTTGAGCGCGGCGAGGGCAATCGCACGGAATTCAGCCGCAGACTGGCTGAGGAGATAAACGCTAACCTGAAAAGGGGCGAGCAGTCCATACTGCTGCTCAACAGGCGCGGATATCACACCATCATAAGCTGCTGTGACTGCTATCAGCCCGTGTACTGTCCCAACTGTTCGGTGCCGCTGACATATCACAAGAAAAACAACAAGCTGATGTGCCACTACTGCGGCTACGTCAGCGAACCTGTGACGGTGTGTCCGTCCTGCGGCTCGGAGCGCCTGAAAAATATGGGCTTCGGCACACAGAAGCTGGAGGAGGAGCTGGCTATGTTCTTCCCCAAGGCGAGAGTGCTCCGCATGGACGCGGATACCACCTTTTCACGGTATTCCTACGAGAAGAACTTCACCGACTTCCGCGAGGGAAAGTACGATATAATGATAGGCACCCAGATGATTGGAAAGGGACTCGATTTCCCCAATGTCACTCTGGTGGGGGTGCTGTCTGTGGACAAGGCACTGTATGCAGGCGACTTCCGCAGCTATGAGCGCACCTTCTCCCTCATCACTCAGGTGGTGGGACGAGGCGGACGCGGCGGCAGCCGAGGTAGAGCTATACTCCAGACCTTTATCCCCGAGCATTATATCATGAACCTTGCGGCGGCTCAGGACTACAAGGGCTTCTACAACGAGGAGATAGCCATACGCCGCGCTATGATATTCCCGCCCCTCTGCGATATGTGCATTTTCTGCTTTTCGGGAAATGAGGATATCACCGTTAGACTGGGTGCGGAGGCTGTGCTGCGGCTCATGAACGGCAGACTCAGGGAGATACAGCCCAAAACTCCTGTGAGAGTGCTGGGGCCCGTCCGCTGCTCATACGGCAGGATAAACGGAAAGTACCGCTACCGTATTATAATGAAATGCAAGAACACCGCCGAGATGAGAGGGTTTATAAGCGGTATCCTCACAGAGTCGGCAAAGCTGAAGGAAATGAGAAATACGTCCCTTTACGCCGATATGAACGGCGATGTGGGCGTCTGAAATGCAAAAGGAAATGATCGAATGGCACTTAGAAGAATTTTAACCGATAAGGACGAGATACTACACAAGGTTTGCAAGCCTGTGGATAAGTTTGACGAGAAGCTGGCTCAGCTCCTCGATGATATGCACGAGACACTCAACAAGGCTGAGGGCGTGGGACTTGCGGCTCCCCAGATCGGCATCTGCCGCAGGATATTCATTATGCACCTTGATGAAAACGATATCGTCGAGGCTATCAACCCCGAGGTGACTCAGAAGGAGGGCAAGCAGCGTGTTCAGGAGGGCTGCCTCTCCTGCCCCAATGTATGGGGATATGTCACAAGGCCTGCAAGCTGTCACCTGAAGGCTCAGGACAGGAACGGCAACTGGTTCGAGCGCGATTTTACCGAGCTGGGCGCACAGTGTACCTGCCATGAGAACGACCATCTTGACGGTCATATCTTCACTGAGATAGTGGAGGAATTCTTTGTTCCCGAGGAGAGCAAGTAATGAAGATAGTATTTATGGGAACTCCCGATTTCGCCGTTCCGTGCCTGCGTACTCTCGCTGAGAGCGCACATGAGGTGGCAGCGGTGTTCACCCAGCCCGACAAGCCCAAGGGACGGGGCTATAAGCTCATACCTACTCCCGTAAAGGCTGCGGCGGCAGAATATGATATCCCCGTGTACCAGCCCCTCTCGCTGAGAAAGGGCGAGGACGCAGAGGAGTCCATGAGGGTGCTGAGAGAGATAGCTCCCGACCTCATAGTCGTAACGGCATACGGTCAGATACTCCCCAAGGAGATACTGGAGCTGCCGAAATACGGCTGTATCAATATCCACGCTTCACTCCTGCCCAAGTACAGGGGAGCGGCTCCCATAAACTGGGTGCTCCTCAACGGCGAGAAGGAGACAGGCGTCACCTCTATGCAGATGAGTGAGGGACTTGATACGGGCGATATGCTCATAAAGAGAGCGACTCCCATAGGCGAGAACGAGACCTGTGAGGAGCTGTATGCAAGACTTTCCGCAATGGGCGGAGAGGTGCTTGCAGAGACAATAGACGCACTGGAAAAGGGAAGCCTTTCCCCCGAGGTGCAGGACGACAGTCTGAGCTGCTATTCTCCCATGATACGCAAGGAGATGAGCGCTCTGGACTTCTCAAAGACAGCGGCGGAGGTACACAACACCATCCGCGGCGTAACGGGCTTCACTATGCTGGAGGGCAAGCGCCTGAAGGTGTTCGCTTCCCGTATCGCCGAGGGCAGCTTTGACAGCGCAGAGAACGGCTCTGTGGTGGATACAAAGTGCTTTGCGGTAAAGTGCGGCGACGGCAGGGCGGTCATCTTCACCGAGGTACAGCCCGAGGGCAAGAAACGCATGAAAACAGAGGACTTTCTCAGAGGCAGGAAGCTCACTGAGGGAGAACTCCTCGGATAAGGAGGAAGATATATGTATATTATGAATTTCGCAGCAGCAGCTCTGAGATACTACGGCTATTACGGCTACGGCACACGCTCGGCAGGCGGTAACTACGGTCTGTATTTCATACTCTTCCTTGCAATGATGATACTTCCCATCATTGCACAAGCCAATGTAAGCTCAACATTCAAGAAGTACAGTCAGGTGTATAATGCAAGAGGTCTTACCGCCGATCAGGTGGCGAGAATGATACTGGACTCAAACGGGCTGTACCATATAAGGATAGAACGTATCAGAGGCAATCTTACCGACCACTTCGACCCGAGGGATAATGTTGTCCGACTTTCCGATTCGGTGTACGGTCAGCGTTCGGTAGCTGCCATCGGTGTTGCCGCCCATGAGTGCGGTCATGCCTGTCAGCACGCCGAGAACTACGCACCCATAATCTGGAGGACAAAGCTGGTGCCTATCACCAATATCTGTTCAAGGCTCTGGTATTTCGTGCTCATCATCGGTGTGGTGCTCAGCAGCCTTACTATAGGTACTTCACTGATATATGTCTCCATTGCTATGTTCCTTGCTGTTATTTTATTCCAGCTGGTAACACTGCCCTGTGAGTTCAACGCAAGCAGCAGAGCTCTCAAGACCCTTGAAAGAGACTGTATCCTTGAGTCGGTTGAGGTGCCTCAGGCTAAGAAGGTCCTCACCGCAGCTGCTCTCACATACGTTACAAGTCTTGTGACATCCATGATTCAGCTCCTCAGACTCCTTATGTCTGTCAGGAGAAGATAATGGGAGATGCAAGATACCTTGCTGTTAAGCTGCTGGATAAGACCTTCGGCAGCGGCAGCTATTCAAATCTCCAGCTGGACAGCGGTCTGAAAAACTCAGACCTTGACGACAGGGAAAAGAAGCTCTGCTCCGCTATCTACTACGGAGTCATCGAGCGGAAGCTGACCCTCGACCACATCATCGGCGGTCTCAGCTCACGTCCCATAGCGAAACTCGACAGTATCATCCTGAATATACTGCGCTGCGGTATATATCAGATAATGTATATGGACAGCGTTCCCGATAACGCGGCTGTCAGCGAGAGCGTTTCCCTTGCGAAGAAATTCCGCAAGACAAGCGCTTCGGGTATGGTCAATGCGGTGCTGCGGAGCTTCATCCGCGGCGGCAGGGAGATAAAGCTCCCGAAAGACAGGGAAAAGGCAATGTCCGTTAAGTACTCCGCGCCCGTGGCTCTGGTAAGGAGTCTCAGCTCGGACTACGGCAGCGAGGCGGCAGAAAAATTTCTTGCGGCTTCTCTGGAAAAAAGTGTCACATATCTCCGCATGAATGCGATTAGATGTACTGAGGAAGAATTTCTCGGTGCTCTTGAAGGATTCGGTGCCGAGAAAATCGCGGACTGCTGCTTTAAGACAAGCGGCGGCGACGCAGCTTCTACGGAAGCCTTCCGCAAGGGCTGGTTCCACGTTCAGGGGCTTGCCTCGCAGCTTTGCTGTCAGGCAGTGGCTCCCACGGAGGAGGACAGGGTGCTGGATATATGCGCCGCTCCCGGCGGAAAGACCTTCACCATGGCGGAGCTCATGGGCGGCAAGGGCGAGATATACGCCTTCGACCTCCACGAAAAGCGCGCGGAGCTCATCCGCAGGGGCGCCGAGAGACTGGGGCTCACCAATATCAGGGCAGCGGCAGGAGACGCAACCAGGTTCAACCCCGAACTGCCCCGATTTACCAAGATACTCTGCGATGTCCCGTGCTCGGGACTGGGAGTCATCGGCAGCAAGCCCGAGATAAAATACAAGGACATCTCGGATTTTGCGGGGCTCCCCGACATACAATATAAAATAGTGTGCAATGCGCTGAACTATCTCGAAGCAGGCGGCACTCTGGTCTATTCCACCTGTACGGTGAGAAGGGCTGAGAATGAGGAGGTCTGCGAGAGACTGCTCCGCGAGCATCCCGAGGTGGAGGCTGTGGAGCTGCCGCCCATGCTGGGCAGGAGCTTCGGCACTATGGCTACACTTATGCCACCTGATTTCGGCAGCGGCTTCTTTATAGCAAAATTCAGGAAAAAGTAAGGTGATAAATTGGAAAAAGTCGATATTCTCAGTCTCGGTCTTGAAGAACTGACGGAAGCCCTTTTGGCTATGGGCGAGAAAAAATTCCGCGCGAAGCAGATATTCCAGTGGCTTCATGTAAAAAGGGTCTTCGATTTTGATAAAATGACTGATATATCTGTCCAATTGCGCAGTGCTTTGAAAGAAAAATTTTGTATAAATGGACTATTTATACAGAAAAAGCTTGAATCTGCTATAGATAATACGGTAAAATATCTTTATAGGCTTTCTGACGGGAATTTTGTCGAGACTGTGCTCATGGAGTACAGCTACGGATACAGCATATGTGTGTCCACTCAGGTGGGCTGCAAAATGGGCTGTAATTTCTGTGCCTCGACCATCGCAGGCTATGTCAGAGATCTTGCTGCCTCGGAGATCCTTATGCAGATCTACGAAGCCGAGCGTGATTCAGGGAAAAAGGTTTCGGGAGTGGTGCTTATGGGTATAGGCGAGCCCCTCGATAACTTCGACAACGTCATGAAGTTCCTCACGCTGCTGTCCCACAAGGACGGCAACGATATGAGCCTTCGTCATGTGTCGCTTTCCACCTGCGGAATTGTTCCGCGGATATATGAGCTGGCAGACAAAAAGCTCCAGCTGACCCTTTCGGTGTCCCTCCACTGTGCGGACAACGAGGGACGGAGCAGGATCATGCCCGTAAACAGAAAATATGATATCGACAGCCTTATGGAAGCCTGCCGATACTATATAGATAAGACGGGACGGCGCATAACCTTTGAGTACGCCGTTATTGACAATGTCAATTCATCACCTGCGGACGCCGACACTCTTGCGGCTCTCCTCCGCGGTATGAACTGCCATGTGAACCTTATTCCCGTCAATAAGGTAAGGGAACGAAATTATCGGACAGTCCGCTCAGGTGTTGCTGAATTTGCCAAGCAGCTGGGCAGACGGGGGATAAACGCTACCGTGAGAAGAACTCTCGGAAGCGATATCGAAGCTGCGTGCGGTCAGCTCAGACGCGACGCGGCTGAACAGAACAGAAAGAATGGGGGTGCGGATACTTGAGATTTCGCTATGGCACGGATATCGGTCTTAAACGCGAAGAAAACCAGGATGCGGTAAGATGCGAATATTTCGGCCACAATGTTCTCGCTGTCGTGTGCGACGGCATGGGGGGCGAACGCGCAGGCAAGGAAGCAAGTGCGCTCGCGATAGAAGAATTCTTCCAGCGTTTTTCGGCTGACTATAAGGAAAGTCTCAGCGATGAGGATATCCGCAAGCTCCTTATCTCCTCGATATCGGCAGCAAATTCCGTGATATATACACGGGCGAGATTCGACTTCAAGAATTTCGGCATGGGCACCACCTGCGTAGCTGCCTTCGTCAACAAGAAAACCGCCTTCATTGCCAATGTCGGTGACAGCAGAGCCTATCTCATCACCGATACGGGACTTGTTAAGATCACAACTGACCACAATGTCGCCTCGGTGCTCTTTGAACAGGGCAAGATAACCGAGGAGGAAATGGAGGTACACCCTCAGAAGCATATGCTCGTGAGAGCGGTCGGCGTCGAAAAGACCGTCCTGACGGACACCTTTATGCTGGACTATGAGGACAAGATCAGTCTGCTGCTTTGCTCGGACGGCCTTTCGGGCTACTGCAGCGACGATGAAATATACAGCGTCATACTGAATTCCGATTTTGATGATGTTGCAGACGAACTTATTAAATTAGCGCTCCGCAAGGGCGGCCGCGATAATGTGACTGTCGCGGTAATTTCTGACTAACGCAGGAGGAAAGGAAATGGATAAGAATATTGGCAAAAAGCTCGACGGAAGATATGAGATAACCGAGCTTATCGGCGTCGGAGGCATGGCTGAAGTGTACAAGGGCGTCGATGTTATCGACAACAAAACCGTTGCCATTAAGATACTGAAGAAGGAATTCGCTGAGAACGAGGAGTTCCTGCGCCGCTTCAGAAATGAATCCAAGGCAATTGCAGTTCTTTCCCACCCGAATATCGTCAAGATATACGATGTGGGCTTCTCCGAGAAGATACAGTATATCGTCATGGAGTACATCGACGGTATCACGCTGAAGGAGTACATCGAGGAGGAAAAGGTCCTCACATGGAAGGATACGGTGCATTTCGTCATCCAGATACTCCGCGCACTCCAGCACGCTCACGATAAGGGCATCGTTCACCGCGATATAAAGCCCCAGAACATCATGATGTTCACGGACGGCACTATCAAGGTCATGGACTTCGGTATCGCCAAGTTCGCCCGTGAGGAAGGCAAGACCGCTACCGATCAGGCCATCGGAAGCGTTCACTATATCAGCCCCGAGCAGGCAAGCGGCAATGTTACCGACGCAAAGAGCGATATCTACTCCGTGGGAGCTATGATGTATGAGATGCTCACGGGAAGAAAGCCCTTCGACAGCGATAACCCCGTTGCTATCGCAGTTATGCATATGCACGATATCCCCGAGCGCCCCAGAGCTATCAACCCCGATATCCCTGACGGCCTTGAGGAAATAGTCCTCAGAGCTATGGAAAAGGCTCCCGAGGACAGATACCAGACCACAGCCGAGATGATAAGCGATATCGAAGCCTTCAAGGCTGATCCCCATATCACTTTCGGTTACTATACAGAGGACGACGAGGACGCTAACGATGAGATCCTCGACCAGTCAGCAGGCACAGAGGTACAGTCCGAGAGCCGTCAGGAGGTGGCTAATGCCTATGCTGCAAAGGCTGCTTCGGCAGCGGGTGCGGGCGCAGGTGCAGCTGCTATGTCAGTTGGCGGCGGTTCCTCAGCAGGTGCCGTATCGCAGAGATACAACGACGCATATCCCGAGAATTATGACGAGGATTACGACGATGAGGACGATGAAGAAGAGGAGGAGCGCTCGTCACTGGTTGTCCCTGTTCTTACCGCAGTTGTCGTTGTTGTTATCATCGTTGCGGTAATATTCGTAGTTACTCTCCTCAGCGGTCTCCTCAAGAACGGCGGCAACAGAGGCGATAAGTCAATGCCCGACCTCTACGGCTGGGACTATCAGCAGGCTCTTTCCGCTTACGGAAATACCATCAAGTTCGAGGTAGAGGGTACCGAGTACAACGAGGCTGACCCCAATACCATCATCAAGCAGAGCATTGAGCCCGGCGATGTATTCAGCAAGGGCGATGTCTGCAAGGTAACTCTCAGTATGGGTATGGAGACTGTGGAAGTTCCCCGTGTAAAGGACCTCAATGTCGAGCTTGCCAAGGCTCAGCTCACCGAGCGAGGCATCGTGGCGGATATACGAAAACAATCCGACGCAAATGTCAAACCCAATTACGTTATCAAGTCTGAGCCCGAGGAGGGTACGGAAGTACACAAGGGTTCAACTGTTATACTCTACGTCAGCATGGGCGCTAACGCAGAGCAGTTCGAGATGGAGGACTACGTTGGTCTTACTATCGACGACGCTACAATGAGAGCAGGCTATAAGAACCTGAAGGTCGAGACAGAGCTTATCCCCTCATATGAGAAGAAGGATAAGGTCGTAGATCAGGACCCTCCCAAGGGCACAAAGATCGAGGGCGGTTCTTCCATCAAGCTCTATGTCAGCGACGGTACTATCCCCGACGGTAAGGTAGATATCACTATACCGCTTCCTTCGGACGCAAACGGACGCTTCAGCATCGACTTCATCCTCACAGACGAAAAGGGCAAGACAACAGCTCAGTCATCAGGAAATATCATTTGTCCTGATATGAGCAGTGTTCCCATGACCCTTGACGGTTCCGGAAAGAACGTATCCGTAAGAGCACGTCTTACAAACCTCAGCACACAGCAGAACGCAGTTCTCGGAACATACACCTTTAACTTCGCAACAGGAAAGTACACCACAGAATCCGAGGATATCTACGGTGCATTCCAGGCAGTAAACGGATTCCCGCAGCCTGAGACCGATCCTCCGCATCAGGAAGAACCTCAGACGCAGCCCGAACAGCCTCAGAATCAGGAGCCTCAGAACGACCATCAGGAGGGCGTAAACGGATTTACCTATTCCGACGGCAACTGGTGGTACTATACAGATGCAGACCACGTTCTCGGCGAATGGGTAAACGGCGCATGGGTATTATATCAGCCCGGCACTAACGGTTACTGGGACGAGAATAATCAGTGGCACTGGAACTGATGTCAGACAAGTACAGCGGACTTATAATAAAATGCTTAGGGGGACTCTACACAGTAGAGTCCCCTGACGGTATATGCGAGTGCAAGGCAAGAGGAGTTTTCCGCAACAGAGGTATCAGTCCGTGCGTGGGAGACAACGTCACCCTCGAGGACGGCGTCATCACAGAGATAGCTCCGCGCAAAAACTGTATCATTCGACCTCCTCTCGCCAATCTTGACCAGCTCATTTTCATTGTCTCGACCTGTGAGCCTGCCCCTAATTACCTCATTCTGGACAAGTTCATCGCCATTGCCGAGTACAAGGGCATAACCCCTGTGGTGGTCATTACAAAGGCTGACCTCGGCGACAGCCGTCCCGTCCATGAGATATACGGCGGTATCGGCATTGAGGTGGCTGAGGTGAACTACGACGACGATGACTCCGTGGAGACTGTAAGGCAGCTCCTCAGAGGAAAGATAAGCGCCTTTACGGGCAACTCGGGCGCAGGAAAGTCCACACTGCTCAACGCAGTAGACCCGTCACTGAATATCGCTACGGGTGAGATAAGCCGAAAGCTTGGCAGGGGCAGACATACTACACGCCATGCGGAGCTCTATAAGCTCAGCGGCGGCGGTTATATCGCAGATACCCCGGGTTTTTCCACATTTGAGACAAACAGATATGACATTATCCGCAAGGAGGAGCTTGCAGGCTATTTCCGCGAGTTCGCTCCCTTTACGGATGAATGCCGTTTCAGAGACTGCGCGCACCTCTGCGAAAAGGGCTGTGCCGTAGTTGAGGCGGTGGAGCGCGGAGAGATATCCCGCAGCCGCCACGAAAGCTACAAGACTATGTATGAAGAAGCTAAACAGCTGAAGGAGTGGGAGCTGAAATGAACAGATGCGCCATATTTGCAGGCGGCGATATGCCCGACCTGAATGAGTATAAGGGCTCTGCCTTCTGGGCAAGTTACAGCTATTTCATCTGTGCCGACTGCGGCTACAGACACGCTGTAAAGCTGGGTATACTCCCCGACCTGATAGTGGGGGATTTCGATTCCTACGGCGAGGAACTGCCTGTGGGGGTAGAGGTGCTCAGAAGCGTCCCCGAAAAGGACGACACAGACACCCTCATGGCAGTAAAGAAAGCCATTGAACTGGGCTTTACCAATATCGACCTCTACGGAGCTCTCGGCGGCAGCCGTCCCGAGCACAGCTTCGCCAATATCCAGACTATGATATATGCTCTCCAGCAGGGATGCAGCCTTGAGATAAAGGGCAGCAGCAGGATGCTGGTGCAGGAGGCTGACGAGGGCGAGGTCACATACAAGAGTCCCGAGGGCGGATTGTATCTCTCTGTTTTCGCGCTGACCGAAAGCGTGGGTATCGAGTACCTCCGCGGCGTCAAGTACCCTCTTGAGGACTACCGCATGGTGCAGTCATTCCCCATAGGCGTCAGCAACGAGATAACAGCAGGCGAGGCTTCCCTCCGCATTAAGGACGGTCTTGCCCTTGTGATACTGACTCCCAAAAAGGAGAAGTAACAAAAGCTCCTCTGATGAATATAATATTATAGTTCATCAAAGGAGGGAGTACATATTGAAGATAGTCGTCATAAGAAGCCCTAAGTTCATCTCGGGGCTGCTGAGAGCCATTTTCGGCATCAAAAAAGAAGAAGCATAAGTGAAAAGCCCCTGAGCGATGAACTCAGGGGCTTTTTTGTTAAGATAAATCAAAATTTACATTTGTAGGGGACGCCGCCCTCGGCGTCCAGTTGGGCGTGTAATATATCTCGCGGGACGCCGAGGGCGGCGTCCCCTACATTAGCTAACAGCTAAGGGCTAATGGCTCAAATCAGAATTTAGCGGAGCTAAATTCTGATTTATCCAAGCTTAATTAAGAGTGTCTTGAATTGATGTCCTTGTTCCTGTTGAAGAAGTTGCCTACGTCTTCGCTTCCGCAGAGCAGGAAGAAGCATACCACCGTGCATATAAGAGCTACGCCGTAGAGCACTCCTGCCAGCACTGTGCTGCCCTTGTGCTGGGGTATCATGGTCAGTCCGGGGAATACCTGCACTATGCCGAACAGCAGCAGTACCAATGTGGCAAGTGACTTGCAGACGCCCACGCCTGTCATGAGCAGCAGCGAGAACAGTCCGACTGCAACTGCGATGTATATTGCAGAGCCTTCGATGACTCCGCTGAATCCGTCAAGACCGTTCTTGTATCCCAGACCAAGCTGTCCCGAATAGAGCAGGAAGAATACAACAGCGGCTATAACACCCAGTACGGCAATGATTATGGTTACTTTAAAGCCCTTCTTGGCGCTTTCCTGTCTTGCCTGCTCCTTCAGCTCAAGCATCATTCGCAGGCTTTCCTTTGCGTCCTTCTGCTCGGAGACAAGCTGTGAGGAAACTGCCTTCTTTGCAGCCTCTGCCTTTGCTCTCTCGAGGTCCTCGTCAACATACTTTGCCTGATACTTGGGGAGCTCGGGCTCATCGTCAAGTATAGGTGCGGTTATGGGAGCCTCTGGCTGCTTGGGCTCTTCCTTTTTCGGGGGAGGAGTGTAGTTGTCCTCGTCCAGTACGGGAGCCTTTACCTCAACAGGGGGAGCTACTGCGCCCAGCTGAGTTCTTCTCATGTCGATTATCTGCTGCTGTTTATCCTGCGGCAGAGCGTCAAATCTTGCTTTCAGCTCGGGAGTGAGTCCGCTGATTATATCCTCGTCGGAGAGCACGAGCTTGTCATGAGTGTAGGGGGCATTGTCGTCCAGTACAGGTGCGGTAACTCCCGTGGGAGCGCCTTTTCTCTCACTTGTGTAGGACATATCGTCGTCAAGAACGGGTGCGGTAACTCCTGTGGGAGCACCCTTCTTTCCGTTTTCGGGAGCATAGCTGTCCATATCGTCCAGTACGGGAGCTGAAACTCCTGTGGGACCGTCCTTTCTGGAAGACGGCGCAACATACTCAAAATCGTCCAGCACAGGAGCTGAAACTCCTGTGGGACCTTCTTTTTTCGGAGTGCTCGGGGTATAGTCTATCTCCTCGGGCAGTCCGCCTGCAGGGTTATTTTCATCGTACATAATAAACACCTCGTTCAATGAGATTTCATAAAAGCAGACAATGTCGTTTCTGCGCCGCTGGATAGCGCGGCATAGTATGCCAGTACATTTGAAGCGTCAACTGCGTCGATGACACCGTCATGGTTTACATCGGCGTAGCGTGACTGAGATATGGTCAGTCCTGATATTTTGGAGCCTGATATCCGTGCGTACTCGGACAGGATCATGGAAGCATCCACAGCGTCGATCTTGGAGTCTCCGTTGATATTGCCGAGAGTATATGAGGGCTCGTGATATTTTGTATGTGCAGCAGGATACCTTGCCTTGAACTCGTCCGAGTTGTAGTCGGGGAAGGAGAGTCCGTTGTCATTCTGAGGGATGTGCTGAAGGAATGGAAAATCCGAGTCAAGGTCGCTGCTCCCCTTCAGAAAATAGTGGAAGCTGTCGCCGTTGAACTTCATATCCCATGTGGGGTCCATGAGGTAATACTTATCGTCAAGCTTTACCATTAGCCATACATGATATCCCTCAGAGGCAGGGAAAACGCTGTTGTCACGGGATTTTCCCGCGATTATGCGGCAGGTTATGCCGTTGTCGTTATAGAGTCTGTACAGCAGCTGTGTAATGCCCTGACAAACTGCATGGTGATCCATTACTGCACTGTATGCCGTATATACATACGGGTCAGAGATGTCCTCGGAATAGGTGGTATTTGAGGCAACGTATCTGTAAAGCAGGTATATCTTTGAGAAGTCGGAGAACTTATCAAGGCTGAGCTCCTCGGTGAGCCTGTTTATCTCCTCGGTGAGCTTTTTCTCCTCCTCGGCGGTAGTGTAGTAGTCCACATTGTAACTGATGGTACAGCTGACCTCGTCTGCGTTCAGCTGTGCCCTGCATTTATAGCCCTTTATGGAAAACCTGAGATAGTCGCCCTCGGTGCCGATGCCTGTTTCCTCACAGGCACAGTAGATGGTGTGTGCGCCTATATCCGTGATCGAATAACCGTCAAGGGGCATCTGTACATCGAAGCTGGTGATCCTCTGCTTCAGATTGCTGCGTACAGCTGCGGCAGCTTCCTCCTTGCTCTGAGCAATATAATGGGTGGATATAAGCTGTCCCGACGGTGTGACCGCGTGTGCGTTATATGGTGCCGAAGCGGCTGTCAGCAGAGTGAGAGCGGCTGCGGCGGAGACTATGACAGCCCTGATATTCATGAGATACCTCCTTTCGGAAGCCGTTGTTTATGCGCCTAAGAATTCTGTTATCCCCATCGGCTCCTTGGTGGCGGAGAGATAAGCGTAGTATGAGAGTATCTTTGAGGCGTCAACTGCGTCTATCTGACCGCTTTTGTCAACGTCGCCCGCAGTGTTCTGTGCTGCGGTGAATACTCCCTTTCCGCTTTCCGATGAGAGCCTTGCATACTCGGCAAGGACGTTTGATGCGTCTATTGAGTTGACGGCACCGTCACCTGTCACATCTCCGAGGGCATATGATACCTCGGGAGCAGGATATGCCGAGGCGGAGATTTCGCTGTCGGCAAAAGCCGCTTCGGGCTCTATGCCGAGAATGGAGAAGATGTGTACATGGGTAAATTCCTCGGAGCCGTCGCTTTCGCTGTCAAGATCGCTGTAGCCCCTGAGGAAGAACCTGTGAGCGTTTCCACCCATTTCCTTGTCCCATATGGGATCGAGGAAGTAGTACGTCCCGTCGATCTTTGCCATGCAGAGGTAATGTACATCCACCTCCTCATTGGTCAGGGAATTGAAGTTGGACATATAGATCATGGGCTCAACGCCAAGCTCCTCCATAAGCCTGATGAGCAGGTGTATCTGTCCTGCTTCGTTTGCCTTCCTGCCGATAAGAGCGCTGTACGCGGAACTGAGACTGTCATCGATAAGATCGCTGTCGAGGACCATCTGATCTATAAGATAGTCATACGCCCAGAGAAGCTTGTCGTAAACGCTGCTGTCAGCGGCTTTTCTGAAGCCGTCTGTTTCGCGGAGCTTTGCCATTTCTGCGGTGACCTCTGCTTCCTGCCCTGTGGTGGTGAGATATTCCAAGTGGTAATCGCAGTAGATGCCCTCGACCACCTGATAAATGGTACCGTCGTTCTTGTTTGACTGCAAAGCAAGGTAAGCGCCTTCGGTGGGATCTCCCGTAAACTCGAGGAGAGCGTTATTGAGCCTGTCCTCTATGTCCTGATAATCCTCGCCCTCATAGTCGGTGATGACGAGCTCGATATGCTCAGTATGTGCCTTGACCTGCTGGCGGAAGTACTTTTCAGCTTCCTCTGTGGTGAGGAAAGGGATGTCTTCCTCGGCTGTGACCTGCACGGCTGACGGAAGCGTTGTGACGGTGGCGGCACTTACGGGTGCGGCTGTGGTCATACACAGGGCGGCAGCTGCTATAACAGCCGCAACTGTGCTTTTTCTGAATTTCATGGTGTACACCCCCTGTTCTTACATTATAAACGAACAGCCGCCGAAGCGGCTGAACGATGGTATTCTTTTATCTTTCCAGTATCTGTGCTCTGTCGGGGCCGATACCAACCATGCTTACATGGCAGCCTACCAGCTCTTCGAGACGGGCGATGTAGCTCTTGCAGTTTGCGGGGAGCTCATCGAAGCTTGTGCACTTTGAGATGTCCTCGCTGAATCCGGGGAACTCCTCATAGATAGGCTCGCAGCCCTCAAGCTCCTCCAGTGTGGGGGGGAACTCCTTGATAACACTGCCGTCGGGCTTCTTGTAAGCCACGCACATCTTGAGAGTATCGATGTTTGCGAGAGTATCCAGCTTGTTGATAGCAAGGCTGTCAAGGCCGTTCACTCTTACTGAGTGGCGGACGATAACTGCGTCGAACCAGCCTGTTCTTCTGGGTCTGCCTGTGGTGGTACCGAACTCGCCGCCTACGTTTCTGATCTGATCGCCTGTTGCGTCGTCAAGCTCTGTGGGGAAGGGTCCCTTGCCTACACGGGTGGTATAAGCCTTGGCAACACCGATGATGTTTGTGATGACCTTGGGGCCAACGCCTGTGCCTACGCACACGCCTGCTGACAGGGGGTGCGATGAGGTAACATAGGGGTATGTGCCGAAGTCGATGTCAAGAAGGGTAGCCTGAGCTCCCTCGAACATTATAGTCTTGCCTGCCTTGTGAGCCTCGAATGTGAGAACGGAAACGTCGTCCATGTAGGGGAGGAGTCTCTTTCCGTACTCTGTGTACTCCTTTGTAACTGCGTCAAGGTCGAAAGCCTCGCCGCCGTAAACCTTGGTGATTATCTCGTTCTTGAGCTTACCTGTGGACTGTATCTTCTCAGCCAGTACCTCGGGGTGAACAAGGTCGTACATACGGATACCGCAGCGCTCGTACTTGTCCATGTATGTGGGACCGATACCTCTCTTTGTGGTACCGATGTCCTTGCCGCCGCGGAAAGCCTCTGAGAGACCGTCCAGAGCGATATGCCATGGCATAACTATCTGAGCACGGGGGTCAACTTTAAGGTGACCCTGAGTCTTTATACCTCTTGCCTCGAGATTATCCAGCTCGCCGATGAAGTCCTTGGGGTCAAGAACTACTCCTGCGCCGATAAGATTGAGGGCGTTGGGGTAAAGGATACCCGAAGGTACAAGGTGGAGCTTATAGACCTCGCCGTTGTTTACTACAGTGTGACCGGCGTTGTTTCCGCCCTGTGAACGGACTACAACATCTGCACGGGAAGCAAGGATATCGATGATCTTGCCCTTTCCTTCATCTCCCCACTGAGTTCCGACTACAATATTTGCAGGCATTTGTTTTCCTCTTTTCATAAATAATATTTGTGCTGGCAGCGCCTTTTACTGCCAAAAATGCACACTTACAATTTATTATATCATAAATGAAGCAGTAATGCAAGAGTACATTTCACTAAATTGCAGAAAGAATACTGACGTAAATCAAAATTTAGCTTTGCTGAATTTTGATTTGAGTGAATAGTGAATAGTGAATAGTTGTGGTGTCGCCTTCGGCGACGTTATTTAAATAATGTGAGCGCAGCGAACACATTAACTAATCACTAACCACTATGCACTAATCACTATTAGCGCTTGCGCAAAATTCTGATTTACCATAGCAGTAAAATAAACACAATGCCCCGAAGTGCTTTGAAATGCTTCGGGGCAAAACTTCTGTATAGGGAGCTGCCATAAAGCGTCCCGTTTGTTTCATGTTGGGCTGTAACTCTCAGCTCTCAGCTTACGCTGCTCCGCCCTTTTCTGTGATGAACTCTATGGAGGCACCGTTGCTGACGGCAGTGATATTGCCGTTGAAGCAGGTGGAGTAGGTGGGTATCTTCATATCCGACAGCATATCCTGCACCTTGCCCGAGAAAGTGCTTGAATCGGTGCAGACCACCGCGCACTTGGGAGAGGTCGCCTTGAGAAAATTCCCGAGATTGTCCAGCTTCCTGCCGTGATAGGGTATCTTCAGCAGAGTGCATTTGCCGATGTCCATTATCTCGTCAAGGCGCTCCTCCATGGCGTCGCCTGTAAAGAGGAGAGTGTTTTTGTGGTGGACTGCCTTGGTGACAAGGGAGAAGTCGTTCTCGTCGCTGTCACCGTCGCCGTATGAGGCCTTTTTCGGAGCGTACACAGTGTAGTCCACATCGTCAAGAGTGAATGACATATCCGATGTGAGCCGTGTGCGCGGAACCCCGTTTTCTTCCAGCACCTTGCAGAATTTAGCATATTCGTCAGCAGCTCCGTCATAGTCGGGGGTGAGTACGTTCTTTACCTCATAGTTGTTGAGCACCTTTGCGGCACCGCCGACGTGGTCCTTGTCGAAGTGGGTGATGATGAGGTAATCTATGGATGTTCTGCCGCTTTCATCAAGTATGACAGCGATCTTCTTTCCGTCGCCTTTTTCTCCGCAGTCGATGACAACTGTTCCTGTCTCGGATTGCAGCACCATTGCGTCTGCCTTTCCTACATCGATGAAGTCTACCTTGAATTCCTTTGCATCGGCAGGCGGCTTTTCATTGCTGCATGAGAACAGTGAAGCGGCTGCTATAACAGGGGCAGCCACAAGTGCTGCAAGTTTTCTTAAATCGGGCATAGATATCGCTCCTTTCGGGGAAATGCGAAATACACTTTCACATATTACATCATACGCCCGAAAGCTTAAAATAATCTTAATCCTGCTTTGTTTTTACGGATATGATATACATGGCATCTTCATCGGGGGTCTTGGGGCTCCAATCGCGGAGCCATGCGCCGTCGGCTATCTTCTTATAGGCGTTGTCTGTACGGACTGTGCTGAGAAGCTTCGCTGTCTCCTTTTCGGCTTCTTCGCTTGTATTTTCCAGCAGGATAAAATGCTCACTGCCGTGCCAGCTGTATTCATCGGCGTCCTTCTTCACAGGATAGTAATGCATGGTGCAGCAGATATCCTCGCTGTCATTGCCGAGGAAGTGCAGATATATGGTGTAATAGGGACCTCTGCCGTCTTTGGTGATCTCCTCCGTGAACACAGCGTCAACAGGGGCGGCACCCTTGAATGGGGCGTAGTATTCGCTCTCGCCGCTGTCCGCATTGTCCTTTATGTTGGCAAAGGCACCGTTTACAGCCTTCTCCGCCAGTTCAAGAGTAGCTTTTCTTTCGGCTTCGGACTGCTTCAGACGATGCATGGTCCAACGGTCCGACAGGAAGCCAGTGAGTATTAGCAGGCAAATGCCTGCGGCTATGGAAACAAGAATTATTGCTGCTCTTTTCAGTAAATTCATGGTAAAAGTCCTCCTTTTGCGGCTATCTGAATATAATACACGGCAGAGGAGGAAAAGGTTTCACTTTTTTCAAAAAATATTAATTGTTAACCTCAGTGCCGCGCACTTGAAAAGTTCCTGAAAATATGGTATAATAATTCATTAAAGGATTTTCACGGAAGGAGATGGTCTGCGAATTGAAGGACAATACCGCGGCTATCAGCGAAATAAAGAGGATCATCGGCGAAAAATCGCCGAAAGCATACATCAGGAGCTTCGGCTGTCAGCTGAATGTCTCCGACGGAGAAAAGATAAAGGGACTGCTCAGGCAGATGGGCTACTCCTTTACCGAGGACGAGCACGAGGCTGACCTGATAATACTCAACACCTGCGCCGTCCGCGAGAGTGCCGAGGACAGAGTTTTCGGCATCGTGGGCAGCATGAAGAAGCTGAAGGAGCTGAAGCCCTCGCTCATTATCGGCATTGCAGGCTGCATGACCGCTCAGAGCCACATTGCGGAGAAGATAAAGAAGTCCTATCCGCAGGTTGATATCGTTCTGGGCACCTCTGCTATAAGCGCTCTGCCGAAGCTGCTGCTGGAGGCTCTCCGCGGAGCCAAGTTCTCGGCGGATATAAGCGAGTACGATGACTTCTCCGAGGTGGTGGAGCAGGTCCGCGACAGCAGCTTCAAGGCTTCGGTGCCTATAATGTTCGGCTGCAACAACTTCTGCACCTACTGCATAGTGCCCCATGTCCGCGGACGGGAGCGCAGCCGCCGTCCCGAGGATATAGTGACTGAGGTCTGTCAGCTGGTAAAGAGCGGCTACAAGGAGATAATGCTCCTCGGACAGAACGTCAATTCCTACGGCAAGGACCTTGAGGAGGACGTGGACTTCCCCAAGCTCCTGCGCCGTCTCAACGATATCGAGGGGGATTTCTGGATACGCTTTATGTCCTCACACCCCAAGGACGCTTCAAAGGAGCTCATTGACGCCATTTTCGACTGCGAAAAGGTGGCAAAGCACCTGCACCTGCCTGTCCAGAGCGGCAGCAGCGAGGTGCTTAGGCGCATGAACCGCCGCTATACCGTGGAAAAGTACATGGAGATAGTGGACATGATCCGCAGCCGAGACCCTGATTTTTCACTTACCACCGACCTTATCGTGGGATTTCCCGACGAGTCCGATGAAGACTTCCAAGGCACCCTCGATATAGTAAGGCGTGTGAAGTACGACAATATCTACTCCTTCATCTACTCAAAGCGCTCGGGAACTCCTGCTGCCACCATGGCTGACGGTACCTCCGAGGAGGAAAAGGGCAGGCGCATGAGAAAGCTGCTGGAGGTACAGAGAGAGGTCTCTACAGAGCATTACAAGAGATTTGTCGGCAGGACCATGAGAGTCCTTGCGGACGATACAGCCAAGAAAAAGAAAGGCTGGCTCACAGGCAAGAGCAGTGAGTTCATCATTGTTGAATTTGAGGGGGACAGCTCCCTCATCGGACAGTTCGTGGACGTGGAGATAACAGGCTCCATGAACTGGGCTGTCACAGGAAAAATAAAGGGATAAACAGGAGGTTTCATTATGAAAAGAGTGATCGCATTATTATGTCTTGCAGCAGTACTGCTTGCAGGCTGCGGAAAGAACGAGTCGGGGGGCTCGTCCGGAAAGAAGACTGAGACTGCCACTGCCGCCGAGACTACGGCAGCAGAGACGACTGCCGAGGCGACCACAGCAGAGGTCACCACAGAGGCGGAGACAACTACAGAGTCGGAGAACAGCGCGTCCGCAGGGGACAGAGAGACTATGTACCCCGAGGCTTACAAGAATATGATACAGGAGAAATATGATATGCTCGCAGATTATCAGACCGGCGAGATCAGAGTTTCATATGCTCTCTATGATATGGACGCAGACGGCGTTCCCGAGCTTGTGCTGAGCTATGACGAAGAATACATGGGAGAAAAGATCGAAGGCAATCTGGGAATGTATACCTGCGATGAGAACGGTGAGGCACAGGAGGTAGGTTATTTCGGTCCCGATCCCGCTGCATGGGGCTGTACAAGCGACGCAGGCGATCTTGCGCTTATATACGAAATGGACGATTATATCGGTATCCATCATCTCGTCCTGTCCGACGGCAGCGTCGGCATTGATGACTCTGTTGAATTCGACCGCGATGAGAATACGGTCACCAAGGACGTTATGGCAGAGGGCGGCTGCAAATACCTTCCCTATGTCAGCATAGTCGGAAAGGGTGACGATATAAAGTCTTCATACATTGATCCCAATACCGGCAAGACTGAGGAAAAAGACGGTTTCGGCTTTGAATTTTTTGGCTGGGAAGCCTGACCGCTGCCCGTCGGTACCCTCTGTCTTACAAATAAAATGAAAACTTTCAGGAGAATAATATGAAAAAGATACTTGCTATGTTATGCCTGACAGCAGTTGTGCTGGCAGGCTGCGGAAAACCCGAGGCTGACAGCTCATCGTCAAAGGAGCCCGAAACTGCAACGGCCGCTGAGACCACTGCTGCTGCCGAAACTACGGAATACGCAGAGACTACTGCCGAGGTGACCACAGCAGAGGTGACAACGGCAGCCGAGACAACTACAGAGCCCGACGGAAATGTTTCCGCAGGGGGACTTATGGATATGTACCCTGCTATCTATGAGGGCTTCATAAAGTCCGAGTTTGACAGGATAGCGTCTGAAAATGACGGTCTCGCAAGCATTGAATTTGCTTTCCGCGATCTTGACGTCGACGGAATACCCGAGCTTATATTCAAGCGCGGCACCTGCGAGGCAGACTATCAGGTAAATGTTTTCACACTTGACAGCGAGGGCAATATAAAGGACTGCGGACTTATCGGCGGCGGTCATACCGCCTTCGGATATGACGAGAATACAGGAAGGCTCGTTATGATCTGGGGACACATGGGTGCGGCTGATATAGAGTACCTTGAATGGGACAACGGCACCGTGAAGTCGGTGGATAACTATGAGTTCACACTGGACGAGAATACTCCCTCTTATGACACTGTTCTGGAGGAAAAGGGTATAAAGTACATGGATCATGTGTCCGCTTACCAGTCGGATTACGAAACAGGTGTGACTTCATGGTTCTGCCATTCTGACGGCACCATTGATGAAAAAGAGGGACTCTATCTCGACTACATGGGCTGATAACGCCATACAAATGCAAAACGGCAGGAAACTGCCTGATATAATCAATTTTAAGGAGAAAAAGAAATGGATATTATGGAAATGACAAGAGAGCTGGGAAAGGCTCTCCAGCAGGATGACAGATACACAGCTTATATGCTGGCAAAGCAGGCTAACGACGATGATGCAGAGCTTCAGGAGGACATCGCTCACTTTGAGGACCTCCGCATAAATCTGGGCACTGCCATGAGCTCAGAGGAGCCCGACTCCGACGAGATAAAGGCTCTTGATTCAGAGCTGAAGGCTGTCTACAAGAAGGTAATGAGCAACCCCAGAATGATGGTGTTCTCAGGCGCTCAGCAGGCTCTTGAGAAGCTGGTAACAAATATGCAGCAGATAATCCAGCTCTGCGCAAACGGCGAGGACCCCGATACCTGCCAGATACCCGAGGCAGGCTGCTCGGGAAGCTGTGCTTCATGTGCAGGCTGTCACTGATAAAAAAGCCGCGGGCAGGTCTGCGGAGGCGAATTAAATACCGCCGCAGCTGCCCCGAAATAATAATTCTATAAACCTGTGTAAAGGAGCAAAACCAATGGAAATCGACAGAAGTAAAATATCCCCCATGATGCAGCAGTACTTCGAGGTCAAGGACAAGTATCAGGACTGCGTGCTGTTCTTCCGTCTCGGCGACTTCTACGAGATGTTCTTTGACGACGCTGTTGTGGTGTCAAAGGCTCTGGAGCTTACCCTGACGGGCAGGGACTGCGGTCTGGAGGAGAGGGCTCCCATGTGCGGAGTTCCCTATCATGCGGCGGATATGTACATAAAGAGGCTCATCGACATGGGCTTCAAGGTGGCTGTCTGCGAGCAGCTCACCGACCCTGCCGAGACCAAGGGTATTGTAGTCCGCGACGTTATCCGCGTAGTTACTCCCGGTACCCTTACCGAGAGCAGTATGCTGGACGACGGCAGCAACAACTACATTTGCAGCATATACTACGACGAGGAGGAAAAGACCTGCGGCGTGGCTTCTGCGGACCTTTCCATAAAGTGTACCCCAAACCGTGGACAAAATTTTGCAACCATGGACAGATAAAATGAACCCTGCCTGATGCAATTGCTCATGATAGATATGCTGTTCTTAGATTCCGAACCAGAGGCAAAACCAGCCA
>Ga0255342_1000967_pt1 | contig 44171 bp, 41 predicted proteins | sample wastewater_treat_3_FD_192416 | JGI IMG/M metagenome (GOLD analysis project Ga0255342, IMG submission 192416) | Wastewater microbial communities from Lulu Island WWTP, Vancouver, Canada - plant14 | ecosystem: Engineered > WWTP > Wastewater > Unclassified | place: Canada: Vancouver, British...
ATTTTCAGTGTCCACGATGCAGATTCACTGTCTGCAAATTGGGATTTTCTCAATAACAGTTACCTGCGCTTCATTTATTGCAGGGTGGGTGCATTTTTACTGTCTACTTTTTGGGGGACAATTTATAAGACCTTTGCCTGCGTTCCAAGCCTGACCGACCTTCTCGCCAACAGCAAAGTAACCATTTCTGTACTGGTCGAAGATCAGGGCATTCACTTTTTCGGGCAGTATCTTGTCCTTGTCACCAACAATGCTTTATCCCTGATGATGTAACGATACAGGTACTCACTCAGTCAAGAGAACATATCATAGAAAAAACTTTTGAGGCTCTCAGGGGATGTAAGAACGCTATCGTACACCTCTATAATTCGACATCTCTCGCACAGCGTGAACAGGTCTTCCGAAAGAGCAGGCAGGAGATAATCGATATCGCTGTTTCCGGTGCAAAGCTCTGCAAGGAATACCGTGAAAAATACGAGGGGAATTTCCGGTTTGAATATTCTCCGGAGAGCTTTACCGGAACTGAACCTGATTTCGCTCTGGAGATATGCAATGCCGTACTCGATGTATGGCAGCCTTCGGAAAATGACAAGGTCATCATAAATCTCCCGGTTACCGTACAGCTCTCGATGCCGCATATCTATGCCGATCAGGTGGAGTATATGTGCGATAACCTCAGATACCGTGAAAATGTCATCGTTTCGCTCCACCCGCATAATGACCGTGGCTGTGCTGTTGCCGATACGGAAATGGGACTGCTCGCCGGTGCTGACCGTGTGGAGGGTACGCTCTTCGGAAACGGTGAAAGAACGGGAAATGTCGATATCATCACTCTTGCCCTCAATATGTATTCGCAGGGCGTTGAGCCGGAACTCGATTTCTCTGATATACCACGCATAACCGAACTCTACACAAGAGTTACCGGAATGGGTGTGAATGAGCGTCAGCCGTATTCGGGAAAACTCGTCTTTGCGGCTTTCAGCGGTTCGCATCAGGATGCTATCGCAAAGGGCATGAAGTGGCGTGAGGAAGGCCACAGCGAATACTGGACAGTTCCGTATCTGCCTATAGATCCTACCGATGTGGGCAGAAAGTACGAATCCGATGTTATCCGCATCAACAGCCAGTCCGGAAAAGGCGGCATCGGCTATATACTCGAAACACGCTTCGGCTATAATCTCCCGAAAAAGATGCGTGAATGTGTGGGATATCTCGTCAAGGACATCTCCGACCACAAGCACAAGGAACTCCTGCCTGATGAAGTGTACGATATCTTCATGGCGAATTTCGTGGATATCAGCTCTCCGATAAAGATAGGCGAGACTCATTTCGTCCAGCGTGACGGCATAGAAGCTACCGTAAGCTTTGAATACAACGGCAGAAGAGTCACTGCAACAGACAACGGAAACGGACGACTTGATGCTGTCAGCAATGCCCTTCGCTCTTATACGGGCAGAAAATTCAATATCAATGCCTACACCGAACACGCCCTCGAAGTCGGTTCTGCTTCAAAGGCTGTATCGTATGTGGAGATAGTTGACGGCAGCGGCATTCACTTCTGGGGAACGGGCATCGATAACGATATCATCACATCATCGGTCAAGGCTCTCGTGAGTGCGGTCAATAACAGCCTTATGCATGAGAAAATGTGAACAATTATGCCCTGCGGTGAGTCGGGTATTTGTGATATATAGACAAATTATTTTTAAATTTCCTGCTCCTTATTGATTTTATCTTTCCGAAGTGATACAATATAGTTATCAATATTCAGTAAGGAGCAGGTTTTAATGAGAACGGCTGTTATTTCTTCCGGTATCGTCATTATTATCGGCACAGTCGTGAAGATACCCGGCTGCTGTCGTTTTTCGTTCTGCCCTGTTGGTTCTGAGTATGTTGCGTGAATATGTACACCCGTGTACATTATAGGCAATGAGCTTATGCCTCCGGCGGAACGTCGGAGGCTTTTTTGAACTGGTAAAATTATTAATAAAGGAATTTGATATTATGAAGATCTCAGGAGCAAAAATCGTTGTTGAAACTCTCATAGAGCAAGGCTGCGATACAGTTTTCGGTTATCCGGGCGGTCAGGTCATAAATCTGTTCGATGAGCTTTATCTTAACCGTGAGCGTATAAAACATATCCTCACTGCACACGAACAGGGTGCTTCACACGCCGCTGACGGCTACGCAAGAGCTACGGGAAAGACCGGAGTTGTCATCGCAACATCAGGCCCCGGTGCTACTAACCTCGTCACCGGCATAGCTACGGCTTATCTTGATTCTGTGCCTATGGTAGCTATCACCGGAAACGTTCCGTGCAGTCTTATCGGACGTGACAGCTTCCAGGAGGTGGACATAGTCGGTGTGACTATGCCGGTCACAAAGCATAATTTCATCGTAAAGGAAGTCTCGGAGCTTGCGGATACCCTCCGTACTGCTTTCAGGATAGCAAAATCCGGAAGGCCCGGCCCTGTGCTTGTTGATATCCCGAAGGACGTTCAGACGGCTCTCTGTGAGTTCACGCCGAACAATCAGCCTGTCGTTCCGTATCCGCTCAGTTTTGCACTTGAGGAAAAACTCGAAAAGGCAGCAAAGATGATAAACGAGTCCGAGAGACCGTATATCTACTTCGGAGGCGGCATCATCTCCGGAAAGGCTTCTGATGCCGTTATCGCTCTCGCAGAAAAGACGGACGCTCCTATGGGCTGTTCGCTCATGGGACTTTCGGCAGTACCCTCCGATCATCCGAGATTCCTTGGTATGCAGGGTATGCACGGCCACTATGCTTCATCTGTGGCTGAGGACGAGGCTGACCTCGTTATCGCACTCGGTGCGAGATTTTCAGACAGAGCTACGGGAAACAAGGCACGCTTCGCAAAGAATTTCAAACTCATACATATAGATATAGATATTGCCGAACTCGATAAGAATATCCCCTCTGACCTCGCTGTACAGGGAGATATACGTGATGCCGCAGAGAGGCTCCTCACCATGCTCGAAAAGAAGGAGCGTCCGGAGTGGTCTGCACGTATCGCTCAGCTACGTGAAGAGGAAAAAGTCCGCACGGAAAGAGCATTGGCTTCCGCAAGGGAGAAGATATGCTCCGACTGTACCGCTCCCTGCAATGCTCAGGGACTTCCGGCTGAGGAAAGGCTCGATCCTTATACGATAATAGATATCATCAGCGAATATGCCGGTGATTCTGTCATCGCCACCGATGTAGGACAGCACCAGATGTGGGCGGCTCAGAGATATCCGCTGAAAAAGCCGAGGACTTTCCTCACCAGCGGCGGACTCGGTACTATGGGCTACGGAATGGGTGCCGCTATCGGTGCAGCAGCAGCTACGGGAAAGAGGAGCGTTCTCTTCACAGGTGACGGAAGCTTCGGAATGAACCTCAATGAGCTTGCTACGTCGGTATCGCAGGGACTTCCGCTCGTCATCGTTATAATGAACAACGGCGTTCTCGGAATGGTGCGTCAGTGGCAGACGCTCTTCTTCGACAGGCACTATTCAAATACGACGCTCAACAGAAAGACTGATTTCGTAAAGCTCGCAGAGGCATTCGGTGCAGATGCCGCAAGATGCTTCACTCCGGAGCAGCTCAGGAATGCCGCAAAGGAGGCTTTCTCATGCAGCGGCACATATATCATCGACTGCGTGATAGACTGCGACGAATTCGTGCTTCCCATGCTTCCTCCGGGAGGTTCTATAGACGACATAATTACAGAGATAAAGTGAGGTGTGCATCATGAACGACCAGTACGTTATAGCAGTTCTTGTATCGAATATCTCAGGTGTGCTTTCAAGAGTTTCGGGAATGTTCACAAGACGTGGATTCAACATCGACAGCCTTACGGTGGGCGAGACCGAATCGGGCGGATTTTCAAGGATAACCATTGCCTTTCACGGCGATGAGGATATAAAGGACAAGATACTCAGACAGTTACAGAAGCTTCACGATGTAAGAGAAGTCGAGGTGCTTGACAGGAAGGATACCGTTATCCGTGAGCTTCTTCTTATAAAAGTCCGCAACAAGACGGAATCGAGACAGGACATCATGACGGCTGTTGAGATATTCCGCTCAAAGATAGTAGATTATTCGCCCACGGCTCTTGTCTGCGAACTCACAGGCGAGACTTCAAAGATAGATGCTTTCATCGAGCTGCTCAAGCCATACGGCATAATGGAGATGTGCCGCACAGGAATAGTGGCTATCGAACGTGGCGAGAACTGCCTTAAAACAGCAAAGTAAAGCAAAGACAGGATCTTTCTGCATTTGCTGTCTGTCCGCACGCAGCAGACTTCAGATGTGCGGGGCATTTTAAATCACTTATTATAGCGAACGCAAAATTCTTTTGACGTTCACTATACATATACATTATTATATTCTGAAAAGGAGTAATCACAAATGGAAAATACTGCAAAGGTTTTTTATGAACAGGACTGCGATCTTTCACTTCTCTACGGAAAGACTATCGCTGTTATCGGCTACGGCAGCCAGGGACACGCTCATGCACTCAATGCCAAGGAGTCTCTCGGAGACAAGAGCAGAGTCATCATCGGACTCTACGAGGGTTCAAAGTCATGGGACAAGGCTGTTGCTCAGGGCTTTGAAGTTTTCACTGCTGCTGAGGCTGCAAAGCAGGCTGATATCATCATGATCCTCATCAACGATGAGAAGCAGGTAGCTCTCTACAAGAACGACATCGAGCCGAACCTCCAGCCCGGAAATATGCTCATGTTCGCTCACGGATTCAATATCCACTTCGGCTGCATCAAGCCTCCGGCTGACGTTGATGTAACTATGATCGCTCCTAAGGGCCCCGGACACACTGTAAGAAGTGAATACCAGGCAGGCAAGGGCGTTCCGTGTCTCGTTGCCGTTCATCAGGACGCTACAGGCAAGGCTAAGGAACTGGCTCTCGCTTACGGTCTTGCTATCGGCGGTGCAAGAGCAGGCGTTCTCGAAACAACATTCAGAACAGAGACCGAGACTGACCTCTTCGGTGAGCAGGCTGTTCTCTGCGGCGGTGTTTGTGCATTGATGCAGGCTGGATTTGAGACTCTCGTTGAGGCTGGCTACGATCCGAGAAATGCTTACTTCGAGTGTATCCACGAGATGAAGCTCATCGTTGACCTTATCTACCAGAGCGGCTTCGCAGGCATGAGATACTCTATCTCAAATACTGCTGAGTACGGCGACTACACAACAGGCCCGAAGATCATCACAGAAGATACAAAGAAGGCTATGAAGCAGGTACTCAAGAATATCCAGGACGGTACATTCGCAAAGGACTTCCTCCTCGATATGTCACCGGCAGGCGGTCAGGTACACTTCAACGCTATGAGAAAGCTTGCTTCCGAGCATCCGTCTGAGAAGATCGGTGCTGAGATCAGAAAGCTCTATAGCTGGAGCGACGAGGACAAGCTCATCAACAACTGATAACTGAAAGCGGACGTTTCTGACGTTCACTGTATACAAAGACAGACAGCTGTCAGCTTATGCGGCTGGCAGCTTCTCTTTATAACTGCGTATACTGAAAAATGCAGCCGGTGATCTGTACGTTCCGGATGATCATGAACTGTTGATATCTGAAAGGCGGGATGTATATGAGCGGCGGCAGCACAAGAAGATATGAATTTTCAGCAATGAGATCGTTCGGGTACCTGCTCCTCGGTCTGGGAACAGCTTTCATCATCGTTTCCGGTGTCATGCACGTCAGGCGGAAAGATGCCACGCACTCCGGCGATAATGAGTATTCGTATGATGAAGACGACGAGATCACTGACGATGCACTCAGCGACGAGGAAAAGCTCCGGTCTGCTTCTGGAAAGGATACTGACCGCTCGTTTGCGGCTTTTCCGTTCATAGGTGCTTTGATGATACTTGCAGGTGTTCCCCTCATGTACAGACCATATGCGGACAAGGGAATGAGACTCCGCCGCAGAAGAAAAAAACGTACAGAGGAGATGCCGCAGTCTGATCCCGAATTCGATTATCCCGATGATGACTACGATTTCATAATACGCAGAGAGACATATGAGCTTCTCCATAAGCAGCAGCTCGAAAATATACGCAAAAAGCACAGCCGGAGATGATCTCCGCTGAATAAATGAACAGAGGTAGATACTATGAGCGAAAATTATTTCTGCGAAGGTGTTGACAAAGCACCCCAGCGTTCACTTTTCAATGCACTCGGACATACAAAAGAGGAGATGCACCGTCCTCTGGTCGGTATAGTTTCATCTTACAACGAGATCGTTCCCGGTCATATGAACATAGACAAGATAGTCGAAGCTGTAAAGCTCGGCGTTGCAATGGGCAGCGGTACACCTGTTGTATTCCCGGCTATAGCTGTATGTGACGGAATAGCAATGGGACACAAGGGCATGAAGTATTCGCTCGTTACCCGTGACCTCATTGCAGATTCTACAGAGTGCATGGCTCTTGCACATCACTTTGATGCACTTGTAATGGTGCCTAACTGCGACAAGAACGTTCCCGGACTCCTTATGGCGGCTGCACGTATAAATGTTCCGACTGTTTTCGTGAGCGGCGGCCCGATGCTCGCAGGCCATGTAAAGGGAAAGAAGACGAGCCTTTCATCTATGTTCGAGGCTGTAGGTGCTTATACCGCCGGAAAGATGTCTGCCGAAGACGTTGAGGATTTTGAGCAGCACGCCTGTCCGACCTGCGGTTCATGTTCCGGTATGTATACCGCAAACTCGATGAACTGCCTTACGGAAGTCCTCGGTATGGGACTGAGAGGAAACGGAACTATCCCGGCTGTATATTCCGACCGTATCCGCCTTGCAAAAGAAGCAGGTATGCAGGTAATGGAACTCTACAGAAAGAATATCCGTCCGCTCGATATAATGACAGAGAAGGCTTTCCGCAATGCCCTCACAGCAGATATGGCTCTCGGCTGTTCGACGAACAGTATGCTCCACCTGCCGGCTATCGCCAATGAGTGCGGCATAAAGCTCGACCTCGATATGGCAAACGAGATAAGTGCAAAGACTCCGAACCTTTGTCACCTTGCCCCTGCCGGTCATACATATATGGAAGACCTCAACGAAGCAGGCGGTGTATACGCTGTTCTCAACGAGCTTTCCAAGAAAGACCTCATCTGCACCGACTGCATGACAGTTACAGGAAAAACTGTAGGCGAGAACATCAGGGGCTGCATCAACAAGGATCCGGAAATTATCCGCCCCGTTGAGAACCCCTACAGCGAGACAGGCGGTATCGCCGTACTCAAGGGAAATCTCGCTCCTGACAGATGCGTTGTCAAGAGAAGTGCCGTTGCTCCGGAGATGCTCGTCCACAAAGGCCCTGCAAGAGTTTTCGACAGCGAAGAAGAAGCTATCAAGGTCATTTATGAAGGCGGCATCAAAGCAGGCGATGTAGTCGTTATCCGCTACGAAGGCCCTGCCGGAGGCCCTGGAATGAGAGAGATGCTCTCACCGACTTCCGCTATACAGGGAGCAGGCCTCGGTTCGACAGTTGCTCTTATCACGGACGGAAGATTCTCCGGTGCTACGAGAGGTGCGGCTATCGGCCATGTATCTCCCGAAGCTGTCAACGGTGGTACTATCGCTTATGTAAAGGACGGAGATATCATCTCTATCGATATACCGAACTATTCTATAACTCTTGAAGTTTCCGACGAGGAGCTTGAAGAACGAAGAAAGACTATGCCTATAAAGAAGAAGACCAACATCACCGGCTACCTTAAACGCTATGCAGAACAGGTATCATCGGCTGACAAGGGTGCTATAATCAACAAGAAGTGAATATAAAAAAGTTTTTTATCTCTGTGTTCCTTCCCGTGCTTTCGCTGACAATGCTTTCCGGCTGCGGCGGAAGTACGGAGAGACAGCCTTATTCAAGGGCTGATGCGGAAGAAGATACCCTGTACGAAGAAACAGAGACTTCTGCCGCTGAGAAGACGACTGCTGACAGAAGCGAGATCATAATAGAGAATGATGATATACAGGATAATGACCTCAGCTCGCAGAACAGCAGTATAAATATCGCTCCGGACGATTTCAGCTATGAAGCTGTTGAATCAGAAGGAAGGACTACACGCCGCATCGAGTGGACAGGTCTGAACGGCGACGACTTCTGGCTCGAAGTCACGTTCAATGTCTCTGCCTATGAATATTACAGTCAGCTCCCACGCATAGAAGCTGCTGCCGGAGAAGACGGAAAGCCCGATCACTCAAAGTGGGTAGAATATATAAACGATCAGAACAACAGGGATTTCCTGAAAGTCATCGCTGATGCACTTATCAAGTGCGGTAATGACTACGGCTACAGCCGTCAGGAGATGACACTCGAAGCTGTCCGCTATGTGCAGAGCATAGAGTACGTCGCAGACAAGGATTTCTGCGGAGAGACTGAATATCCGAAATATCCGATAGAGACAGTGTACGACAACTGCGGCGACTGTGAGGACGTTTCGTTCCTGCTTGCCGGCATACTCAGGGAAATGGGCTGTGATGTGTGCTTCCTGTATCTGCCGGGACATTTTTGCGGTAGGCATTGCGGGCGATGATACGATCGACGGAGTGTACTACCAGTACAACGATAAAAAGTATTACTATGCAGAAGCTACGAACGATGAATTCCTGCTCGGTCAGACTCCGGTGAATGTTGACTGGTCGGAAGCGATAATGTATTTTCCCGGTGAGTGAGGGATATTACTGATAGGAGATCATATCATGGACAATAATATTAAGAATTATATCGACGGTCTGAAAGTTTCTGATATACCGTGGGGACGCATGGTGACGGCTTACGGAACGGCACTGCATTATCCGGAATATATCAGTCAGATGGAGAACGCTGCCGATAAGGATACTTTCATGAGAGCGTTCAGCGGTATCACTGATCTTGAACATCAGGACACGCTGTTCCCGCCTGCACCGTTCGCACTCGTGTTCCTTGTGAGGATATATGAGAAGCTGCTCGCTGAAAATACTGCTCTCGCTGACGAGGAAGCAGCAGAACTTACGAGAGCTTTTGAGAACTATATGTTTTCCGTGCAGTGTGCAGAGCAGTACGAACATGATGAACCTGTGGAGTATTTTTCCGATATGCTCAGTGAGGAATATCTGCTCGATGAGAGATTTGCCTGCACAGAACCGGACGACGAAGAACTTGACGAGCTCTTCGGTGATGAGGAACTTCTGACCGATCCGCTGTTTTACAGCATATATCACTATTCCGGTGAAGTCCTCTCGCAGGTGCCTGATCTGCTCGAAAAATACGGAAAGTTCACCGACAGGATCAGCAAAATGAGAGATACGCTCGCATGATATCAGGCTGATATCCACATTACGACAAAAGGAGCTTGCTTCGATATGAAGATACTGATAAGACGTGCGTTGCCGGAAGATGCCGCTGCTCTGCTGGAAATCTACGCATACTATGTTAAAAATACTGCCACCACTTTTGAATATGACGTTCCCTCGGAAGAGGAATTCAGACAGCGTATAGAGGAGACTTCAAAGAAGTATCCCTTCATTCTCGCTGAGACAGAAGGCGTGCCTGTCGGCTTTGCATATGCCGGAACTTTCATCGGCCGCAGAGCATATGATTGGTCTGCTGAACTCACTGTATACGCTCACAAGAATTATCAGAACTGCGGTATAGGCAAGCTCCTGTACACGGAGATAGAAGATATCCTCGTGAAAATGGGCATAACGAACCTCTATGCCTGCATCGCTGTTCCTGAGACTAATGACAGATACCTCACCGACAACAGCCTCGGTTTCCATAAGCATATGGGATACACGACAGCCGGACAGTTCCACAAGTGCGGATATAAATTCAATACATGGTACGATATGGTGTGGGTGGAGAAAATAGTCGGAAACCACTTCACCAATCAGCCGGAAGTCATAAACTGCAACGACCTCCGCTGAGTACCTGAATAAGTGCGAAAGAAGCGTGAATAAAATGGGTATGACAATGACACAGAAGATACTTGCGGCTCATGCAGGTCTTGACGAGGTAAAAGCCGGACAGCTCATCCTCGCTGACCTTGACCTCGTACTCGGCAACGACATCACTTCTCCCGTTGCTGTGAAAGAGTTCGCAAAACTCGGCATTGACAGCGTGTTCGACAAGAATAAGGTGACTATGGTAATGGATCACTTCGCTCCCAACAAGGATATAAAAGCTGCACAGCAGTGCAAGCTATGCCGTGATTTCTGTACGGAAAAGGACATAACCCATTTTTACGATGTCGGTGAAATGGGCATCGAACACGCTCTCCTTCCGGAGAAAGGCCTCGTGAGTGCCGGAAATGTCGTTATCGGTGCTGATTCGCATACCTGTACATACGGTGCATTGGGAGCATTCTCGACAGGTGTGGGTTCTACCGATATGGCGTGCGGAATGGCTTCGGGAAAAGCATGGTTCAAAGTACCTTCTGCCATAAAATTCGACCTTAAAGGAAGCCTGAGAAAGTATGTCTCCGGCAAGGACGTTATCCTCCATATCATAGGCATGACAGGCGTTGACGGTGCATTGTACAGGTCTATGGAATTCTCCGGAGAGGGACTTTCCTCCCTTGATATGTCAGACCGCCTCTGCATTGCGAACATGGCTATAGAAGCCGGTGCAAAGAACGGCATATTCGCAGTCGATGACATCACTCTCGATTATATAAAGGAACACGGCGGTGCTGAGCCTGTCATTTATGAAGTCGACAGCGATGCCGTTTACGATGAGGTCATAGAGATAGACCTCTCACAGATAGAGCCGACAGTCGCTTTTCCGCATCTCCCGGAAAATACACGTACTTTCAGCGATATCCCGGATATAAAGATAGATCAGGCTGTTATCGGTTCATGTACGAACGGAAGGCTCGAAGACCTGCGTGCTGCCGCTGAGATACTCCGTGGAAGACACGTCGCAAAGAACGTCAGGACGATAGTTATACCGGCTACACAGCAGATATATCTCGATGCTATGGCAGAGGGACTTCTGAAAGTCTTCATTGAAGCCGGTGCGGTCGTATCGACTCCGACCTGCGGCCCGTGCCTCGGAGGTCATATGGGGATACTCGCAGAGGGCGAACGTGCCGTGACGACTACAAACAGGAATTTTGTCGGACGTATGGGACATCCGGAGTCGGAAGTCTATCTCGCAAGTCCGGCAGTCGCCGCCGCAAGTGCTGTCACAGGTAAGATATCAAGTCCGTGGGAGGTAATGGGTATATGAAGTTCACTGGAAATATCATAAAATACGGCGATAATGTCGATACAGACGTTATAATCCCGGCAAGATACCTCAATACGAGCGATCATAAGGAACTCGCTTCGCATTGCATGGAAGACCTTGATACGACTTTCGTGAGCCGTGTGAAGCAGGGCGATATCATCACAGCAGGGAATAACTTCGGCTGCGGTTCTTCCCGTGAACACGCTCCTATTGCGATAAAGGCGAGCGGCATCTCTCTTGTCATCGCAAAGAGCTTTGCAAGGATATTCTACCGCAATGCCATAAATATCGGACTTGCCATAGTTGAATGTCCAGAAGCCGCTGAAAATATCTCAGAGGGCGACGTAGTTGAAGCAGACCTCGACAACGGCATTATCCGTGATATAACAACGGGCAGGGAATTCAGGACAGAGCCTTTCCCGGAGTTCATACAGAAGATAATCGAGAACGGCGGACTCATGCAGTCCGTGAAAAACGGAGTCATAAAGTAAATTTCAGGAGACAGAAATGAGGGGAAGAACAGCCGTATCAGCCTGTATTCTGTCATTCCTCACGCTCTGTGCGTGCGACAGCAGGGAGCAGAAAGAACAGACCAGACAGAACATATCTTCATCAACGCCGGAGATAGTTTCATATATAAAGGATAAATACGGCTTTGAGCCGGAAATATCGGACTCCTATTCTGACGGGAATACCGGGATTTTCGGCTTCAGCTCGAATAACTGCGTTATATATAAGCTGAAACACGGCGATGAGGAGTTCATGGCTTATGCAGACTGCCACAGCGATGTGCATAAGTTCCGGGACAATTATCAGTCGGACGATATAAAAAAAGCCGTCGCTGACAGGATAGAGAAAGAGTTCCCGGAGAGCTTCGTATCTGCATCGGTAGGCTGCGGAGAAACGGCTGAGACATACCACGAGGGCGATGATACACGCCCGATGTTCGATGTGTACTTCGACGGCAGCAATCTGAGCGAAGTCCTTGCAGGCGATACGCTATATGCGGATATATTTCTCGTGAGCGAAGATCTTTCGGACGTGGAGCGTTTTGACTTTGTTAAAGATATCGCAAAGTCCTGCGATTCTTACAATTTCCGCTTCATCTCATGCCGCTCGGAAGAAGCAGCGGAGCGTATCAGGACGGACAGGGAGCTTCATCTGCTGAAAAAGGGAGCTTTGTATCCTCAGTTTGCACAGTATGTCGATAGTTTCAGGGTGATATCCACGAATGAGGATATCTGCATATATGACGAGCTGGTCTATGATCCGTCTGTACCGGAAGACGTTCTCAGTCAATAAATATCAAGAGGGAATTTTTATGGAATTCAATATAGCTTTACTGAAAGGCGACGGCATAGGCCCGGAGATCGTGGACAGTGCCGTCCGCATACTTGAAAAGACAGCAGCTAAGTTCGGACACAGATTCAATTTCACATCATATCTCATAGGCGGCTGTGCCATAGATGCCGTCGGTGTACCTCTCCCGGAGGAGACTGTAAAGGGCTGCCTTGCATCTGACAGCGTGCTGCTCGGAGCTGTAGGCGGCTATAAGTGGGACGGGCTTCCCGGAGATATCCGCCCGGAGAAGGCTCTTCTCGGCATACGCTCCGCACTCGGACTTTACACGAATCTCCGCCCGGCAAAGCTCTATCCGGCTCTTAGAAGTGCATCTCCGCTAAAGGACGAGATCGTAAGCAGGGGATTCGATATAGTGATAGTCCGTGAGCTTACGGGAGGCATATACTTCGGTGACAGGGGATACCGTGAGGGAAAATACGGTCAGGAGGCTTTCGATACAGAAGCCTACAGCGTCACTGAGATAGAGCGTATAGGCAGAGTCGCCTTTGAGACTGCCATGAAGCGTAACAAAAAGCTTTGCAGCATCGATAAGGCAAATGTCCTTGAATCATCAAGGCTGTGGAGAAAGACGATGCACGCTCTCGCTGAGGAATATCCGGAAGTGGAGTACAGCGATATGTTCGTTGACAATGCAGCGATGCAGCTTGTGAGAGATCCCTGTCAGTTCGACGTTATCGTGACATCAAATATGTTCGGGGATATCCTCTCCGACGAGGCTTCACAGATAACCGGCTCGATAGGTATGCTCCCCTCAGCATCGCTCGGTGCGACAAAAAGGGGTATGTACGAGCCGATACACGGAAGTGCTCCTGATATAGCCGGTCAGGACAAGGCAGATCCGATAGCTACGATACTCTCGGCTGCAATGATGCTGAGATATTCGCTCGGACTGGAAAAAGAGGCTGACTGCATAGAAGCTGCTGTTGACAAGGTACTCGATGCCGGCTGGAGAACTGCCGATATCGCCGGAGATACCGGCACTGTGCCGCTCTCATGCAGCGAGATGACAAAAAAGATAGAAGAGGTAATATAATGAATGACAAAATGATCGACCTGTGCCGGAAGCGTGACGCAGTCGTCATATTAAGGGGCGTGGCAGAAGATGAAGCGTGCTGCCGCCTGCTGAGGCTTATCGGTTCTGATATCGAGAAGCCGGACGAATACGTATCGGATTACTGCGACTTCGTTGCGGCTCTGTACAGGGAGAATACTTCAAATCTCAGCGAACATCTCCTCAAGGTCATACTTGAAGACGAGAACATCTGCATAGTACAGGCTGCAAAAGGAAAATCTCCTGAACCGGAGATGCGTGAAGCTCTTATACATGAGCTGAAATTCTTCCAGGAACTTTCGCAGCTCACTCCGGAAGATGTGACCGACGGACTTGATTTTGACGGCTTTCTGCCCAAGTGGACGATATCTGATGTCGATTTCGCCGGAAGCTACAATGAAAGGCTCAGCCTTGCCGGAAATTTCGGATACGGCAAGTGGGCAAAGAGCTGTATGTTCATATACCGTGACGGAAAGATCGAACCGGTAATGAAACACGACAGACAGAAGCTCTCGGAGCTTTTCGGCTACGAGAAGGAAAGACGTGCTGTCATCGACAACACTCTTGCCCTTATAGAAGGAAGACCTGCACAGAACGTGCTTCTGTACGGCGATGCAGGTACGGGAAAATCTTCCACTGTAAAGGCTGTTGTAAATGAATACAGGGAAAGAGGTCTGCGTCTTATCGAGATAATGAAAGAACAGCTCAGGGATATACCTGCCATAATCGATGAGATAAGCGATATCCCGCTAAGGTTCATACTCTTTACAGACGACCTTTCGTTCACGTCGGGTGAGGGCTGCTTCGGTGCATTGAAGGCCATGCTCGAAGGCTCGGCTGCTGCCAAGGCTTCAAATACGGTCATATATGCCACGAGCAACCGCCGCCACCTTATACGTGAGAGTTTCTCGGACAGAGAAGGCGATGATGTACACAGGAACGATTCGATGCAGGAAATGCTCTCGCTTTCGGCAAGATTCGGACTTCGTGTAAATTTCAGCCGGCCTGACAAAAATGAATATACATCGATTGTAAAGGAGCTTGCCGAAATGAACGGCATAGTTCTCGACGAAAAGGAACTTTCATTGAAAGCCGAGCAATTCGCTATGGCTTCCGGTAACGGACGCTCTCCGAGAACGGCAAAACAGTTCGTCGCATCGCTCGTTTCCGGCAATAACTGACCGGAGGGAAATCTATGCTCACACTTGATAAGATCTATCATGCAAAGTACATTCTGAAATCAGTCATCAGAGAGACAGACGTTATACACGCACCTAAGATCAATCCCGATTCGGAGATATTTCTCAAGACAGAAAATTTACAGATAACCGGTTCATTCAAGGTGAGGGGAGCTTACTACAAGATGTCACAGCTCTCCGACGAAGAAAAGGAACGTGGCGTTATCGCCTGCTCCGCCGGAAATCACGCACAGGGAGTAGCTCTCGCAGCCGCAAAGAACGGCATAAAGTCGATAATCTGTCTCCCGGACGGAGCTCCTATCTCAAAGGTTGAAGCTACAAAGAGCTACGGTGCAGAGGTAAGGCTCGTAGAGGGTGTGTACGACGATGCCTATGCAGAAGCTCTTAGACTGCGTGACGAGAACGGATATACTTTTATCCACCCGTTCGATGATGACAACGTCATCGCCGGACAGGGTACGATAGGTCTGGAGATACTCGAACAGATACCCGAAGTCGAAGCTGTGATAGTTCCGATAGGCGGCGGAGGTCTTGTATCAGGAGTGGCATATGCTGTAAAGAGCCTTGATCCCTCCATAAAGGTATACGGGGTACAGGCTTCCGGAGCTCCGAGTATGTTCAATTCGATAAACGACCACAAGATAGAACGCCTTGCTTCCGTATCGACTATAGCAGACGGTATAGCCGTAAAAGAGCCGGGCGAGAATACTTTCAGATATGTATCGGAGTATGTCGATGATATCGTCACTGTTTCAGATGACGAGATATCCGCAGCTATACTTGCCCTCATGGAGCAGCAGAAGCTCGTCACAGAGGGAGCAGGTGCGGTATCGGTGGCTGCTGCGATGTTCAATAAAGTCCCGATAAAGGGCAAAAAGACAGTCTGCCTGCTTTCAGGCGGAAATATTGATGTTACGATACTCTCCCGTGTCATAAAGAGGGGACTGCTCATGTCGGGACGCTCCTATTCCATGATGATAGAGCTTATCGACAAGCCCGGTCAGCTCATGGACGTGTCACGGATAATCGCACAGCTCGGAGGAAACGTAACATCGATACACCACGAACGTGCCAACGAAGGCTCTGCCGTCAACGGCTGCTATCTGCGTATAGTCCTCGAAACAAGGAACTATGAGCATATCAATGAGATAAAGCAGGCTCTTGCCGATGCAGGCTTCAGGGTGCTTAATTACAATGCCTGAGATCCGGCAATGCCGGTCCAGAATATAAATGATAAAGGATAAGGGAAAAACTATGAAAAAGGTAATTATTGGGATCTTCACGCTCGCTGTATGCTTTTCTGCATTCTCATGCGGAGACAAGGAGGAAAAGGATACAAAGAAGAACGAGACTTCTGTATCAGCTCCGGCTGATGAGAAGAAGGAAGACAAGAAAGAGGACAAGAAGGAAGATAAGAAAGAGTCGTCTTCTTCTATAAGTGACGAAGATGCTGACGCACTTCTGAAACTTGTCTCATCAGGAGAACTCTCATATACCGGTTACGGTATTGTAGGAGATGCTCCCGAATGGTTCGACAAGGAGACAGTCAGCGACCACTACAAGGAAGAACCGCCCACGATATCGGAAGACGGTGTACTCACTATCGACGGTGAGGAATATCAGCTCATTCCGGAAGAATATTCCGATGACGAGAAGATACTCAGCGTAGAGGGAAGCGGTTTCTCTCTCAAAGACTACAAGAAAAAATATGAGATGGCATCAGAGGACTATGAAGGCTTTGCTGCTGTTGAATATCAGGAACTTGCATATACTATAAACGATGAGGAGTATACAGACGGAGAAGTTGTTCTGTATTACTCTGTGGCAGGAGAGACATCGTATAATGTTTCACTGTCATTCACGATCGATGACTAAGGAGGATCAGCTATGATAAAGATACACACAGAAAAAGCACCGGCAGCAGTCGGCCCTTATTCGCAGGCAATAGTATCCGGGGGTATGGTATATACCTCCGGTCAGATAGCTATTGATCCGGCTACAAATACAGTAGAGGCAAAAACTATCGAGGAGCAGACGGAGCAGGTCATGAGAAACCTCGGAGAGGTACTCAGAACAGCCGGTTCTTCGTTTGAGAAGGCAGTCAAGACTACGTGCTTCCTCGCTGACATGAACGACTTCGCAGCTTTCAATGAGATATACGGAAAATACTTTACATCTCTCCCGGCAAGGAGCTGTGTTGCTGTGAAGACTCTTCCCAAGGGCGTTCTCGTCGAGGTGGAAGTCATAGCCGAAAGCGTACTTTGATGATACAAAGGAGGAAACTGACGTGACAGTAAGAGAATTACAGGAAAAGATATTACAGCTCAAAAAAAGAGACTGATACCGCTATCCTCGCTCACAGCTACCAGGCAAGAGAGATAGTCGAGATAGCTGATTTCACAGGCGACAGCTACAAGCTCAGCGTCGATGCCACAAAGACCGATGCAAAGAACATCATCTTCTGCGGAGTCCATTTCATGGCTGAAACGGCAAAGATGCTCTCGCCCCAGAAGAGAGTCTTCCTTGCGAATAAAGACGCAGGCTGTCCTATGGCTGAACAGATGGACGCTGAAATGATAAGTGCATTGAAAGCCGCAGAACCCGACAGAACGGTCGTTGCCTACATCAACACGACCGCTTCGCTCAAAACTGTCTGTGATGTGTGTGTGACTTCATCAAGTGCATTGAAGATAGTCAAGGCTCTCGATACGGATAAGATACTTTTCATTCCCGACTGCAATCTCGGTGACTATGTGAAGAAACAATGTCCCGACAAGGATATAAAGCTCCTCCAGGGCGGCTGTCCTACTCATGCTTCGATAACAGTAAAAGCTGTTGAAAAGGCAAAGGCAGAACACCCGGACGCACTCTTCCTCGTTCACCCGGAATGTGTTCCGAAAGTCGTTGCTCTTGCTGATTATGTCGGTTCAACTTCCGGCATAATGAACTATGTTAAAAATTCAGATGCAAAGGAATTCATCATCGGCACTGAGACTTCCATATCAGAACATCTCCAGTACGACTGCCCCGGAAAGAAGATATATCCCCTGACAAAAGACCTCGTTTGCAGGAATATGAAGATAACCACTCTCCCCGATGTGTATAATACTCTCACCGGAATGGACGACGGTTCTGCATTCGAGATACTCATGAGCGACGAACTTATCGCAGCCGCAAGAAAGCCTATTGACGAGATGATAAGGCTGGGCGGCTGATATGAAGGATATCGTTGAAAAATTATACAGCACAGGCGATCTCTCCGACAGCGAACTGAAAGAACTCATTCTCACCGGCGATGAAGAGGCAGCAGATATGCTCCGGACATATGCCGACGAGGTCAGAAGAAAATATTACGGTACTAAAGTCTTCCTCCGTGGACTTATCGAGATATCTTCGTACTGTAAGAATGACTGCATCTACTGCGGCATAAGACGCAGCAACAGGGAAGCAGACCGCTACCGCCTTGAACGTGAGGATATCCTCTCGTGCTGTGAGAACGGCTATGGGCTTGGATTCCGGACTTTTGTGATGCAGGGCGGAGAGGACGCTTACTTCACCGATGATGTGCTTGTCCCGATAGTTTCGGAGATACGTGAGAAATATCCGGACTGTGCTATAACTCTCTCTCTCGGAGAGCGTTCGCATGAGAGCTATAAAAAGCTGAAAGATGCCGGAGCAGACCGCTATCTCCTCAGACACGAGGCTGCTTCTCAGGAGCTTTATTCAAAGCTCCACCCGGCACAGATGAGCCTTGAGAACCGCAAAAACTGCCTCTTCGACCTGAAAAGCCTCGGCTATCAGGTCGGAGCAGGCTTCATGGTAGGAGCTCCGTTCCAGACGGCAGATGATATCATAGCTGACCTGCGTTTTTTACAGGAGCTTCGTCCGCAGATGATAGGCATAGGGCCGTTCATTCCGCATCACAATACGCCTTTTGCAGACGAAAAGGGCGGCACGCTCGGACTGACGCTCAGACCGCTGGGAATACTTCGCCTGATGTTCCCGGAAGTGCTTCTTCCGGCGACGACAGCTCTCGGCACTATCGCTCCGAACGGACGTGAACTCGGACTCAAAACAGGCTGCAACGTAGTTATGCCGAATCTCTCTCCCGTAAGAGTGAGAAAGAAATATGACCTTTATGATAATAAGATATGCACCGGAGAAGAAGCTGCCGAATGCAGGGGCTGTCTCCAGCGTAGGATTGAAGCTTCCGGATATACGGTAGCTTCCGAGCGTGGCGACTGTATATCCCGGTGACATGAAAGGAGACATCTATGAGAGTAAGGTTCCATTTGCCGGATTTTGCCGGACATTTCAAATTCAATCTGCTTTTTGCGGAAATGCTGAAACAGTACCCGGAATATTTCCGGGAGGGCGTGGAGATAGCTTCGGTCTATGGTGTGTTCCCTCCGTCGATATGGAACGGAGGAAGAATGCAGGGCGGTGTATGCGACAGAGAGTTCGTCAAAGGCGTTACGAAAGCTTTCAACGACAGAGGCATACCGCTCCGCTTCACGTTCACTAATCCCATGCTCGAAAAGAAGCACCTCAGCGACGATTTCTGCAATATGGTCATGAATATCGCAAACAACGGACTCAATGAAGCTATCGTCTTCTCTCCGCTGCTTGAAGACTATATCAGGAAGAATTATCCTAAGTATAAGCTGACAAGCTCTACCTGCAAGAGGATAACCGATCCCGATGCACTCTACAGCGAAGTGGACAAGGATTACCACATCGTTGTCATCGACTATGACCTGAACAATAAATTCGATGTCCTTGAAAAAATAAAGGACAAGAAAAAATGCGAGTTACTCGTTAATGCCTGTTGTCAGCCCGGCTGCAAACGCCGTTCAGAACATTACAGAATGATCGGCCTTGAACAGATCGAATATGCAAATCATGTGAAGAAATATCCCGCTACGGATTATACAGCAGATAAGCTCATCGCCAAACACCCGGAACTTATGGAGTTCTATAACTGCAAGAGTACAAGGAATACCATATTTGATATCCAGTCTTTCAGTACACATATCTCTCCAGATGATATATGGAACAAGTATGTCCCTATGGGATTTGAACAGTTTAAGATAGAGGGAAGAACGTTCGAGATGTTCAACCTCCTCGAACACTATATGTACTATATGATAAAGCCCGAATGTAAGGATATCGCAAGATTTACCTTCCTCCGCCAGCTCCGTGCAAACGGCGTCATCAAGGTGAACGAATAATAAACCCAGTCTGCATGGCTGGTATTTATAAAGAGGTCTATACCTTTTAGTGGGGGAAACCTTTCTGAGGAAAGGTTCCGCCAACAGCGGCGGGTACCCTCTGTCCTTCGGACATCTCCCTACACTGTAGGGAGTCACCCCCACACCCCCTTCCAAAGACTTTTAACATGAAATTTCCCCTGACGGGACGCTCACGATAAGATATCGTAGACGGCAAAGTCTGCCTGAGCGTCCCGTCAGGGGAAATTTTACGCTGAAAGTTTTAGGAAGGGAGTTTGAGGGAGAACCCTTTTTCAAAAGGGTTTCCCTCAATAAGAGACATACACTTCCTTGTAAGTACCAGCTATACAGGCTGGGTTTTATTTTTGCACAAAAAGAGAGGCTGGGGATTGTGGATAGTCACGAAAATTAAATAATACAAGAAATTTTATTGACACCGTGTCAACTATATGCTATACTATACATAGTGACACGGTGTCAATCACTTGGAGGTGATAAAATGTCAGTCACTTCGCCTGAACTTATCGAGACACGGCGTGATGAGATAATCAATGCCTGTGAAAAGCTCTACCGGACTATGAGCTTCAAGGATATCACTATCCGGGAGATAGGCAATATCACCACGTTCGGTAGAACATCGATATATAATTATTTTCAGACAAAGGAAGAGATATTTTTAGCACTCATGCAGCGTGAATATGAGGAATGGGCGGCGGAGGTCAGCTCTGCTGCTGATGAGAATGAGAGCATGACTGCCGGAGGATTTGCTGATATCATCGCAAATTCTCTTGAAAGGCACAGTCAGCTCCTGAAGCTGCTTGCAATGAATCATTATGATATGGAGGAACATTCCCGTCCGGAGCGGCTCACGGAATTCAAGACGGCTTATGGTGCATCGCTCGATGCTGTGAGAAAATGCCTGAAAAAATTCTTTCCCGGAACTGATACGGAGCGGTTCATATTCGTTTTCTTTCCGTTCGTGTTTGGAGTATATCCGTATGCTGTCGCTACGGAGAAGCAGCTCTGTGCGATGCGTGAGGCTAAAATAGATTTCAAGATGCACAGTATCTATGAGATGATATATTCCTGCATAATGCAGTTATTGGGAGGTAAGGCATGAAATACACAAAACTCGGTTTATCCGACCTGAACGTTTCCCGTATATGTATGGGCTGTATGGGATTCGGAGATGCTGCTAACGGTCAGCATTCATGGACGATCGACGAAGAACATTCCCGTGAGATCATAAAGCGTGGACTGGAGCTCGGTGTGAATTTTTACGATACGGCTATAGGCTATCAGTCAGGCACGAGCGAACAGTACGTCGGCAGAGCCTTGCGTGACTTTGTAAAGCGTGATGAAGTCGTCGTTGCAACGAAATTCCTGCCGAGGACTCCTGCTGATATAGAAGCCGGCATCACCGGTCAGCAGCATATCGAGAGAATGATAAACAAGAGCCTTGAAAATCTCGGCATGGACTATGTTGACCTCTACATCTATCATATGTGGGACTGGAATACGCCGATATATGATATCCTCGACGGACTGAGCAGGATAGTTAAAGCCGGAAAAGCTCGTTATATAGGAATATCCAACTGCTATGCGTGGCAGCTCGCAAAGGCAAATGCACTTGCCGAAAAGGAAGGCTTTGAAAAATTTGTGAGCGTTCAGGGACATTACAATCTCATTTTCCGTGAGGAGGAGAGAGAAATGGCGATGCTCTGTGCGGAGGATAATATCGCAATGACTCCCTACAGTGCATTGGCAAGCGGAAGGCTTGCAAGACTTCCCGGCGAGACTTCAAAGCGAGCCGAGGAGGACAGCTATGCTAAATTCAAATACGATGCCACAAAGGAACAGGACGAAGTAATAATCAGGAGAGTTGCGGAACTTGCCGAAAAACACGGCGTTTCCATGACGGAGATAAGCCTTGCATGGCTGCTCACAAAAGTGACTTCTCCCGTTGTCGGTGCTACGAAGCTCAGACATATCGAGGGTGCGGCAAAGGCGGTCGATACTGAACTTTCGCCCGATGAGATATCATATCTCGAAGAGCCGTATGTTCCCCATGCACTTGCAGGGGTAATGGCTCAGAACAAGCCGGCAAACAGGAACGAAGCACACGTCTGGTCTACAGGCAGTCAGAAAATATAACGGAGGTATAATTATGTTTGACAAGAATATCACTTTAGCAAACGGTGTCAAGATACCGCAGCTCGCTCTCGGAACATGGCTCATCGATGATGATGCAGTTTCCGGTGCAGTCAGAGCAGCTCTTGAAATGGGCTACCGCCATATCGATACGGCACAGGCTTACGGCAATGAGCGTGGAGTCGGACAGGGCGTGCGTGAAAGCGGCATCGCCCGTGACAGGATATTCGTTACATCAAAAGTTGCTGCCGAACATAAGGACTACAAATCCGCAGCAGAGGGCATTGATGAGACTCTCAGAAAGACGGGCCTTGACTATCTCGATATGATGATAATACATTCTCCTCAGCCGTGGAAATTCGTGAACCAGTCCGATGACCGTTTTGTTGAAGGCAACCGTGAAGCGTGGAGAGCTTTGGAAGATGCTTACAAGGCAGGAAAGCTCCGTGCTGTCGGTGTATCTAATTTCCTTGAGGGCGATATCGAAAGCCTCTGGGAGACAGCAGAGATAAAGCCTATGGTAAATCAGATACTCTGCCATATTTCAAATTCGCCGCTCGGACTTATTGAATACTGCGAAAAGAAAGGCATCGTCACAGAGGCGTATTCTCCCGTAGCACACGGCGAGGCTCTGAAAAATCCTGATATCGCACAAATGGCAGAGAAGTACGGCGTTTCAGTCCCGCAGCTCTGCATAAGGTTTGATATCCAGCTCGGCATGATAGTTTTGCCTAAGACTGCGAACCCTGAACATATGAGAGCAAATGCAGATGTGAATTTTGTCATCTCGGAAGAGGATATGCAGATATTAAAGGAGATAAAGCACATCGACAGCTACGGTGAACACAGCTTTTTCCCTGTATTCGGCGGAAAATTCTGACAGCCGTTCCGAAAGGAGCGTATCATGAAAAAGATATTATCAGTTCTTGCATCATCTGCCGTGCTGTTCACGCTTTCAGGCATGGACAGTCCGGATAACAGGACATATGCGGAAGCAGATGCAGTTTCGGCTGCAACAGAAACAGTGACATATACTACCGATGATGTAAAGGCACTTCAGAATTACATTCTCGGCAGACCGGACGAAAGTGACCTTTCAGACAAGCAGTACGACCTGACCGGTGACGGCTGCTGGGACGTTTTTGATCTTTGCCTTATGAAGCAGGCTGCTGCCGGTCAGCCGGAAACTCCGGAGGGAAGTGATACGATCGTCGTTTACTTCTCACGCACCGGCAATACCGAAAAGATCGCAGGATATCTCATAGATATAACAGGAGCAGACAGCTATGTCATAGAAGCAGCCGTTCCGTATACAGATGATGATATCGCATATAACGTCTCTTCATGCAGAGCGAATCAGGAGCAGAATGACAAGACAGTCCGTCCGGAGATAGCTCAGCCGATAGATTCACTTGACGGATATGATACTGTATTCCTCGGATATCCTATATGGTGGGGCGAAGAACCACGTATAATCGATACGTTCCTCGAAAGCTATGACTTCTCGGACAAGACCGTGATACCGTTCTGTACATCAGCAAGCAGCGGTATCTCTGCGAGCGAGAGAAATATTTCAGCACTTGTGACGATAGGCAGACAGCTCGCCGGAAAGCGTTTCTCAGCAAGTGCATCAGAAAACGATGTCAGGGCATGGTATGAGTCTCTGCCTCTGACAGAATAATAATCAAAGGAGTGATCGGTATGAGTGAAAAAATCGTACAGACAGCAGGAAGAGATCAGCTCGGAGAATTTGCTCCGATGTTCGCACATCTCAATGATGATGTGCTTTTCGGAGAGGTATGGAACGATCAGGCGATAGACGTTAAGACAAGATGTATCGTGACCGTAGTATCGCTCATGGCTTCGGGGATAACAGATTCCTCGCTCTTATATCATCTTGAGAATGCAAAAGCACACGGAGTCACCAAAGCAGAGATCGCAGCGATAATAACTCACGCTGCAATGTATGTCGGCTGGCCGAAAGCATGGGCAGTTTTCAGGTTCGCCAGAGAAGTGTGGACGGAAAAAGAGCCGGAGCTTACTGATAAGGACAGATACCAGAATTCTATCTTCTTCCCGATAGGAGAGGAAAATCCATATGGTCAGTTCTTTGTCGGAAAGAGCTACCTCGCACCTGTCTCCACCGAGCAGATACCAATATATAACGTGACTTTCGAGCCGGGCTGCCGCAATAACTGGCATATCCACCACGCAAAGAGCGGCGGCGGTCAGATGCTCATCTGTACCGGCGGAAGAGGTTACTATCAGGAATGGGGAAAAGAAGCGGTCGAACTCGTTCCCGGTTCTGTCATAAATATCCCTGCCGAAGTCAAACACTGGCACGGTGCAGCACAGGATAGCTGGTTCTCTCACCTCGCCGTCGAGATCCCCGGAGAAGACGGAAACACCGAATGGTGTGAGGCAGTTTCAGATGAGGACTATTCCTGCTGCTTATAAGGAAGTTTATACCTTTTAGTGGGGGAAACCTTTCTGAGGAAAGGTTCTCCCCCACACCCCCTTCCAAAGACTTTTAACATGAAATTTCCCCTGACGGGACGCTCACGATAAAATATCATAGACGGCAAGATTTGCCAGAGCGTCCCGTCAGGGGAAATTTTACGCTGAAAGTTTTAGGAAAGGAGTTTGAGGAAGAACCCTTTTTCAAAAGGGTTTTCCTCAATAAAAAACATAAACTCCCTTATAAGCAGCATTGATGCTGTGAGTTGTATCTCTACGGAGCGTGGATTGACTAAGGAACATTTGTCGGGTATAATGATAATCAGCAGAAAAAAATACCGGGGTGATAAAATGGATCAGGTCAAAACAGGTGAGCTTATAAAGCGATTACGGACAGAACGTGGCATGACACAGAAACAGCTTGCAGAGCTTCTCAATGTCAGTGACAAGGCGGTATCAAAATGGGAGTGCGGAAACGGCTGCCCTGATGTATCGCTGCTTTCTGCACTGGCTGAGATCTTCGGAACGGATATCCATGTCCTGCTTTCAGGCGAAACGATAAAAAATGAAAAGGAGAAAGGCGATATGAAAAAAATAAGATTCTTCGTATGCAGAGAATGCGGAAATATCATCACATCAGCATCTGATGTGTCGGTGACTTGCTGCGGCAGCAGGCTCACTGTGCTTGAACCGAAAAAAGCTGATGAGGCTCAGAAGCTCAGAGTCGAGGATACAGGCGGGGAATGGTATATTACTTCCACTCATGAGATGACAAAGGAGCATTATATTTCTTTTGTGGCGTATATCTCCGACAGCAGTATGATGATGTTCAGGCAGTATCCGGAATGGGAGATGAATATTACTCTGCCTGCCTACCGCAGGGGAAGGCTCGTCTGGTACTGCAGGGAATGCGGACTGCTTTATCAGCCGATAAGTCCGTGATCGGGAACAGTTGCATTATCTATCCGCATATATGAACTTCAACCTGGATATCATTGAGTCCTCTTTCCGGCTTTGAAAACCTTTGCTTCATAAAATTTGCCTATCAAGTCTGATCAGCTCACTGATCCCATTCAATACCTGCTCCTTAACCTCCGACTGCCTTGGAATATATTTTTTCAAGCAGACTCAGAGCACCGGTTCAACCGGTGGTTTTGATTTTAAAGCTTATTATAAGGTTATTTATCGAGGAAATTATCTATAATATCAGTGAATGATCTTGCTGTTTCGTTTAGAAAATCGTCGCTTAAAAAATGATTTGAATATGAGAATAATAATGATATTCTGCTTTTTTCGTGCTGAACGACAAGTCCCAGATCATGAGGCGGTTCAGTCAGAATATAATCAAGTCCTTTAAAAATATTATTTTTCGGCTCTAAAGGTTGTTTTAAGTCATATAGATAGTTATATGTAAAATGCAGCGGAAGCCTTCTGAGTTCATGTGGCATTCCAATAATTTCTGCTGCTTTACTAAAAGGTATGCTGTCATTTTTGAGTATATTTATGATCTGATTTTGAATATTGCTTGAAATTGTTCTGAGTTCCTCGTCACATTTTACTGATATCAAAGACATATCAACAAACATACCAAATGAATCGGGCTTGTTTTTCTCTCTTTTTGAAACGGCAATGCCGATCGGAATATTTTTTTTACCTGTCAATATACTTAAAACTTTGGCATATATTGACAGTAAAAAAACATTTTCAGTAATTCTGTAATTTTTACAATATTTTCTGATAAGTTCCGTTGTCTGTCCGGAAAGATAAATCTTCGTAAAGCCATATTTATTATCACTTTTCGGGACATTATTAAGCTCAATAAGTTTGATATCATCTGATGGAAGTTCCGGTTTTATGGCTTTGTCAGGAAAACTTCTTTCCTTTATGCACTTTGATACAAACGCTCTGTCTTCTGCATTATCGTGAGTTATATTGTAATACTCCTCCTGAATATACTTATAGAAAAGTTTAACTGAGATATCATCACTTATAATATGATGAAAAGCACATAAAAACTGGTATTTATGAGCGGCAGTCTTTATAAGAACAAACCTGTACAGATAGCCATCCTCCATTGAAAAAACATCTTCAGAATGAACAAAGCTATTATGATATGCTTCGAGTAGTTCTTCCATATCATTTTCCTGTGAAATGTCATCGTAGTCAAGAGTGAAATCAGGTGCGTCACATATGATCTGATACGGTCGATGATTGCTGTCTGTTTTAATAGCTGTCCGAAGTGAAGCAAAGTGTTTTACAGATGAGTCAATAACCTTTTCTAACTTCATAATATCAATTTGACCTTCTAAATGTATTATGAAACAAATGATATTTCTATTGCCGGTATGTGTCATGCTGTCAAACCATATTCCCTCCTGACTATAAGACAAAGGGCAAGTCATAGTATTTTTGGTATCGCATATATCATCTTGAACTGCATTGCTTTCGTTTGTATTTTTCAGCATTGAAAAAATATTTCTTATTACCGGATCATTGAAAATATAATTAATATCAATATCCTTGTTATACTTTTCCTTTATGCAGGATATAAGCTTTATTACTGAAATAGAATTACAGCCGACAGAAAAAAGGTCATCTTCCTCATTGAGTTCTTTTATTCCGATGCAGTCTCTGCATAATTCAAGAAATCCATTCATCTCTTCCCGGTATAATAAAGAGCTTTCATTATCCGTATTCTCTTCTGTTGATGCTGATCCATCAAGCCAATAGCATTTTTTCTCAAATACATATGAAGGTATGCTTATAAGCTTTACGTTAATGTTTTCTTCTAAATCAGCCCATTCAAAAGGAGAGCCGATAACCCATAGCATGGCAAGCTTTTCTTCGGAATGATCCTTTTTCAGTTCCTGTATAAATGCTTTCCCCGCATCGCCGCTGAACAGAGAATTTGCTGTATCTTTAGCATGACCTGTATATACACCTGCTGTTTTATCGCCGCTTTGTATGAAGGAATTTAATTTATATACAGCTTCATCTATGCTTTCAGTCCAGAATGCAAAACGTTCGGGGAATTTATCCCTTCCATTCAGAAGTGTATATGATAATGACATAAGTAATTCGCTTTCATCACAATGTCCTTTTAATTTTATAAGATATTCCGCTAATAAGCCTGCATACTTTCTGAGTCTTGTTATATTCTGTGAGGAAACAGCAATAAAATAAGGCTTTTTTGCAGCGAAAGATTCTGGTGCGGACATAGGATAATAAGAAAGTATCACATGAGCATTTGTACCTCCTGCACCAAATGAACTTACTCCTGCAAAACGTATCTCATTATCATCACTGTACCATTTTTCGTTGGTTCTCTGTATACGGAACGGAGTTTTTTCAGATCTTATATTCTGATTTAATTTTTCAGAATGAAGGGAAGGTGCTAATTCGTTATGCTGCATTTGTAAAAGAACTTTAATTATACCTGCGATTCCGGAAACGGCTTCTGTATTTCCGATATTGGATTTGACGCTTCCAATTGCACATATATCATCTGATGCACCACATCTTTCAAATGCTTTTGTAAGACCTTCTATTTCAATTGTATCGCCAAGAGCAGTTCCTGTTCCATGAGCTTCGATATATGATATTTTTCTGAGATCAATACCCGCTGTATTGACAGCCTTTATGATAACATCTGCTTCTGAGTTCGGATCAGGAAAAGTATATCCGTTTGTTTTTCCCGAATGCCCCACAGCGATACCTCGTATTACTCCGTATATCCTGTCATTGCAGCGTAAAGCGTCATTCAAAGGCCGTATTATGATAGCTGCTGCTCCTTCTCCGGGAACATAACCATCTGCCTTTTCACCGAATGAATTACAGTGTCCCTCCTTTGAAAGAAGGTGCATTCGTTCACGAATAGCATATTCTGACGGATGAAGGATAAGATTTATTCCTCCTACCAATGCGGCTCTGCATTTTTTGAGCTTAATACTGTTTACAGCAAGTTCAAGTGCAGAAAGAGAAGAAGAACAAGCACTGTCTACTGTCATGCTTTCGCCTTTCAGGTCAAGAGTATACGATATTCTGTTGGCAACAGACCAGCTTCTGGTGTTAGGCATTTCATATCTTCCCTTATTCCAGTTATCTATTGCGATAGAGTGGTATGAGCTTGCCGCTGCACCGATAAATACACCTATTTCACGTAAAAGAGCGTCGATCTTTTGCGAAGTCAGACCTGCATCTTCAAATGCTTTATAAGCAGTTTCGAGCATTATCCTTTCCTGAGGGTCGGTATAGATCGCTTCTTTGTCGGATATATGAAAGAATTGTGCGTCAAACTTGTCAGCATCATTAATAAATCCGCCTTTTTTGCATCTGAATGTTTCTTCACTGTACTTTTCCATATTCCACCGGACAGAAACATCTGTCAGACTGTCTTTACCATTTTTCAGATTTTCCCAGAATTCATCCGCATTATCTGCACCGGGAAATCTGCAGCTTATACCTATGATGGCATATTCATCATTTTCATGGTCTGCCGGTAATAATTCATTTTTATCTGAATTTACCGCTTTATCTGTATTTGAAAAAGCTTTTTCTGTCTTATAGTTTATATTAAAGCATTTTCCAAGCATATCTGAATAATTTTCAAGAAGGTATTCTACAATGCTATTTATAGTATGGCATTCAAATAGTATGGTTTTGGATACATCAGGGATATATTTGAGAATCATAGCATTAAACTGCTGAATAATAACAGAATCAAGTCCATATTCATCAAGGTCGGTATCGGCGTCTATTTCATTTACATTCATTTCAAACATTTCAGCAAACATACCTTTAACAAGCTCCATAGTTGTATCGTCAAGGCTTTTTTCACTGATATGATCTGTGCTTATATCAATATCGGCCGGTATATGACAGTGTTCCAATAAGGTTTCGCAGATCTTGTCATTATCGCCATAGCCAAGAACATATACACCACTTGTACCCCCACGCAATAACAGACAGAATATATTCTGCTGCAACTTCCTTTTTTATTGCACCAAAACCTGTTTTCTGAGCGTATGTATCTATTATACTTTTATTGAATTTCATTCCGCCGTTTTCTATTACAGGAAGAGCAACAGAATAAGTTTTACCTTTTCGCAGACCAAGAAGCCTCTTCTTCTCACGTTCTCTGGCAAGCGAATTAAGACAGCCGTTGGCAAAAGTATAGTCAGCTATTCCCTCATCACCTATAATTGAAGAAACTGAAGATACCATAACAAAAAAGTCGATATCCATATCACTGATAAATTCATCGAGAACATATGCACCGTTTATTTTGCCATATACGATATCTCGCATATCCTTTTCGCTCTTGGTGATGAAGTATCCTGTTTTGTAGCTGCCTGCCGCATGAAATATTCCGTTTATACTGTAGTATTTTTTCAGGACATTGTTCAATTCACAGGTCACTGACTCGCAATCACTGATATCAAGGCTGAGGTATTCTGCTGATGAACCGTTTCTTTCCAGATTGGCAAGTTCAGCTCGTATATCATCATCAGGTTCTCTTCTTCCGATAAGTATCAGATGGATCTGCTCTTCACTGACCAGTCTTTCTGCCAATGCAGTTCCAAGTTTTCCCATACCGCCTGTGATCAGATATACGCCGTCTTTGCGTAAGTTCAGTTCTTTTAAAGATATACTTACGGTTTTATCATATATCCTCTCATATGTTTTTCCATCAGAGCATACAGTTCCGAATGAATCATAAAAAATGCCGGCTCTTTCAGCTTTTTCCTCTGCTGATGTATCGTTGGGAAGCTCAAGAGACATTCCGACTATGCCATTGTTTTCACAGTAAAGACTTTTGAAAAGGCTTTCACATGCAAGGGCGGTTTCACGATCATTCTTTCCGGATACTACTGAAAGAAGAGTAACGTTATCGGTTTTTTTATACATATAAAGTACTTTGTAAAGCATATGTATCAAGCAGAGAGGCGATATCCGATCCTCCAAAGTCAGGCTGCACCAATCTATTATGATCTCAAGATCATCGTTGAATGGCACAAAAATACTCAATGAAGCGGAAATCTCAGCTTCGGAAATATTCTTTAGTCTGACAGTTGTTATGTTATCATTTACACAATGAATAACATTCTGAGATAATACTATCATGCTGATTATATTATCACTTTGTTTTTCGTACAAGGCATTACAGAACCGATCATCTTCACTAAGCAATATGATCGTTCTTTTTCTTTGTTTGTCAGTTGTATATACGACAGGAACGCTTTTTTCTTCCCAGATGCTGCATTTTTCATTTTCAGAGAGCGGACCTTCTGCAGAAGAAGTACATAAGCCGCTGCGAAGTCTGTCAATATGTTCTATCCAGAAACTATTTTTACAGAAACGATATACAGGCAGGCTTGTCTTTTGATATTCATTGCTGAGGTATATATCATTCCATCGGATATCAGTTCCGTTTTTCCATAATTTAAGGAGCAGATCATTTATACTGCTTATGCTGCAAATATCTATAACGCTTCCATTACTGGATATCAGCTTAAAAAGCGAATTGCTGCTTCTGCTGTTTATATGTACAGAAATATCATTTATAGTATTGTTATTGAATTGCGGTAATATTTTGTAACCATCACTAAAGCTGAGTTTTTTATGATAATTGCTTATCTTTTCGGCAATAGCTGAAGCATTTGAACTTCCGCCGAGATAATAATTACATATATCTCTGCGATCGATTATACCGTCACGCAGAAGAAGTGCTGTTTCATAGCATGAAGCATTATTTGAAAGTTCATCCTTGGTAAGATCCCATTTTGAATATAGTCTGCATAAGCAATCAATAATGATCGTCATTATTAATTTTTGTATTTTTTTGTCTTTTATCTCAGTTCTTTTTCTGAGTATATCAGATATAGAAAAAGAACCATATTCAACAAGTACGTTTTCCCAGTCACTGATATATTTTTTAAATGTATACTGATATCTTTCAAGCAGTACTGAACGTTCAAGATACTCTTCATAATTGTTTGACCAATTGTCGGTAATATAGCTGTTTAATATATCAGAATCAACATCAAAAAGGAGGGTTATATGTTCTGTGGTGATGTTATTGGGGAAAAGCACCTCACCCTTGTCCTCAAAAAAACAGGAAACATCGGTGTATTCCGGATAGGTAAATTGCATATATCATCAGACGTGATTTTATTTAAATCCACTTCAATGCATTCTGTCTGCATCAATGCTGTAATATTTCCTGTATCCCGGCTGTGTATATCACAAAATTTTACTCCTGCTTTTTTCATCATGAGCAAAAGAGCATATTGTACTTTTATCGTGAACTGTGCAGATGAAGAAGGAGCAATATCAGTTTTGGGAGGCATATCTTCCTTTGATAACTTGTTGTTCATGCAAATATCATAAAGCTGCAAAGCATTATCATATGTCATGTCACCGATACGCAAACTGAAATCTGACTGGCTGCATTCTGTAATCTCTTTCGCAGCATAATTACAAATAAAATCTGAAAGTTCAGTTTTATTACTTATTATTCTTCCTGTACGAAAAGGAAAATGCTCTCTTCCAACTGCAAGTGTTTTACATATATCTGAAAGCTCGCAATCTGCAAATTCCTCAGTATTTATATATTCCTTCCATTCATCTATCATTTCATTCAGGCTTTCCCTGTTTTTTGCGGATAAAAGGAAAATTTGTGCGGAATTATCTGTAAAGTGAGGTTTTACCGTATATTCTTCAAGCAAAACGTGTACACTTACTCCTGTAAGACCAAAGCAGCTTATACCTGCCCTCAAAGGAGTATTTTCGTATACAGGCTCCCATCTTATCAGTTTATCAGCTATTATAAACGGAGAATGTTTCAGATCAATCAGAGGATTAGGCGTATTTACATGAAGAGTTGGTGGAATCTGATGATACTTCATCATCATAAGAACTTTTATCAGACCAATTATGCCTGAGGCGGATTCAAGATGCCCTATATTGCTCTTTACGCTTCCGATATAACAAAACTGTTTTTTATCCGTCATAGTTTTGTATGAATGCGTAAGAGCCTCGATTTCGATAGGATCGCCAAGGGATGTACCGCTGCCATGAGTTTCAATATAATTGACAGAATCAGCAGAGATGTCGGTTTGTTCATAAGCCCCTGATATAGCTCTTGATTGTGCTTTTACATCAGGAGCGGTCAGTGATACAGCTCTTCCCCCATGAACGGTATTTATACCCTTTATAACTCCGTATATGTGATTATTTGAACGCACAGCATCTTCGAGCGGCTGTAATAATATACAGGCTACACCGTCGCCTGTAACAAATCCGTCGGCAGATGCGTCAAAAGCTTTACATCTTCCTTCCTCGCTGAGCATTCTGTTTCTAAGACACATAACGTCTCTCATAGGATTAAGATTAAGATTTACACCTGCGACCAAACTATAGTCAGCGTATCCATGATACAAATCCTTCACGGCATTATCAAGAGCAGAAAAAGATGAAGAACACGCTGTGTCGATAGTCTGGGATTTTCCCTTGAGATCAAAAAAATGATATTCTTCCGGAAAGTGTATGAAAAAATACACCTGTAGTACAATATCCGTCAATTTCTTTTTCATCATTTACATTCTGAAAATAGTCTATACCTGTACAGCCAACATATACCGAAGTGGTCTTATCTTTCAGAGTATTCAAAGCCACTCCCGAATCTTCAATACATTTCCATGTTTCTTCAAGAAGCAGCCTTTGTTGAGGATCCATATGTTTAGCTTCTCTTGGAGATATATTAAAAAACGATTATCAAAAAAATCAGGTCTCTGGATCATTCCTGACGAAATAGCAGCATGATCTATATCATTACCTGCCATTGCTTTATACTCTGCGATATTCCATCTTTTATCTGCTTTCTGAATACAGTCTTTGCCTTTTTTCAGAATATTCCAGAATTCCTCTTTGTTATCTGAAAAAGCCGTCCTGCACGAAATCCCTACAATAGCTATATCCATGTGTTTCCTTCTTCCTTAAAGTATACTGATGCAGTATTTATAACTGTTCTATAGTATAAAACAATGCAAATTTGTTATCATATACTAACATTCATTATACTACTATTCCTTCGTTATGTCAACAATGAGTTAAGAACCTGTCCACATAGGGTGAATGTACGGATTTTCAGGCATAATTTTGTCGGTGGCAAGGCAAAAATCCGCCGACGGGCTGTCGCCCTTCAAGGATTTTTAACGAAGTCACCGGCAAAATTTGACGAAAAGGCGTGCATGAATCCCTATGTGACAGGTTCTAAATCACCAAATTATTGTTTTTCTTAATGTAGGTCTGCATGGCTTGGTGGGGATCGCTGTGAGGAAAAGCCTCTGCATTAATACTACAGGAAGTCCCTTGAACTTGCAAAGGAAAATGGCTGTGAAAGCGTCGCTTTTTAACTTATTTCAACGGGGATAAAGCGGTATATCCGTATATCAGCGAGAATTCACACAATGTCAGTTTTAAGGATTTCAGTGAGTATCTGTTGAAACTTTTTGATGAGATAAAAGCACTGCGTGGGGAAATGATAGAAATATACAAGCATAATGTCATGCATGATGAATGTAGTGTAGCTGAAAACGAAAGTCAGGATATTGTTAGAGATAGAGTAGAATGCATATCACGTATGTCGTTGAACGAGCTCAATGGTGTACCAATGGCACAGCCTCAGCAGACAGTAGTTTAAGATCAGTGAAGAGAAAGGTGGCTGGTCCACTTTTTTTAGAAAGCAGTGTTCCGTACAATACGATAGAAATAAGAAATCCCCGAATCGCATAGATTCAGGGATTTTTAGCAGTTACAGTTAGAATAGGATTATCTCTTGCATATTAACAGCTTAATTATTCTTCAACTTTCCAGTCAGCGAGTATCCTCTTCTCGGAATCGAAAGATACGCCGATCTTGTACAGCTTTCTGCTGTCGGCTGTGAAAGGAAGTGTATAGTCTTTATCATTTATCTGCTGCAAAGCCATCTCAGCACTTTCGTCACGTTTGAACTCAAACAGATAAATGAACTTATGCGTCTTAACACTGCAATCGATACGTCCTGAGAAAGTGTGCATCTCACAGTTCACAAACTGTCCGAGCAGGGTAAATACAAGATATATCACGGTCTGGAAGTAATGCTCAAATGTGGTATCGGACGATGTATAGGGGATATTTGCAAACAGTGAAGTCAGGAAGTCTCTTATTTCATCGAGTTTACCGTTTTCGATATGATCTTCCAATGTAAAGATATCCAGACCTGTTCCTGCGGTAGCTGAAGGAACATAGGCAGGCATCAGGCTTTCAAGGAACGCATATTTGACTTCCTCATTAGGAAAAGCGAGTGTATAACGCCTTCTTTGAGCGTTATAGTCTGCAATTGTAAGGTATCCGCTCTGGTAAAGAAGCGGGATCAGGTCGAGCGAATCTCCTGTATAGTCCTTCAAAGTACGCTCATTGGCGTATATGGTCTTATCCGTGAACCTTCGCACATCAAAGTGGTTGTCACGAATCTGCTTTATCAGGAATGAAGGTGTTCCGGATTCAAACCAGTATGCACCAAATTCCTTGTCACCAAAGGCATTTATAAGGCTGAACGGATTATATACGCCTATGCCTTTATGATGATAGCGATAGCCATCATACTGCTGTTTCAGCTTTGTTAAGCATTCTTCCTCGCTTATTTGCATTTCCTGAGCCATAGCCGATATCTCAGGAGCAAAGTTGGCTCTGAGCTCCGTATCTGTAATGCCACAGATAGCAGAGAACTCTTCATTCAGCGATATATCTTTCAACTGGTTCAGGTCGCTGAAAATGCTTACCTTATGGAACTTCGTAACGCCTGTGATAAAAACAAAGCGGATATAATTATCACAGTTTTTAAGATTACTGAAAAAGCCCTTGAATACAGCCTTGTTATGCTCCTGTAATTCCGATTTGTCAACGAGGTCAAGCAGCGGTTTGTCATATTCATCAATAAGAACAACACATCGCTTGCCTGTCTTTTCATTGGCTGTTATCAGAACTTTCTGGAAACGGTCACCAAGAGTTACACTTGTATCAGTTATACCATAGATTTCCTCCCAGCGTTTCAGATGCTTGACAATAACATCTTCAACAGGAGTTATATCATAATTTTCACCATTGAAGTCAAAGTAGAATACAGGATACGGTTGCCACGCCTCGTTGTTATCAGCCTCAAGCTTCTCTATTTCAAGTCCTGAGAACAGCTCTTTCTTTCCTTCCCAGTATGCTTTCAATGTTGAAAGCAGCAGACTCTTACCGAAGCGGCGTGGACGGCTCAGAAAAAACTGTGCTACATCATGCACTAAACGGTAAACGTAAGCTGTTTTGTCAACATAGATGCAGTTTGATTCTCTCAACTTTTCAAAGCTCTGTACGCTGATAGGGAGCAGTCGTTTCTCATTCTGCATTGCTCATATCTCCTTTCTGTATTGATGAAATCGGTATTTTCAGCCGATATGTCTTCATTTAGATTATATCATGGCTAAGGATATAAGTCAAGCGAAACCCAAACAACAAAAATTTTCCTAATATTTTCCTAATACAATCAACTTCATTTCTCTTTCGATGATTAGAGGAAAGTGTGACTATGAGGCTAATTTAAGCCAATTGTGAAACTTATCAGAACAGCTCGGATACACCTAAATCTTGACGGATTAGGATATTCTCTCCGACGAAGAATATATCTCCGAGATAGACAAAAAGCTTGGCGAGGAATTTGCCGAGTATCAGGCTGACAAGAACATAAAAGAACTGGCCGATATGCTGGAAGTTATGTATGCTATCGCCGAAGCAAGAGGCTGGTCGGTGTCAGAGCTTGAAGCTGTCCGCAGGGATAAGGCTGAAAAGCGAGGTGCGTTTGAAAGACGGATATTTCTTGAAAGGGTAGATGACGATGAGTGAGTACAGGGCGGCTTCGGGCAGCAGTGCGGAAGACCTTTTTATAGAGCTTTTCACCGATACTTTCGGTGCTGAAAAGGCAGGTTATCTCTATTCGCAGTTTCACTTTTAGAGTCCCAATCAAAAATGAATGGGGAATTGCGGTAAGGGTTCAGGGCATAATACAGAGCTTCAAGCCGCTGTCTGCCGTCAAGCAGTTCCGCTTCAACTCCGAAAGCCTTAAATCCTTTGATTACATCATTCTTGATTGACATGAGCTTCGCCCTTGCCGCCTTATAGCTGGTACTTTCTATACCGAATGTCAGGAACTTCCTTGCACTCTGCCCGTTGCTGCCTTTCAGGAGCTTGTCAGTGAGCATTTCACTGTATTCCTTGCGGATCGCATTGAAATCATCTTCCTGTTCGGGTATCTGCACCGTTTTGACGAGCTTTGCCTTTGAACGGTTCTGATTTTCAAAGGTAAGCTGAAAACGAATTGTGTTGTCAAAGAGATTGATCACATCGCAATACTTGGAAAAGATATTGTTCTGCTCATCAAACTCTGCAATGGAGTAGTTGGCATCGTAAAACTGCACCGTCAGGGAAAAGAAATTCTCCGACACCTGGCACACGCCGTCCTGATACATACACAGGAACGGTATCGTGTTCTGCACAGTGTTCTTTCCGCCGTTTTCACTCCTGATCTCCGCCATTCTTGCGGAGAGTATCTTTTTCTCCTCTTTTGATAACTGAGAGGCAGGCTTGCCCATGATAACCTTAGCCGAGCTGCGGTTATCACTTCTTTTGGCATTTCTCTTTCTAAAGCCCATTGTGACCTCCGTTTATATTCAAAGCGGAGACACCGAAAGTTATACTATTATATATAGGTAAAGCTGTTAGCCTTTTCTTTCGGCATCTCTCAGCTTCTTCTTGATTCTGTTGTATTCGATCTGTCTTTCGATAGAAACGAATATGTTGGTTGTTCGGTAATATCGCTTTCTCGGTCGGGTGAAGTATTCACGCATGAACTTCACCTGTTTCTCCAAGAACACGCCGTTTTTCTTGTAAATGCCGCAGAGTATCGCAGGTGCGGCGACCGCACCCATAGCGAAGATCGCTCCCGACATTCCGATTGACGCTCTTGTGAGAAAATACACAGGCGCACCAAGAACAAGACCGATACCGAAGCATATTACCTGTCTTTTTGTAAATCCCATGATGAACTTTTCCTTGATGTCGTTCAAATCCTTTGGGATAGGAACATAATGTGCCATAAAACCTCCGATCTTGTTCCGGTCAGTGCGCATTAAACACGCTTTTGCTGATAGCTCCAGTACGGAGAATTGTGAAGATAAGTGCTGCGGTATATCCGAGAAGCAGTCCCATTTGCAGGATCACGCCGTCTGTACTTGCGTTCAGAGCGACAATTGCATTGCTGAAAAGCGTCTTGAAAATACCGAGTGCCACTACGATAAAGAATCCCTGGAAAGAAAGAGCAAGAAGCTGTTTGATCCAGTTCTTACCGATAGAAGCCCATTCACCGCTGTCCATCATGGTTGCCATAGGTATAGGTGCAATGCTGAGATACATAAACACCTCAATAATACGGCTTGCGAGTGTGATAACGATAGCGACTATCAGTATCAGCACCCCAAGATGAACGATCAGGGAAATAAACCACACCGTCATCAGCTCACCCAAGCTCAGACCGCTGAGTGCCGACGGATTGATTGAGAGCGTGGAAGATAGATAATCTCCGGTCCCGAATAGTGTGGCAAGTCCGTTGGAGCATACCGTTGTGCCAAACGAGAATAGTGCCGATGCGATGTAATATGTGTTGGCGACAAGTATTACACCGCACAAGGCTTTGATGATCCACTTGATAAAGATACTATCATCGAAGTCCTTGAAGTTATTTCCTCGCAGTACCATCTGTATCAGTTCATTCAGCAGGATAACTGTCAGAATGAAACCGCCGATAGGCACTACGACATTGTTGCAAAGCGTTTCGATAGTTGACCAGATCGTAGTTCCGCCTGTACCGCCGCCAGTAAACTGTGACGGGTGCTGAGTTACGAAGTCATTGACAAGACCTCCGCTGCCGCCTGTTCCCGTCGTCTGCGAGAACGTATCGGACAGGAGGTCGGAAATGCCGTCAAACTGAGACTGGATGCCGTCCTTGAACAAGTCTTTACACCAATCTTCCAGTGCATCTATCGCATCGCTGATTACTCCCATTATTCATCACCTCCGTCCGAGAGTGTGACTAAAGGTCTGTCATATTTGACAAGCTGCCGAAGCTCCAGTTTGGAGGGCAGAAGGTCACGGCAGAAATAAGCAGAGCCGAAGTGATTGCCCTTAGTGTAACATTCCATGTTCTGCCATGTGTGGTAATCTATACGCCCGTCAAAGCAAAGCATCTGTATTCGATTTTCAAAGATCTGATACCGAGTCTTGCTTTGAATACTGTTCACGGGCAGGAGCAGAGCGAAGGGCTTCTGAAAAGAAAAAGCACGTTTCAGCACTTCATTCTTTTTGCTGAATGGGGGATTGGATACAAGAATGTCCCATTTTTCGGGTTCATACCTGAAAAAGTCCTTGCCCTCATTTAAGCTGCTTCGCTCCACTTCATAGCCCTGTTCCGAGAATAACTGATAGAAAGCACTCCATTCCTCATCGAACGGACACCATATCTTCTTGTCTTTCGGAAGGAACTCCAATAGCGGTTCTACCGCATAGAATGGTGTATAGACCTCATCTCCTGCACTTGTGCGGTCAGCCGTCAAGTACCTGAAATTTCTTCCCATTCTGTCTTATCGCTCATACCCACCACAACCCACCGCTGAGCGACCTTTCGTAATTCTATTGGAACGGCATTATTTATATAGCGTTCAGCCGAGGTTTACGCTTGTCTCTTTCCTTGATTAGCCGTGTGTCAGATTACACCGCACCCGTCATCATACCCTCAAGTACAGGTACGAGGATAATAGCGAGGAGGATCAGACCAAGACCAGCCATAAGCTGCTTCATGCCCTGAGACTTACGACGGTAGGCATAAAGAAGTTTTCTGACAAACATTGTAAGACAGGTACAGCAAGCTGAATAATTACCGAAAGGATGCTTACAATGATTGATATGATTTACAACCTCCGTGTGGGTGATATTCACGCTGCCGAGTTCTCTGACGAGTTTAACAAGCTCTGCATACCCTTTGAAAATTCGCTGAGTGAGGAGCAGATTGAAGTGTTTCACAAGATACTTGACTGCGTGAGCGATACTGCCGCCGCTGAGATGAGGGCTGCTTACAAGGTCGGCTTCAAGGACGGAGCGACAGTGATGGGAGAGGTTCTCAAATAATAGAAACGATAACGGCTGTGTAGTTTGCATAGCCGTTATTTTTGAATCTAAGTCCGCTCAAAAATACTTGAAAATCATTGACTTTATGACTTTTCCGTGTTATAATAATAAGATGAAGTATAATGCCCTCAAGCTGATTGACGCTTGAGAATTAACATAGAATAAGCGAATGGTGTTTCAAAATGAAAAGAATTAACGATGATAGATTAACCTATATTAGTCTATTCAGCAGTGCAGGTGTTGGGTGTTACGGCTTTAAGATGCGCGGATTTGAGTGCATTGCTACCAATGAAATTGTTGAGCGCCGTATCAATGTCCAAAAGTTCAACGAAAAATGCAAATATGAAACAGGTTATATTTGTGGGGATATTACTGAGGAAAGCGTCAAGCAGCACTTGTTGGGAGAAGTAGAACGTTGGAGAAAACACGAAAAAATCAACAATGTTACTGTTGTTGTTGCCACCCCTCCCTGTCAAGGAATGTCCGTCGCCAATCATAAAAAGGCTGAAAACGAGATTGTTAGGAACTCCCTTGTTATTGAATCCATTAAAATAATTGAAGAAATTAGCCCCTTATTTTTCATATTCGAGAATGTTCCTGCTTTCATGAAAACTATATGTACCGACACTGACAGAGTAGAAAAGCCTATTTCTGAAGCAATAGAGGCTCATTTAGGTGATAAATATGCTACTTACTCACAGGTAATCAATTTTAAGAATTACGGTGCGTGTTCAAGCCGTTCAAGAACTGTGGTAATTGGTGTTAGAAAGGATTTATCTGACTTTATCTCTCCATTTGAGTTGTTCCCTGATTATCAAGAGGAAAAGACTTTAAGAGAAGTTATCGGTAACTTGCCAGCTCTGCGAGAGTTTGGAGAAATAAGTACAACTGACATATACCACGCATTCAGAGTATACCCAGAGCATATGCGTAGTTGGATTACCGACTTGAAAGAGGGAGAATCGGCTTTTGACCAGTCTGATATAAGCAAAGTTCCCCATAAAGTCGTAGATGGCGAGATTGTTGTTAATATACGGAAAAATGGGGATAAGTATCGCAGGCAATACTGGGATAAGGTCGGACCATGTATCCATACAAGGAACGATCAGCTCGCAAGCCAGAACACTATACACCCAAGCGACGATAGAGTTTTCAGTATCAGAGAACTTATGATGATGATGACAATACCAAGCTCTTTCAAGTGGACGAATATTCCTGAGCAAACTCTCAACTCTCTCTCTATTGAGAAGAAAAGGGCTTTCTTAAAGAAAGAGGAGATCAAAATCAGGCAATGCTTAGGCGAAGCTGTGCCTACTGCCATTTTTGATAGTATCGCTGAAAAGATAGCTTTTTTTTTCAGCAGACAGCATCTTAGTGATGCAGAGGTCAAGAAACTGATAGATACAACAGACTTAGGCACACTCGATAGTGTCATAAGCTACATATCTGCTAATTTTGATACAGTTGGTATATCATCTATCTCAAAAGTAGTTGAGTATGCTAATGCAAAGCGTGAACATAATGCCGCTTTTTTTACGGATAAGTCTATTCTCAACGAAATCATGAAGTATCTGCCCGATATTGATAAAGATGTCGTTCGTATTCTTGAACCCTCTGTCGGAACAGGAAATTTTATCCCTTTTATCATCAAAAAGTATGCTGCTGTCAAATCAATCATCATAGATGTAGTGGATATAGATCCTGATGTCATTTCGGTTTTGAAATATATTATCAGCAAGTTCAGGCTTCCTGCTAATGTGACTATCAACTTTATCACTGATGATTTTCTGCTTCATAAATTCAATGAGCGTTATGATTTGGTAATAGGAAATCCTCCTTTCAACAAATTAGGCTCAAATAATAAATCATTAAAGCTGTATAGAGCGCAAGCCGTAAATTCGGATACCACGAATACTTTTTCATTCTTTTTGGAGAAAGCCGTTCAGATAAGCGACTATGTTTCCCTGATTGTTCCTAAATTCCTGCTTAATACACCTGAGTTCAGAAAAACAAGAGAAATATTAGAACGCAAACACATTGACTCCATTATTGATTTTGGGGAAAATGGATTTAAGGGTGTATTGGTTGAAACTGTGTGCGTTAATATAAATACGCTCGAATCAGCCGCTAAAACTACAATTCACTCCATGACAGAACAAGTTACGATAATTCAGAAACAAAGCTATATCACTGATCCTGCCTTTCCATACTGGCTTATCTATAGAAATGATTTTTTTGATAAGATAGCAAAAAGGCTCACTTTTGATGTATTCACGGTGTTCAGAGATCGCCAGATTACGAATAAGCTACTTTCTGCCCAAGGCGATATAAGAGTTGTTAAATCAAGGAATATCAACGATTCAGGTACACAAATCGTAAATATAGAGGGTTATGATTCTTATATCTCAGCAGATAATGCAAGACAGTTGAGCGTGTACGCATATTACGAAACCGACAATGTGTATCTAACGCCTAACATGACATATAAGCCGCGACTAATCAAGAAACCCCCGTATGTACTTGTCAACGGTTCTGTTGCGATTTTAACGCTGAAAGACGGATATACAATAAACGAAACACAAAGAGGATACTTCTCAACTGATGAGTATAGAGCTTTCTACAAGATAGCAAGAAATTATCAGACTCGTTCGCTCAACGTGGACAGTAATTCTGTTTTCTTCTTTGGTTTGCTGGAAGAGGTGTAATATGAGATTTTTAAGTAAAGACGAGATAGATTCTTTTCTTTCTCAAAGGAACTACGATATTAGGTTGTCACATAACGCAAGATGGATTGACCAGAAGTGTACCCCTGATGTTATCTCCATAATTGCTGACTGTATTGTGAATTATGTGGTTGAAAAAGGTAACGACTTCTTTTCGTCAATGGATATTTGGCATAATGACTACACCGTAGAATATGTAGAAAGCATTTTCAAGAAGCCTAATCCTGATGAAACCAAAGCTCGAAACGAATACGATAAGTTCTTCCAACAACCTATGGAATTGATGGCTTATGCAGGTGTTCTTGAAAAGAAAAAAGATAAAAACAGAAACTTTTACCGCATTGCCAATGAGGACATAATGGAATATCTGTCCCTGCGTGATCGTAATGCCCTGACATTTTTACAGTGCTATATAACCAAAGTTTTAACCGATTCGGGCTTGATAGGGCTATTTAACGGCTTTTTTAACAATACAAGCAAAGAGAATTTTGAAAACCTTAAAGAAAGCTATGAAGACTTCATCATTGCTCATACTCCGATAAATGGAAGAACTGAGTGCAGAAGAATTTTCACCAAAGTTATAAATCCGCTTGCTTTTCTTCACGGAACAGAGGGAACGGAAAAAGGCAGGCTCTCTAAGCACAAAATTACTTACGATATGTTGATGTATAATCGTGATAATTTCAGGGATATATACTCGGATAAGCCAAAAGATATGACTCGTTCTGAATACGAAAAGACTGCTAAAATCAGCATTAACAAAGATCTTACAAAGTATATGTCTGCCAAGGCTAAGAAGATCGTTCGCATATACAACGATCAGTTCCGTGACGGCATTACCGAGGTTACCTACGATAAACAGCATATCGGAGATATGGCTACGCATATTCATCACATTTTTCCAGAAGCCGACTATCCTACAATATGTCACTATATCGAGAATCTAATTGCACTGACACCTACGCAGCACCTTAATTATGCCCACCCTAATGGCAATACTCAAAAAATCAATCGTGAATATCAGCATATCTGCTTGTTGGCAAAGTCTGACACGATTAGAGATGATATAGAACACCATACTGAGCCAATTTACTCCTTTGAGAAGTTTTTGTATGTTCTGTTCATCGGTCTTGAAAGAGATTCATTTAGTCAAATTGAGAACGGTGACTACGATGGATTGGTTACAGCAATTAACTTAGCGTACTCGGCTTGACCTCCTCCTGACTACAATCAGATAATATTGCAGAACGGAGGTGAGAGCAAAATGGAGAAACTTGTATTTGGTAAGAACGGACAGGTTCATTTTGATTCCGTAGAAGAACGTGACGAAGCAGTTGAATACATTAAGAACACTCCTGAGAATGTTGACTATAATTATTTTATTTGAAGGGAAATGATATGATGATGAAGAAATTGCTCAGACTTCTGTCAACAGCGGCAGCAGGGATAATGGCATTCACTATGATCCCGAAGCTTCCCGAGACAGAGGTAAACGCA